>Ga0163147_10004885_pt1 | contig 16725 bp, 14 predicted proteins | sample OliLakLV19MP6G1_FD_148597 | JGI IMG/M metagenome (GOLD analysis project Ga0163147, IMG submission 148597) | Freshwater microbial mat bacterial communities from Lake Vanda, McMurdo Dry Valleys, Antarctica- Oligotrophic Lake LV.19.MP6.G1 | ecosystem: Environmental > Aquatic > Freshwater > Lake >...
TTTGACGTTAACTACGGTATTGCGATATTACGGGATTATGATCGAGGTCGGATTTTTATGTCTCGTACCGCGCACATCAACCTCCCCTCTTATACGCTATTTCAGCAGAAAAAACACAAGACCTGCGCCTTATATCCCCATGCCTGAAGGCAGGGGTTTTACGGCGCTTTTCAGATAAACATCGACGCGATACGCCAAACGAAACGGTGCATCGTCGGCAAGCTGTAGGATGCTGGGATCGATTGCATCTTGTGCTTGTATCGTCAAACTCGACGCCGAAAACAATAATCCAATCAAGAACATGAACGCGAAACGCCGCATACGTGTCTCCATGATCGAATATAGACAACAGGTATGCACACCAGTATAGTGTCGCCTCGTGGATTTACGCAAAGGATAGCTATGCGGTTTTTGACCTCTCCGCGCGCGCGCGATGTGTTGATCGTCGGCTTGCTGTTCGCGCTCCCCTTGATTCTGTTCTGGCAGCAGACGTTGGGTGGTCGCACGCTGATCCCTGCCGAAAATCTGTATCAATATCAACCTTACGCCGCGTATCGTGAAGCAGCCGGCGCGCCCGCTGTGCCGTACAATCATTTGGTCAGCGATTTGGTCTTGCAAAATTACCAGTGGAAGTCGTTCATCCGCGATCAGTTTGCGGTGGGCGAATTTCCGTTGTGGAATCCACATCAGTTCGGCGGGATCGCGTTTTTCGCCGCTGGGCAGCAAAGTACGCTCTATCCGTTCTCGATTTTGTATTATGTGCTGCCGCTTTGGTTGGCATATGGCTGGTTCACCGTCTTTCAGTTATGGCTGGCGGGCGCGTTCATGTATGCCTTCACGCGCGGGCTTGGAGTCGGTCGGTTTGGCGGCGTGGTCGCGGGCGTCACGTTTCAACTGAGCGCGTTCTTTGTCATCAGCGCGGTTTTTCCGATGATCATTGCGGCGGCGGTCTGGCTGCCATTGATCCTGCTCATGATCGAGTACCTGATCATCAAGCCGAAATACTCGCTGTTGTGGATCGCTATCGGCGCTGTGGCATTGGGCTGCAATATTTTGGCGGGGCATGTCGAGATCACGTATTACACGTTGTTGATCGCAGCGTTTTATGCGGCGGCGCGCTTGATCGCGGTTTTTATTTCTGAAAAAACTAACAACATAACACAAAGAATTTTTGTTTCCGGCGCGGCGATGGTGTTCATGGTGGTCATCGGCTTAGGCATCGGCGCGATCCAGTTTTTGCCGTTGTTTGAAGCCGCATCGAATAATTTTCGCGTGGATTCCGCCAGCTTGAGTCAAGTAGTAGCGTGGGCGCATCCGCCGCGCGACGTGATCCAGTTTTTGCTGCCCAATTTTTATGGCAACCCCAGTCATCATCAGATTTTAGACGTGTTCACGCTGGAAAACACGCCAATGATGGTGAATGCGCTCGGCGACGCACGCTTTCATACCGAATGGGGGCTGAAAAATTACGTCGAAGGCGCGCTCTACGTTGGCATTTTGCCGTTGATTCTGGCAGTGTACAGTTTGATTCCGCGCCGCCGATTAGCGGGTAGGTCAAGACCCGCCCCTACAACATTATCGCAAGGCGACTCTACCCCTTTCCCTGAAGTCGGGGAGAGGTCAAAAACCGCGCACAAACTCATTTTCGTCGTACTCGGTGTCTTATCACTTTCGTTCATGTTTGGCTTGCCGACGTATATCCTGCTCTACATTTTGCCGGGTATCGGTCAACTGCATTCGCCGTTTCGATGGGTATTCGCGCTCAGCTTGAGCGTGGCGGTCCTGGCGGCGTTCGGCGCGGATCGGCTCACTCACCCCTCCCCGAATTCGGAGCGGGACGTAAACATGTCACGCCGTTTTGGATACGGATTGACAGTGATTGGCGCCGTGCTGATCTTTGGGTTGATCGTGTCACGGGTGCTGTACGATCAAGTGACGGCGGGCATCATCGAGCGTGTGTTCAACACCATGGCGCTGGCGACGAGCGGCTTCCCCGATGCACGCGCGTTTTACAGTTATCAGGTGATCAATGCCGCGATTTTGGGGCTGGTGCTGATCGGGAGCGGAGTCGTTTTCGTTACCGTCGCGCGAAAAGCGAAAAACCTCACACAAACGGCTGTTTGGCAGCTACTCACCGTCGCGCTGATCGCCGCCGATTTGATGATCGCATCGTATAGCTTTAATCCCGCCAGCGATCCCAAGCTGCTCGATTACACGCCACCAGCGATTACATGGCTACAAAACCAACCGGGTGAATGGCGCTATACCACGCTCGATGACCCAACACAGCCAGCGTTGTTCAACGCGAATATGACGATGCGCTACGGGCTGGACGATATACGCGGATACGAAAGCATCATTCCGCGCACAACCGTTGAGCTGATGGAAAGTATCGCGCCTCAGGTTCAGTTAGAGTTCAATCGAATCGCGCCCCTGTATACGGTGTATCCTGAAGGCATTACGTTCGATTATCGAGAAGCGCTCATGTCGGGGCGCATGGATGAACTGAATATCCGCTATGTGGTCACGCATACGACAACTGATTTGAGCGATGCGCCAAACTATTCACTGGTGTATGAAGATAATGCGGTGCGTATTTGGGAAAACGGTGCTGCATTGGGGCGCGCGTGGCTTGATGATCGTCAACCTAATCGGAATATCACGATCATAAGCGACACGGCACGTGAGTTGGTTGTTGAGGTGAATTCTGCACAATCAGCGGGATTGTTAATTAGTCAGCGTTTTGATCAGGGTTGGCGAGCGTATATTCGTTCTGAAGGCGAGCCTGAGTCGAGCGAGCGTCCTGTCGCGCTTTCTGCTACGGTGGACAGCGCCGGCGTACAATCGGTGCCGCTGAATGATGCTGGAAATTATATCATCCGGCTGGTGTACAGCCCACAAAGTTTCTTCGTCGGGGCAGCGCTTTCTTTCATTAGCGGCGTGATCATTTTGCTGCTGGTCGGCGCGTATTTATGGCGGCGTTTTGTTACGCCTAACGCGGCGGGTGGCGATCAAAGCGGGGTTGGCTTGATCGCGCGCAACAGCTTGACGCCGATCATCCTGAATTTGTTCAATCGTGGCGTCGATATGGCGTTCGCGCTGGTCATGCTGCGTATTTTAGGACCGAGCGACGCCGGATTGTATTACTATGCAGGGGTGATCTTTGTCTGGTTCGATATTTTTACCAATTTCGGCTTGAATCTGTATTTGATCCGCGAAGTGGCGCGCGACCGGTCACGCGCGGCGTATTTGTTCTTCAATACCAGCGCGCTGCGCATCTTGCTGGTCGGCATCGGCGTGCCGCTCTTGATCGGCTTCATCGGTATACGCCAAAATGCCGCTGATCCGCTCCCTGATTACGCGGTATTGTCGATTGTATTGTTGTATTTCGGCTTGCTGCCAAGCAGTTTGAGTACGGGTTTATCGGCGCTGTTTTACGCCTACGAACGCGCCGAAATTCCTGCCGCGACGCAAACCGTAGCGACGATCATCAAGACGGTTGGGCAGTTAGCCGCGCTGATTTTGGGATATGGGATTGTCGGCTTGGCGGCGGTCAGCATCGGCGTCAATCTGGTCACGCTGATCGTGCTGTGGGTCAATTCGCCGTTGAGAACGCAAAGGCGCGAAGGCGCAAACGCGCAAACGGTCGACCGTCCGCTCGTCCGGCGCATGGTTGGCGAAAGCTACCCGCTTATGCTCAACCATTTTCTGGCGACGATCTTCTTTCAAATCGACGTGGTCTTGATCGAATGGATTCACAACCCGACGATGGTCGGGCAGTACTCGGTCGCGTATAAATGGGTGAGCGCGCTCAACGTGATCCCGGCGTTCTTTACGCAAGCACTTTTACCGTCGATGTCGCGGCAGGCGCACGCTGATCCTGCCGCACTTAAGCGGACGGTGACGATGGCGCTCAAGCTGCTGATCAGTATCGCGCTGCCGATTGCGGTGATCTTCACATTCACGTCGTATTGGCTGGCGGGCTTGCTCGGCGGCATCGAGTATTTGCCCGATGGCGCGATCGCCACGCAGTTGATGATGTGGAGTATTCCGATTGGTTGGATGAACAGCCTGACTCAGTATGTGCTGATCGCGCTCGATTTGCAGCACCGGATCACGCGCGCGTTTGCGGCGGCAGTTGGATTCAATTTGATCGCCAATTTGATCTTTATCCCATCGTTCGGCTATCAAGCGGCGGCGATCATCACGATTTTGAGCGAACTGATATTGCTCATTGCCTTTAGCTTGTTGGTGCGTCCGAAACTCGGCGCGATTGATTGGGTGAGCATCGCGTTCAAGCCTGTTTTGGCGGCGGCGGCGATGTTCGCCGTGCTGCTGCTGACGTTCGATGGGTGGGGTGTTGTGGCATTGGTGCTGGCAGGTGGCGTTTATATCGGCGTGTGGTTGATCTTGCGCCCGTTGACGGCAGATGAGTTAGGGCGACTCGCGCCGATTTTGCCGGGACGTGTGCGCCGTGTGTTGGCAATCAATACGGCGTGACTGCCAAGGCGCCGATGAGCGGCTTGAAATGCCATGTGTAGTTTTTACGTCGTTGTTTTGCAAGCCATTCAACTGGGTCTTCAATACCCATATCCGACCATCCGCCCGTCAGCCCTAATGCGATAACCTCTGCTCCCGAAAGCGGTTCGATACGTGTTAGTTCTGCAAGTTCTTCAGCCGTCCATGTCGGTTCGGTCACTGACATTCGATATTGGCGGCGTCCCGCACGCGTTCCCGATGGATATCGTGCTGACATACAACGTGCTGCATGGTGTTTGATCCGGTCGTGAACGGGCGCACGCTGCATTTTCATCGGCGCGGCAGCTACGATGGACTCATGCTCATCTGGGACGAAGAAACCAATACGTATTGGCAGCATATCACCGGTCAGGCGCTGTATGGCGGCAGTGTTGGCACCAAACTGAACATGATCGCAACGACACGGCAGATCACAGCAGCAGAAGCGATCGCACAAAACCCCGCTGCGCGTTGGTATTCGACCGCTATCAATCCAGATCAAACCCGTCACTTGCGGCACATGCACATCATGAATACGCAGCCGCAGCGTATCGAGCAACTGATCACGCAGACGATCAGTATCGAAGATGCACGCCGTCCGCGCTTTGAACTCGGCTTAGGGATATGGAACGGGCAGCGCAGCATATTTTTCCCGCTCACGCTGCTGCATATGACCGGTGACGCTCCCATGCCTAAAGGCAGGGGCTTCTGAACGACGCTTGCGCTTACCGTCGCCTTACGGCGTTGGCAGAGGCGCTACGTTATCGTTCACGGATGCGTCCCATCCGTTTTGCATTAAAGCACGATTATGATCGAGGTCGGATTTTTACGTCTCGTACCTTAACCTCCTTTCATCATACCCTATTTCAGCAGAAAAAACATAAGACCGACGCCTTATATCCCATGCCTGAAGGCAGGGGTTTTACGGCGCTTTCCAGATAACCTGATGTTCCAAGCCAACGGCAGCGCGCTGCCGCTCGATAAACCCAATCAACTGCTCATGCGCTGGTACGGCTTCGCGCTCACATTTCCCAAATGCGAAATCGGGCAAGCGGCATAAGCGCTTCCCCCGATTATGCATGGGCGGCGTATACACACCGCCCTTTTGCGTCGTATCCTCAATAGCCGTTCGGACACGAATTCGGCGTTTCACCCGGTTCCTGAATCCCGTTGCCACACTGCGGCGCGGGTGGCGGCACATTCGGGCTTTCGCGCAGCAAAGTCACAGAGCTGCGGCACACAGCCTGACCATTCACCAACGCCTGCACTTCATATGTGAAGCTGATGCCTCCGCCTATTGCGCCTTGACTGACATCCGCGCTCACAGTGGTCGCGGGCGCGGCAACGCTGTACATGCCGACCTGCTGCTGAGTCTCGTTGAAGATCACGATACGATAGTCCGTTGCACCAGGCGCAGCATCCCAGTAAAACGTGACGACGCCATTGGGCAGTCCATCGCGCGGCGATGTAGCACGAAATGACTCACAATCGGCGCGGGCGACAGGCGGCGACCGTGTCGGCGTTGGTGGGATGAGCGGCTCGGTGAGCGGCATTGGTTCACGCACGGGGGCTGCAATCGCCAGATATTCGTAAGCGCCAACATCACAGCGTGCCACACCGTCGAAAGTGCCATCGATGGGACGCAAGAAATAGCGCTGATCATAGGTCAACGGACAATCGTCGGGTGCAGCGTCGATGGCGGGGCTGTTACGGCGCAACGCGTGTGTGCGGGTTTGTCCACCGTTATCCCGCAACGCATCAAGCAGTGGGTCAGCAGCGATGCCACCGCCGCACGATGCCGGAAAAATCACGTTCACGCCTTCCAGCGTAAGCGCCGTCCGACAATTGCTGCCCCCTAACGGATTGGCGATAATGCTGTTGACCACGCGCATGGCGTCAGCGGCGATATTCGCGCCCTCTGTGGCGCGGTTGGCATTGACCGTGCTGAAATACAGCCACGTATTCAAGCCCGTGCTGGCATCGAACCAACCCCCACCGAAGCGCGACGCACGATTGCCAGAAATTGTCGTGTTTTGAACCGTGATGCTGTCATCGGTCTCCGTATATCGGCTATAAATCGCCCCCCCATCTTGTCGGGCACGGTTGAGCCAAAACACGCTTTCGCGGATTTGTGCGGGCGATATCGTCTCGATGTACACGCCGCCGCCGTAATCTGCAACATTGTTCCGATGTTCCGAAACTCAGAAGCTTCGATCACGGTAGGAATGATCGAATGGACTGCCCCGCCATCGGAGAACGCAACATTGATCGCAAAATAGCTGTCGCGGATGATGGCATATTCGCTGGTGACAGCGTAGGCATCTGGCGCGCCGAGCAGCAGCGCCCCGCCTTTATCGGCAAGGTTGAGCCCCAACGTACTGCCGTACATTTCCAGCGTGCCGCCCTGGTCGCTGGAGATGGCTCCGCCGCTAAGCGGCACAATATTGAGCACAAACTGACTATTTTCGATGCGTACCGGACTGCCCGGCAGTCCTGCGCGCGGACTGCCGCTGGAAATCGCGCCGCCGCCCTGCCCGCCCGCGCCAATACTGTTGAGCAGAAAAACACTGTCCATGATGAGGACGCTGCCGCCCGTCGTGTAAATCGCGCCGCCCGACTCATCCGCTCGGTTGAAATAAAAGCGGCTGTTAGTGATCTCCAAACTGCCATCGGCGTTGTAAATCGCGCCGCCGCTCCCACTGCTGCTGTCTGGCGCTGGGCGAACCGATTCGTTGCGCCGCAGCGTGACGCGCCGTAGCTGTAAAATGCCGCCATCGTTCTTGATCGCGCCGCCGTCGATAGAACGGGCATTTTGCAGCGTGATATTTTGCAGATTGAGCGTGACGCCGCGCAGGTTGTAAAAGATCAGCGTTCCAAACTGCCATCGGCGTTGTAAATCGCGCCGCCGCTCCCACTGCTGCTGTCTGGCGCTGGGCGAACCGATTCGTTGCGCCGCAGCGTGACGCGCCGTAGCTGTAAAATGCCGCCATCGTTCTTGATCGCGCCGCCGTCAATAGAACGGGCATTTTGCAGCGTGATATTTTGCAGATTGAGCGTGACGCCGCGCAGGTTGTAAAAGATCAGCGTGTAAGCGCCGCCGTCGAGCGTGATCAGTCCACCCCCATCGATGCGTGTATCCGCGCGGATGGTTTTCGATCCGGTGATGGCAATAATGTGTCGCGCCGCGCCGCAGTTGAAGGTGACAGCGCCGCCGCTGGATAATGCCGCGTCGAAAGCGGCTTCGGTGCAGCTCCCAGACGTTCCCGTGCCGACCACGCCCGCCGCCTGTAGGGGCGCGACCGCGACGCTGAATAGACCGATCACAATCATGAGCAGTAAGACGAAAGCGCGCATACAACCTCCTTAAACAGCACATCTACAACATAGTTCTAAGGATAGTCATTTACGCGGTTTATGGGAAATCGGGGCTGTGTTATGGATGCCGATCGCGCGCAAAAAACGACCAGCAAAAACACAGAGACACGGCGGTTTCGTAGCGGCGATCCGGTGGGTCGCCCTTCGCTGGACAGCGTATACGCCCGCTGTACCCGTTTAATTTAACCGCTCGATGATCGTCGCTGTTCCCATACCGCCGCCGCAGCACATGGTCTGCAAACCATAGCGCTTATCGTGCGTTTCGAGCGCGTGAATCAGGGTCGTCATCAAACGCGCGCCGCTCGCACCGAGCGGATGACCGAGCGCAATCGCGCCGCCATGTACATTGACTTTGCTCATATCCGCGCCGATCTCGCGCTTCCACATACCGATCACGGCGGCGAACGCTTCATTGACCTCGAACAAATCGATGTCGTCGAGCGATAATCCGGCACGGCTCAAGGCTTTGCGCGTGGCAGCGATCGGTCCCGTCAGCATCAAATGCGGGTCGCTGCCGACCGTCACACACGTGACGACACGCGCGCGCGGCTTGATGCCCCATGCCGCGGCTTTTTCGGAGGTCGTCAAAATCAACGCCGCCGCGCCGTCGCTGAGCTGGCTGCTGTTGCCCGCCGTTGTGACGCCGTCCGGTGTGAACGCGGGTTGCAGCGATCCCATTCTGGCACGATCCGCGTTGGCGCGAAAACCTTGATCGTACGTGATCGAAAATACAGCGCCTTGTTCGTCCACGCCGTCGATGGCAAACATTTCGCGGCGCATATGACCGTCGGCGGTCGCTTTTGCGGCTTTCATATGGCTGTCATAGCCGATTTGATCGACTTCTTCGCGCGGGATATTCCATTGTTGCGCGATTTCGTCGGCGGCGATGCCTTGCGGGATCATGTTGTATAACGCCATGATGCGATCGGTGAACGGGTTGCCGTTCGCAAGGCTCGATCCCATCGGCACGCGCGTCATGTGTTCGACACCGCCCGCGACCACCACATCCGCCTGCCCCGACGCGATCATCGCCGCCGCCAGATGCACCGTTTGTTGGCTCGATCCGCATTGAAAATCAACGGTCGTCGCGGGAATTTCGACGGGCAAGCCTGCGTCCAGTACGACATTGCGCGCCAGATTGAACGTCTGATCGCCAATTTGCGAGACGCACCCCATCAATACATGGTCGATCAGCGCTGGATCGAGGGCTGCCCGTGCCAGCGCTTCACACAGCGCACTCGAACCGAGCCGCACTGGGTGAATATCGCGCAGCCAACCGCCGCGCTTGCCGACAGGGGTACGCACCGCTTCTACAATAACGACTTCACGCATGAAAAATCTCCTTATTAAATCGGGCGGGTGTGAGTTCCGCCTCTACGTATGCCTCAGTAATCAAATATCAATTCGATTTTGGGTTAATGATAGCGCAAAGTACAATCGGTCGCATACAAACCTCACCCAAGCGCCAAGCGTTCCGGGTAAGGTTACTGAGACAAGGATCATCACCTATGCCCACCACCCGGCGTGCTGCTTTCACGCTGATCTACCGTTATGTGCTGCTCACGATTGGCGCGATCATTTCGGCGCTGGCGTTGATCATCTTCGAAGTGCCCGCCGACATCGCCCCAGGCGGCGTCAGCGGCGTCGCCATCATCCTGAATGACATCTTCGATACGCCGATTGGGTTGCTGATCTTGATTGGCAACATCCCGATCCAGTTGATCGCCTTTCGCATGTTGGGCGGGTGGCGCATCGTCGTGCGCACGTTGTACGCTGTCATCCTGTACTCGATTTTGATCGATACGCTCACGCAGTATTTTCCGGCGGACGGCATCACGTCGGATCGGCTGCTCAACGCGCTCATGGGCGGTATTCTCACGGGTTTAGGCACAATGGTGATCATCGTCGGCGGCGGCACGTTGGGCGGGACTTCGACATTGGGGCGGATTTTGCAGGTGCGCTACGGCATCCCACTAAGCAGCAGCATCGTGTATACCGACGGATTGGTCGTCATCGCCGCTGGTTTCGCGTTCGGATGGGAAGGCGCGCTGTACGCCATGATCGCGCTGTATGTGACGGGCGCAGCGGCGGATTATTTCCTGGAAGGTCCCGCGACGATTCGCACCACCGTCATCATCACCGATCATCCACGCCAGGTTGCAGATGCGATCCTCAAAGGGATGGGGCGCGGCGTCACCGCGTGGGAAAGCACCGGTATGTACACCGATCAGCCGCACACGGTGCTGTATGTCACCATTAATCGCGGACAAGTCAACGAATTACGCTCGATTGTTTTGACAGCAGATGAAAGTGCGTTTATGGTGATCGGGCAAGGTCACAGCGCGTACGGCAAAGGCTTCAAAGCCCCCGCACAACCGCTGGAAATGACTGGGCAGTAGGTCATGTGGGTACGCGGAAATGCGTCGTGCGGGTGTTTTGCCACAGCTTGTTTCGAGATACATTCGTTTAAGTATTCTGTGCGTTTGAATTAAACCAAAGGGGAAAGAACATGGATATTGGGGCGCTCATCAGCGACATCCTGCTATCACCGCTCATTTGCATCGGTTGGTTAATTGTCGGTGCTATTGCGGGTGGACTCGCGCACTCAATCATGAATTCAAGTTCGCCATTGATTCTCGACATCATTCTGGGCTTGATCGGGTCGGCAGTCGGCAACTTCTTGCTGTACGTGTTCAACATCAATCGTCCTGAAGGTGGTTTGGTCGGCTTGATCGCCAGCATCATCATCGCGGTCATCGGCGCGGTCATCCTGATCGCTCTCGGTCGCGTACTCACGGGTCGGCGCGCCGCCTAATTCAGTCGCATCGCTCTACGAAAACGGGGATACATGTGTATCCCCGTTTTTTATTTGATTCACGGCAGCCATCGCCCATCCTCATAAACGCGATGATAGACCGCGTTATCGCTGCCGCGCACAAGACAGCGGCAGGCGACAGCACACGCGTCAACCACTGGTTCATCTGCACGCCTGCACTACTCGGTCGGCGCAGAGCTTACCACCACGCTAAAACTTGTCATCGGCGCGATGAGATCGCGGCGGGTAATCGTATGGGCGTGCGCGCGATAGGTACTGTCAATGCCCGCAATCGCATCGAGCCAGCGCTGTACCATCGCGACATCGAAGAATCGCGCTGTTTTATCGGGCGTCATCGCGCGCTTTTCGATCTGCGTTTCGGTTTCGGGTGATAAGCGCAGTTGATAACGCGCACGTCGTTCGATCTGCTTACGCAGTCCTTGTACAGGCTGACCGACGCGGTACAGGGCGCGCGCGCACGCACCGACATCGACGCCGCGCCCGCTTAGCCCAGCGCACAGCGTATCCACGACGCGGACATGTGCCAAGCCATCCAGTTTATACAACCAATCATGGATCGCCGCGTCCAGTGTTGGTTTGACCTGTTCCAGCAGCGATTGGTCGCCCGCGAGCGCTTGTTCGACGCGATCGAACAATTCATCGACGCTGTGTGTTTGAATACTCAGTGAATCGGGGAGTGCGTAATCCATCGCCGAAAACCAATGCGGCGACAGCGACGGCACGCCTGAGAGCGCGCTTTCGACGGCGGTCGAACAACTGCGCTGCACGACAGCCGCAGCGCGCAAAATCCACCCATCGACCGAGCCTTGCCGGATAATACGCAAATTGTCGCGTTCGATCAGCACGCGCCGATACGTGTCCAAATCTTCAAATGGGTGCGGGCGCAGCACGAACGTGACATTGGGAAAATGTGCGGTCAGCGCGTTTGTCGCTTCGATCATGCCGTGCATAGCGCTGGTCTGGCGTTCTTTTTCGATATGCAGATCATCGGTCATGCCTAATTCAGCGCCTTCTTGCGCCGCCGCGTCGATGCCAAGCCGCGCATTGGGGTGATTGGCATACGGGGTGTTCGTATTGATCAGGATCATCGGCGTCGTGGTGGTGATCGCCGCCGCTTCTTGATTGACCGCCAACGATGCTGCCCGCCACTGCGGCGCATAAAAATCGTGGCGCGGCGATCCGGTCAGCACGACTTGATCCGCCGCATAGCCGCCGTCGGATCGCAGATAATCCCCGATGACCGCGCCCCACGCCATAAAGCGGCGCACCTGCTGTTTGATGTCCGCTTGTTCGGTGTTCATCTTGCGATATTTGGCAAGGCGTTCCATGCCTTCGACATCGAGCACGAATACATCGATGCGGCACGCCAGAAAGCGGCGCACGAATTCATCCTGCGTAGTGCGGAGCTGATGTAACAGGATCGCATCGGGCGCGAGTGCAAAAACCTCAACCCAGCGTTGAATCGGGACGAGATAACAGGTGAAACCGCGCTGCACCAGCGCCGCCGCCACCAGCGTAAGTCCATGCAGGTCGCGTAACACGTTTGGGACAAGGATAACGATTTTCATGGGTGAAGGGCAGAAGCGCAAACAGTCGAAAGTCGAACCTTAAAAGTGAAGGGCAGGATAGCCTTTTAGCTGTTTTTGACTTCCCCCCGTCCTTAGCCTCCATACTTATAATACAGATCGAATGACCAGCGCCATAACTGCTTGAGCAGACGGCGCGGGCGATGACGACTCCACAGCCAATGACGCATCGTTTTCGGCGTGGGCGGCGCGTGGGCGGCGCGGTTTCACCGACTAAGCGTGTGTACTCGTCGCGCAGCCACTCCTCGCTGATCGCATTACCGATGTGATACACGAACGGATCAGCCGTACTCAACTGCAAGAAGCCCGCCTCATCCAAGGTTTGATTGAGCTGATCGTCGCCTTTCACAATCGCATTATCAAAGCGCTCGTGTGGCAGCGCCAGAATCGCCGCGCGCGAAATAATGAACTGCTGATGCGCGACGCCCATATACGCCGATACGCCATCAGCCGTCATACGATGATCGTGAATCGCCGCCCACAACTTGCTCACTTCGGCGTAATCCAGCCCGAAACTGCGCGCGTAATCCTGCGAATACTGATCGGGGATCAAATGTCCGGTTTCCAGTTTGACGCCGCTCGTGGTCGCCCATGCGCGCGTTTTATCGGTGTAAAAATGTGTGACCGCGCGCACAGGCTGACCGCCGACTTCCCCGACATTCGGGAACGCGCGCACGATATCCAGTTCGGCTTGCAGCCAGCCGGGACGAAAATACACATCACTGTCGGTGTATACGATCACTTCACCAGGCGCGAAACGCAGCATTTGGCGCTGGGCATTCGGCTTACCGATATTGCGTCCGCTCAGGATCAGCGTATCAATGCGCCCCGCGTCGAGTTCAGCGCGCAGCCAATCGACGACTTCACGGCACGATCCGTTATCGAACACGACGAGATCGAACGGTTGATCGGTGTGCGCGCGGATACTCGCCAGTGACAGTTTGAGCGCCGGGAGCGACCCGGCAAAATAACCGACCAGTTCTGGGATACAGACCAGCGCGCACAGCGTGATCGACGCGGGTGGGACAATCGTATTTTTGAGTTTGAATGGGTTGACGCCTTCGCGCATGTGTCATTAATCCTTCAGCGCGGCTCGCGCCTTTTCGGTAAACCGCGCGATACTTTTGATATGTCGCAAGCCGCGCTCATAAACGTAATGTTGCGGCAGCGGGTACAGCGTGCGGTCACGCCGCAGTGCGCCACCTGTCACCGACCAGACGAATAAGAGCGTATGCCACCCCACCCGCAAGATGCTGCGCCCGAATATGCGACCCCGTGCGATGCCGCGCGCGGGCATGCCCGGATGCCGCTGTATCATGATCAGGTAGCCATAGCGTCCGCGCGCCCACCATTGGCGAATAATCCAGCGCCACTGCATTTTTTCCGGTCGCACCACATGCCGCAGCGAAATTGCTGGTTCGTAATAGATGACCGCGTTCGGTACGCACGCTCGTATTGCATCCTGAATCGCCAAATCTTCAGAATACGCGATCTTCTTCCCCGTCATGCCAAATGCCGGGTCGAAGCCGCCCGTCCGTTCGAGAATCGCACGGCTAAACCCCATGTTCATGCCGAATACAAATTCGGTCGGCTCCAGCGGGCGCGCTGTATTGCCGTAAAAGGCTTCAAAAACGTATTCATCACGAAACCAATGCGGCTTAGGCGTGGTATATAAGGGATACGAAGTACCGCCGTAGCCATGCGGACGTTCGCGTGTGATCATGTGCATCACTGCTTCGAGCCAACCCGTTTCGACCTGTACATCGTCATCGATGTAATGGACATACTCGCCCGCCGCCTCGCGCCAGCCGCGATTGCGCGCGTGCGACAAACCGATCAGACTTTCGTGAGTATAACGAATATTGGCATAGGTCGTCATAAACGATGCGACCAACGGACGGATCGTCTTCGACTCGCCGTTTTCGACGACGAGGACTTCCCAACGTCCATCATCAAGCATGTCCGCGATCACGCTTTCGAGCGCATCGCGCAAATACGTCTCGCGCTGGTACGTGCAGATGACAATCGATACCAGCGGCGTCATCGAGCGAGCGCTCCCGTAAGGTCATAGGCTGCCCGCGCGCACAAATCGGCGTATAACGCCGCCGTTTGTTTTGGAATCCGCTCCCTGCCCGGTGTTTGATGGCGCAAGCCCGATTCTGGAAACGACAAATCAACATGTGCGCCTGTGAAGTCGCGCAGCGCGTCCAATGCCGTACCGGATGTCACTTGATCGTAATGCACGAACAACCATTCCCCTTCATGCCGATGTTTCGTGAGGATATGATCGTACATACGCGTCCAGATGTCGAGCGCCTGTCGAAACGTTAATTTGATCGTGGCTAAATACGGCTTGCTGGCGATCTCTTTCAAGATACTGCGCGCGGTGCTGGTCGGGTCTCGAAACACGCAGATAAATCCGGTATCCGCCGCCAGATACGGACGCCACACCGGCAGCGTATAACTGAAGCGCGGGTCTTTGAAACAGTAAGGCGTGTGCGCGGTCAGCGCGTGGATCATATCGATCTGTTCTTGCTGGGGCGCGAACGTCAGTTCGAGCGGCAGCCGTGCCAGCCAGCGCTGTCGTTTACGCGGCAGATCACGACGCAGCCAGCGCAGCGAGTCGGGCACACGCGGCACGAGCGGGGCGAGCAAGCGCTCGTTGACATGGTTGATTGCCGCATCTTCAAAATAGCCTTTGGGGTTGCTCTCGTTGGCAGCGTGCAGCGAGTCGCCCATGAAGTACCCGGATTGCGCCAGACATCCGGCGACCATGCTTGTGCCGCTGCGCCCACTGCCCATGATGATGAGGTTCCGCATCGCTTTAGCCGTCCACATCCCGTTTGGCTACAGCGTTCCTATCGACGTAAAAACTGCTCAACGCGCGCCCCGTTCTTGATCGATCAAGTCATCGGTTGTTGTCGCGTTCGGTAGAACATCATCTGGGACTTTGCCTGTCAATCTTAGGCTGACCATCATGCCCCACTCGATCAGCGAACTGAGTTGATCTGAACATCGCATGTGCAGGGAAATTGTCATCCTTTTAACATCAGACTTCTTCCCACTGCGCGGGCAGCGCGATGATGGGATTTTGCATCAGCGTATACAAAAATTGACGGTCGAAGGCGACATCGCTCACGACCAGTTTGATACAGTCATCGATTTTGAGCAGCGTCGTGTGCGGGCGGACATAACACCCCACTTCGACCCGATATTCACCGGGCGTCAAGTAATTATGCGGCACATGACACATCAGCGTGTGTAAACCTTCGGCAGTGGGTTGCAGCGCGGTCTGCGTCGTATTCATCGCCGTGATCAAGCGGTCGCGGTCATCGAACAGCCGAATGGTATACGATACCGCGTCGGGCAGCGTCGCCGTGTTATTCCACACCGTTTTAAGCGTGAACGGCTCTCCGAACAAGACGGTTTGCGCCGTCGATCCGTCGTGTCCCCGTCGTGTCCGGTCACGCTCGCTTCGATTAACGAGATGCGCTGACCCTCGATCTGTTCAGCCTGATACTGCGACGATAAACCGACGCGCTGACGCTGCAAATAATTGGCGATCACCTGCTGCGTGTCGCCCTGATCGACAACGCCACCGTGATCGAGCATGATACAGCGCGTGCATAAACGCTGCACCGCTTCCATATTGTGGCTGACAAACAACACCGTGCGCCCTTCACCCGCGACAGCGCTCATTTTGCCCAAACATTTGCGCTGAAAACTGGCATCGCCCACCGATAGGACTTCATCGACGATCAGCACCTCTGGCTCAATGTGTGCAGCGACCGCAAAACCGAGCCGTACGCCCATCCCGCTTGAATAATGCTTGACGGGCGTATCAATAAACTGGTCGATCTCGGCAAACGCGACAATGTCGTCGAATTTGCGCTCGATCTCACGGCGGCGCATCCCCAAAATCGCGGCGTTCAGGTAAATATTCTCGCGTCCGGTCAGTTCAGGATGAAATCCCGTCCCGACTTCCAGCAGCGCGCCCACGCGCCCCTGTACTTCGGCGTAGCCCTCGCTCGGTTCGGTAATGCGTGACAAAATCTTGAGCAGCGTGCTCTTGCCCGCCCCATTGTGTCCGATCAAGCCGACGACTTCGCCGCGCTGAATATCAAAGCTGACGTTGCGTAATGCCCAGATCACCGGGTCACTTGCGCCAGTTCCGGCGGCATAACCACGCACCACACTGCGCGCACGGCGCATCGGCTCGAAGATCGCGCGCCCCATCGCGGCTTGCAGGGTGTCTTTACGTCGCACCTCGGCACCGATGCGGTAATGTTTGCCTAAATCGTGGATACGAATCGCGGGTTCCATAAGAAAATCCGCATTCCCCTGTCGCCTTTAGGCGGCAGGGGAATGCGGATTGCTCCTTTCATTTGATAGTTGACATTTAACCACTAA
>Ga0163147_10004886_pt1 | contig 16724 bp, 12 predicted proteins | sample OliLakLV19MP6G1_FD_148597 | JGI IMG/M metagenome (GOLD analysis project Ga0163147, IMG submission 148597) | Freshwater microbial mat bacterial communities from Lake Vanda, McMurdo Dry Valleys, Antarctica- Oligotrophic Lake LV.19.MP6.G1 | ecosystem: Environmental > Aquatic > Freshwater > Lake >...
GCGATCAACATGCCGATTCAGGGGACGGCGGCGGACATCATCAAACTGGCGATGATCCGTTTGCATCGTGAACTGGTCGAACGCGGCTTGGGGGGGCGCATGATTTTGCAGGTGCATGACGAATTGGTGTTGGAAGTGCCAGAAGATGAATTGGAGCAAACGGCGGCGCTCACCGTCGAGGTGATGGAAAATGCCGCGCTGTTGGATGCTCCGCTCAAGGCAAACGCGGCAGTGGGGACGAATTGGCGCGACGTAAAAGAACTTTAAAGTGATGAGTAATGAGTTACCTGCAATTGTTATACAGCGTAAACGCATCAAAATTTCTGGGAGTTCATCAAGGGTCAAGAACGCTCGTAGGGGAGGGGCAATGTCCCCTCCCGCCATAAAAAGCACGGGCGACCACACGGGGTCGCCCCTACACGCCCGCTCTGACTCCAATACAAACATCTGCTCGATTTTGATGCGTTTGCCCTAAATGGTTATAAGTTACCCCTTGCAGTGAACTGTTTAACTGGTTCTGATACCTTTTTTTACTCAGTTCTCATGACTCCTCACTCATTACCCTCACTTTTTGTTTTCCCGATTCCCCAAGCGTGTTATACTCATTTCATGACTTTATGTTTTTCACTGTTGAATCCAATATGCGACATTTCATCGATTTGTGTGACTGGTCGAGTGACGACCTACGGGAAATTCTGAACCTTGCTCTCTCCCTCAAAGCCGAATGGCGTTCTGGCGGCAATCGTCCGGTGATGAAGGGGAAGGCGCTGGCGATGATCTTTCAAAAACCATCGCTGCGTACACGTATTTCGTTTGAAATGGCGATGCAGCATCTTGGCGGACATGCGCTCTACGTTGGACCCGACGAAATTGGTCTGGGGAAGCGCGAAAGCATAGCAGATGCGGCGCGTTCGCTGTCTTGTTATGTACACATCATTATGGCGCGAGTTTTTGCACATCAAGATGTGGTAGGGTTAGCGCAGTATGCCAGCGTTCCGGTGATCAATGGCTTAAGCGATATAGCGCATCCGTGTCAGGCAATGGCGGACATTCTCACCATTCACGAACGTTTTGGTAGGACGGAAGGTGTGCGAATTGCGTTTGTAGGCGATGGGAACAACGTCGCCGCCTCACTGATGCAAGGCGCGGCGCATTTTGGCATGGACTTCACCATCGCATCGCCGCCGGGCTATGAACTTTCCGAAGAACTGGTGAGCGCCGCCGTCGATATTGGGAAGGGCAGCGAAATTCGCATGATGTACGACCCGGTTGAGGCTGTGCGCGACGCCGACGTGATTTATACTGATACATGGATCAGCATGGGGCAGGAATCCGAAACTGCCAAGCGAGTCGAGGCGTTCAAGTCGTATCAGGTTAACACTGAACTGCTCGCCCGCGCTTCACAAGATGCGATTGTAATGCATTGCTTACCGGCACATCGCGGACAAGAGATCACTGATCCGGTAGCGGATGGTGAATATTCGGCAATTTTTCAGCAGGCGGAAAATCGTCTGCACGCCCAAAAAGCTGTTTTAGTGACACTGATGAGCTAATCTATGCCCGGAAATCGTGATGCCTACGAGCAAGCGATGAATGCAGGTCATAACGCCGCTTGGGATCAAGAATGGTCTATGGCGGTTGGGTCTTATGGGAAGGCGATACAAGAATTCCCCGAAGACCCCGAAGCCCACATTCATCTTGGGTTGGGACTGTTGGAATTGGGTCGACTGGAAGACGCGCTGAAAGTGTATACCCGCGCTCATCAGCTTGCGCCCGATGACCCGATCCCGCTTGAAAAAAGCGCCGATGTATTGGAACGTTTGGGGCGCTTACGCGAGGCGGCACAACAGTACATCAACGTCTCTGAAATCTATCTCGGTCAGCGCGATCTGGATAAGGCGATTGGCAATTGGGAGCGGGCAACCCGCTTGACTCCCGGTTTAATCCCGATCCATGCGAAGCTGGCACAGGCTTACGAGCGCATTGGCGACAAGAAAAAGGCGATTCACGAATATCTGACGCTGGCGTTCAACTACCGTCGCATCAACAACACCGAAACGGCGATCAAGGCGGCACAGCGGGCGCTGCGTCTCGATAGGAACAGCCCACAGGTCTTGAACACGATCCGCGCCTTGGAGTCCGGGCGCGAGATTTTGCCACCTGCCGATGATGCTGGTACGGTGGGCATTTCTCAAGAAAAAACTGAACGTTTTGACAAAGAGAGTAAGAAAAAACTCGACTCGCTGAAAACGGGGGATTCTGACCCGCTCGGCGCGTTAGGCGAAGCGATGTCCTATGCGCTTGGGATGCTGGCAGCGGCTGTGATGGAAGGCGAAGCAATGCCCGTCGCGGGGGATGCGCTGCAAGCGATGGAAGCCCATCGTCAGGGTATTTTCAACGAGGCGATTGCTGCTTATACCCGTGCAGATAATAAATTTCGCCATTCTGCGATCAAGATGAATCTGGGTGGGCTGCTGCTGTTGCAAAATCGCCCCGAAGAAGCGGTGAAGCCGCTCAACGATGCGACTAATCACCCGCAGATGGCAGCGGGCGCGTATCACGGCATCGGTCAAGCCTACTTCAAGGCGGGCAAACAGCGTCAAGCCACGCGCTATTTGATTCAGTGCTTGCAGTTGGTTGATACACAACTGGCGATTGACGAAGACGAACAGCAAATGCTCAACTCTATTTACCGGAAGTTGGGCGGCATGTTCGAGAAGGTCAATGAAGAAGGCATTCAGGCGATCAACAAGCGGTTGGTTGAAATGCTGCAAGGCAAGGATTGGAAAATCCGCCTGACCGATACGCGCCGCCAGCTTGAGGAAATTCTGCGCGAACAGGGCGAACGCGGCATTATCGACTTCTTGACCGCGCCGGAAGGGGATCGCCTCGCACAGTCGATTGCGCTGATTGATCGCTATGTGCGGCGCGGTTTGAACACGCTGGCAATGGATGAATCGCACCGTGCGGTTGAATTTGCGCCGACGTATTTACCCCTGCATACGCGCATGGCAGAAGTCATGATGCGCGAAGGACGTATCCGCAACGCGATCACCAAATACAACGTGATCGCACGGACGTATCTCGCACGCGGTGAAAATGACCGCGCACGGGAAATCCTTACGAACGTGCTAGAAATGGCTCCGCTTGACGTGGGCGTGCGCGAAAGTTTGATCGAACTGCTGGAGAGCGAAGAACGCTGGGAGGAAGCCCTCGATCAGTACAGCGATCTGGCAGATACGCATCACCAGTTGGGTAACTTTGACCTCTCACGGGAAACGTATGTGCTGGCAGAACGCATCGGTCAGCGCGTAAGTGCATCGGCAGAAAAACTGGTACGCATCAAACACCGCATCGCAGACATCGATCAAATGCGCCTCGATATTCGCAAGGCGCAAAAGACCTACGAAGAAATCATTCAGCTTGCGCCCGATGACGAACGCGCTCACCGGATGCTGGTTGACCTGAACTATCGACAGGGGAATCAGGTAGAGGCGATCCGGCGGTTGGATAAACTGCTCGGTTTGTACGCCCGCGCTAAACAGATCAGCCGCATCACGCAAATTCTCGAAGAATTAGTGACGCTGTATCAAGATGATACCGGCTTGCGTTCGCGTTTGGCGGCGATCTACCGTCAGCTAGGGCGGGGGCGGGATGCAATTGTTCAACTCGACGCGCTGGGCGAACTGCAATTGGAAGCGGGTTTGCACAAGGATGCTGCCAACACTATCCGACAGATCATTGCGCTGAAACCGGATCATGTTGAGGATTACCAGAAGCTGTTAGCGCAATTAGGCGGTTAGCGTGGAATTGATCTGGGCGCTCAACAGCCTCACACCGAATGCCATCATCGACATTTTGTTGGTGGCATTGGTTTTCTTTGGGATCAGCTTTTTCATACGCGGTACGCAGTCGGTGGCGCTGCTGCGCGGCATGATCCTCGTGGTGGGCGTAGTGGTGTTGATCTCTAATGCGTTCGATTTTCGCGCTTTACGTTGGTTGCTCGAAAACGCGCTGACCGTGCTGGCGATTGCTATTCCCGTGATTTTTCAACCCGAACTGCGTCAACTACTGCAAAAATTGGGGCGGGCGGGCTTGTTTTTCAACCGCGCCCCCCATGAAACGCTACGGGCGCGGATCATCGAGGATGTGTGTCAAGCGGCGGAACGGCTGTCTGACCGTCGGCATGGCGCGTTGATCGTGCTGGAACGCACGGTCAGTTTGCAAGAATACATTCGTACAGGCATCCGTATGGATTGTGAAGTCACCCCGCAAATTTTGCTCACGGTGTTCTGGCCCAAAACTGAACTGCACGACGGCGCGGTGATTATTGACGGGACGGGGCGCATTGCGTCGGCGGCGTCGGTGCTGCCGCTGTCATCGGGGCGCAACCTGACGACGCCAAAACTTGGCACACGTCACCGCGCCGCGATTGGCATGAGCGAGGTCAGCGATGCGGTGTGCGTGATCGTGTCGGAAGAAACCGGACGTATTTCGATCACCAACGGCGGACGTTTGATCGCACGGCTTGACCCCAAACGGATGCGAACGATCCTCAATGCCTTTTACGGACCCGAATACACGCAAAATCAATCCGTGCCGCAGCGTGTGCGCGATTGGACAAGCGACCTCATCAGCCGTTTTCGCGCCGGACAAAAAAGTACATGATCGATGCGTGAATCTACCCCGCTTCGAGGACTCATCCTCAATAACCTGATGTGGTTGGGCGGATCGCTTGTGCTGGCGTTCCTCGTATGGATGATCGCTGTCGCCCAAGCGGATCCGTTCGAGCAGTGGCGTATGGCGGAGCGCGTGCAGATTCGCATTACCCCTGATACGGGCTTGATCATCACCAACCTAGATGACATTACGACGACGGCGAGTCTCCGTTTGCGGGCGCAGCGTTCGATGCGTCCGCTGATTGCCACTGATGACATTCTCGTGTGGGTCGATTTGACGGGCTTAGACCCCGGCGAACATACCGTGCAACTGCAATATCGCGTTGCCTCTGAACGACGGGCAGCCGTCGTGGATATTTCGCCGCGCCAGGTCACTGTGCGGCTTGAAGTGGAACAATCCAAACTGATTCCTGTCGCAGAAGAACTCACGAGCGAACCTGCGCTGGCGTATTCGCTCGAAGCGATCACGTTTGACGAGCGGCAGATCACGGTGAGCGGACCCGAAAGTCTCGTGTCGCAAGTGGTAGAAGCGCATGTTCCGCTTGACCTTGAAGGGATGCGCGTGCAGTTTGAGGACGACATCCGTCCGATTCCGGTGGATGCTGATGGGAATGAGGTTGAAGGGGTGACGCTGCAACCGCAAAGCGTGCATGTCAGCGTGAACATTCAGCCGCGCTCTGATGTGCGTGAACTGCGCGTACAGCCGAATATTGTGGGCGAACTGCCCGAAGGCTATGTGCTGACAGGCGTATTCGACTATGATCCCAAAGTGGTAGTCGTGAGCGGACCCGCCGCGCTGCTGGCAGAAATTCCCGGCTCGATTTTCACTGCCCCGATTGACCTTACCAACCACACGAGCAGTTATGAAGTCGATGTTGCGCTTGAACTGCCTGATCCGCGTCTCGTGCTGCTGACGGGCGGTGTCGTGCATGTGAGTGTTGGCATTGACACGCAGATGACCACACGCCAATTCGATCAGCAGCCTGTAGAGATCATCGGTGTGCGCGAAGGTTTGGTATATAGACTGGCAACTGAGGAAGTCACGGTGTTGATCACTGGAGCGCAGCCCATTGTGAACAGCCTCACCCTGCAAGACGTGAGCGTCATCGTGGACGTGAGCGGACTCATTGCGCCGGGAACGTATCAACTGACGTTGAGCGCCTCTATCGGGCGGGGACAGTCTGGCGTCACCATTTCGATGCTGCCTGAAGGAATCGACGTAGAAATCGCGTCAGCGGTCACGCAGGAAGCCTCACCGTAACGATCCCCTCTCCCTACGATTCTGCGTCCCAATTTGATACAATAAAATGTAATCTGAATCGTGAGGGAAGTATCGGCATGGCAAGAAAACCGTTGGTTGCTTTAGTTGGGCGACCCAACGTAGGCAAAAGTACGATGTTTAACCGTCTCGTAGGCGAACGACTCGCCGTGACGGATGAGATTCCCGGCACAACCCGTGATCGGTTGGTCGGGGAATTTGAATGGCGCGGACTGGTATTCAACGTGGTAGACACGGGCGGCATTGAGGTCTACGGACCCAAAGGTAGCCGCGATGTGTCTCCTCTGCAAGAGGGCAGCGCCGATTTTGTGCCACAGATCAAGGCACAGGCGCTTATGGCAATTCAAGACGCGGACATTATCGTGATGCTGGTAGACGCGCTGCACGGCGTTACAGCGGCAGATGAAGAAGTTGCGGAGATTTTGCGGCGCACGAAAAAACCCGTGATCATCGCCGCGAACAAGGTTGATAACATGAACCGCGAGATGGAAGCCGTCGAGTTTTACGGCTTGGGCGTCGGGGAAGTGTTTGCGGTCAGCGCGATTCACGGCGCGGGTGTCGGGGATATGCTCGATGCAGTGGTCGCCGCCGTTGACGAAATTGAGGACGTTGAACGCTTAGACGATGACCGTGAAGCGTCTGATCACATGCGACTCGCAATCATTGGGCGTCCGAACGTGGGTAAAAGTAGTTTGCTGAACCGTTTGATCGGTGAAGAACGTGTGATCGTGAGTCCGGTTGCGGGGACGACCCGTGACGCGATTGATACGGAAATCAATTACTTTGGCGAACGTGTCACGATCATTGATACGGCGGGCATTCGCAGACGCGGCAAGATTGAGCCGGGCGTTGAGCAATTTAGCGTGCTGCGGGCGATGAAAGCGATGGAACGCGCTGACGTGGTGCTGCTGGTGATCGACGGTGAGACGGGTATCACAGAGCAAGATCAACACATTGGCGGTTATGTGCAAGAAGCCTATCGAAGTGTGGTGATCGTTGTCAACAAGTGGGATGCTGTCGAAAAAGAGACCCAGACGACGCTAGAGTTTGAGCGTACTGTCCGCTCTAAGTTTGATTTCCTCGGCTATGCGCCGATCATTTTTGTCAGCGCATTGACGGGTCAGCGCATTCACACCGTGCTAGAGACCGCCAAGCGCGTTTGGGAAGCGCGGCACTTCCGCATTCCAACATCAGCATTGAACGAACTGGTGCGCGATGCGTATCAGAAACACACGCCGCCGATTCGTGGGACGCGCCGCCTCAAGATTTTCTATGCGTCACAGGTGCGAATTGACCCGCCGTTGATTCTGTTCCATGTGAACGAGCCGGGTCTCGTTCACTTCACCTATCGGCGCTTTTTAGAGAATCAAATCCGTGAACACTACGCATTTGAGGGAACACCGATCCGCTTGAGCTTCCGACCCCGCACCGGAAACGACGACTAGCGGAAATTCGTCTTAGTGGGTGGCAATGGCGCTGATCTCGTAGACGAGAACCTGCTTCTGTCGCCCCTTAAGTTTGAGTTCGCCTAGCGCGGTTGCCTGTGCTGTGCCGTCGAGTCGCTTGACAATCGTCTCGTCCACAATCGTTTGTCCACCTTTAGCCGCTTCTTGCAGCCGTTTGGTGACGTTCACAACATCGCCAATCGCTGTGTAGTTCATAGCAACATCGGTACCAATGTAACCGACAACCGCTTCTCCTACGCTGACACCAATGCTAAAGGCAAGTTCTTCGCTGCGCCCTGACGCCAGTTGATGCGTCGCCTGGTGGAGCGTCAGCGCGGCTTCAATCGCCTGCTGAACGTGATTCGGTTGTGGGTGTGGAGCATTGAACAGTGCCATGAGTCCATCGCCCATGTATTTGTCCAACATGCCGCCATAAGACAGGATCACGTTAGCAGCGAGGCTCAGGTAATCGTTGAGCATCTCTACGACCTGTTCTGGCGGCAAGTTCTCGCTGTAGGCGGTATAGCCGCGCAAGTCTACAAACATCACCGTGACTTCCTGACGTTTGCCGCCTAACTGCAATGTGTCGGGGTTATCCAGCACTTGATCTACGACGGTAGAGGGTACAAAACGACTAAATGTTGTCCTGATCTGCGATTTCTCGCGCTCGTTGGTTTGCTTCAAGATTTCCAAGTTGCGCGAATTATCAATGGCAATTGCGGCGTAGTCGGTGAGGGCGCTCAACAGGGCGCTGTCGTGCTTGTTGAAAATGTGGGCGCTGCTCGATAGATTTGCCACACCCAACGCGCCGATCACCTCATTGCGAATGACCAACGGGGCGCACGCAATCGAGATAGGGCTTTTCGCCTGAATTTGTTCCGGCGTGAGAATTGTTGGCTGGCGCTGGTTGATCACATGCAAGGCAACGGGGTCATTCACCAGATGGTTGACCTTGCTTGCCCGTGCATGATTGTGTCGTTTTTGGGCGCGGCACATCAAACCGTCTTTTGTCATCAAATACAAAAAGCCTTCTTCGGCATTGGTAATCTTTACAGCGGCATCGACGAGGCGCGGTAGAAGTTGTTCTATATCTGACAAACTGGTGACACTTTTACCCACGCTGTACAGGACGTTTAATTCTTGTAGGCGAAGTTGTAACTCGCGGTTGGACTGGATCACCCGTTCGGTAAGGGCTTCTTTTTCCTTACGTAAGCGCACCTCGTCAAGGCTGCGCTCGATCACCATCAGCATTTCTTCAATCGAGAAAGGCTTTTTGACGTAATCGCGCACGCCGAGTCGGTACACTTCGACGGCAATTTCCTCTGAGCCGTAGAAGGTCATGAGGATCACAGGGATGTTTAGCCCGTGTTCCTGCATTGCTTGAAGCATCTCAATGCCGTTCATGCGCGGCATCTGATAATCGAGGAGGATCAGGTCAGGGCGGCGGTCAAGGGCAATGTCCAGCGCCTCTTTGCCATCTTTCGCCATCAAAAAAGGATAGCCGTTAGGCTGTAATATATATTCCGCGATAAACTCTCGGTTTTCGCGTCCGTCATCTACGACGAGAATGGTTTCCCCTGTCACATCAGCCTCACTTGACGCTGTGATGTATCGATATTGTTATTATAAATCACATCCCACGTATGCGTGATGCATTAGAGTTCCTAAAACCCCGTAAATATGGATTGTCCCGTTTGCGTGACAGGACTATAATACCTCTAATTAACTTTGTGCGAAATGAGCGGATGCGTACAGCATCTCATCACCCATTTCTTAGCTACACTTACGCACTACCTACGTGAGTGTTCCCCAGAGGATACGCATTGATGATGAATGAAGCTCCCGCAAGACGACCACGCTTGCAACAATCGGGGTTGCTGCGCGAGATCGTTGAAACGGTGATCTTGATCGGCTTGGTGTATACGTTGGTGAATTTAGCCACCGTTCGCTTTTATATTGAAGGTCCCAGTATGCAGCCGAATTTCCACGCTGATCAGTTCTTGATCGTCAGCCGTCTGCATTACTTACTCGGCAGCCCCCAACGCGGCGAAATCATTGTGTTCGACCCACCCGGCGACGATAATACGCCGAATAACCCGCTGTTGATCAAACGCGTGATCGGCACACCGGGCGATGTGATTGAAATTCACGACGGGCAGGTGTCCGTAAATGGTGTCGACCTCTACGAGCCTTATATTTTTGAACCCTGCACAACATCAACGTGCAATGACAGCCGCTGGGAACTTGGCGCAAACGAATACTTCATGATGGGCGATAATCGTAACAATAGTCGTGATTCACGGGCGTTTGGTCCGATAGTTCGGGAACGAATTATTGGTGAGGCGATTATCCGGTATTGGCCGCCGACTGACATTGGAATAGTGACTCGCTATCACTTTCCAGAGTAGTCTTATGTTGTGTGGAGGGATTTCTATGTCAACAACAGCAACCCCTTCTTGTCCTCGCTGCCTCATCGGTCATTTGGAAGCACGTAAGGCGACGTATAGCTGTGTTCAGCAAGGCGTCTTCCTCAGTGTTCCCAACGTGCCAAGTTGGTTATGCGATATTTGCCAGTACCAAGAGTTCGATTTTGATGCATTGGCGCAAATTGAAGCACTTGTGGGTCAGCTTGGTATTGCCGCTGATTTTGATCAACAGAAGGCGAAACTCCCTCCTGTTGATAACGAGGTGGTGGATAAGCGTCCCCCTCGTCTCAAACCTTAAACTCTCGCCCATAAGCTGTGATAGACTAGAGTCGATCAATCACACGGAAAGATGGGCGCTGAATGGAGTCGTTTGAACTTATCGCCGTAGGACAATTGACTGCGTTCGGCGCAGCCAGTGGGCTTATAGTGGCGCTCGTTCTTCAACCCAAGCGGGGTAGGGCAGATACTTTATTCCTCGTCTTTAGCCTGATGCTTGCCATTTGGGGCGTTGTGGCGTTGATTCGACCACTCGATGAGTTCAGCCTCATAACGAATGTAAATACGCGAACCGCACTGCTTCTGACGGCGTTGTCAGGAACGGGGTTCGCGTATTTTTTATTCATCGCCCGGTTGATTCGCAATGAAAATAGACTGGTCACTGCGTTAACACTGCTGCTGCCTGTCGTGTTGATTGCCACGTTCATTCTCATATGGACGGGGAATGCTGGCACCCTAGAATCCCTCACGACAGCCGGTTCTATTTTGCTCGTGGCGCTTCTTTTATATGCAGTGGCTACCTTCTGGTCAATTATGATTTCGCGTGAGACTGTCGCGCCGCAGCTTCGGTTAGCGGGCGTGCTGCTGATCGCCGCATATGCGTTTCCAATTATCACTTCTAGCACCGTCGAATCGTGGGCGCTCTTTCTCTCGGCGGCGGCGGCATTGTGGACAGGCTGGACGGTACTCCGCCTCCAATTGATGCAGCCGCTCAAAGACCTCAATGATGAACTGCGGATCGCAAACAGCGATTTGCGACAGGCGGTTTCAGAAGTCACCAGCGAACGGGCGAAACGCGAGTCGCTGAATGAAGAAATTCGAGCCGTCAACCAACTGCGGAATGATTTCCTAGAGAAATTGGGTCATCGACTGCGTACCCCACTTAATTCGATAAGCGGGTATAATGAACTCCTTCAAAACGGCGTATACGGAGAGCTAAACGAGCGCCAACTGGATCGCCTTAATACGATTGGGCGAAATAGTCGCGTGCTGCTTGAACTTATCAACGATATGCTTGATCTCAATACATTAGATGCGGGACGTATGGAACTCAGCCTTCAACCAGTGGCGCTTAAGCCTGTGTTTGAGCGCATCACATTGGACGTTGCGCCTCAACGTTTGGTCAAGGCGCTGCCGTTGGTGGTTGACGCACCACCTGATCTGGCGCATGTCCTTGCAGATGAAACACGAATTTGTCAGGTGATCACGCAATTGGTGGGTAACGCGATCAAATTCACGGAACAAGGGGCTGTGACGCTGCGTGCGGTCAATGTTCGAGTACAAGAGGGTTTGTCGCCCCAATTTCCTCTGCCTGTGCGTGGTTGGCTCACAGATGGCGATTGGGTGATTATCACGGTAGAAGATACGGGCGTTGGTATTGCACAGCAAGATCAGGGCAAAATTTTTGAAGCGTTTTATCAAACGGACGGCGAACAGTCGTCAGAAAATATGGGGTCTGGTTTGGGGTTGGCGATCTCGAAACGGTTGATTGATCAACATGAAGGGGTGATGTGGCTCAAAAGTGCGCCGGGGAAGGGGTCAACGTTTCTGGTCGCTTTACGAGCATTTCGCTCTGTCGCTGTATCCACATCACAGATGCAGGTTGGAGAAAAGGAAATTGTGGTATGACGACTACAAAATTGACTGTCCTCGTTGTCGAAGATAATCCCGACAATATGTTGTTGTTTCAAGATGTACTGCAAGCATTGAATTACACGGTTATTCAAGCGCGAGACGGTGAGTCTGGTGTCAACACTGCCAAGTCTGAAAAACCAAATTTAATCCTGATGGATTTATCTCTACCGCGTATGGATGGATGGACAGCAGCCAAGCACATTAAGGAAGACCCTGAATTAGCGCATATTCCGATTATCGCGTTGACTGCTCACGCAATGGTGGGAGATCGGGAACGTGCGTTGGCTGCGGGCTGTGATGATTACCTTGCAAAACCGATCAATCTGCGCGAATTTCGTGAAAAAGTCAACCGCTATGCAAAATAAAGGAACATCCATTTGAATATTCTTGTGGTTGACGACAACGCGGATAATGTGCAACTGCTGATGGATATTGTCAGCAGTATGAATTTGACCCCTTTGAGCGCGTTCAATGGTGTGGATGCGCTGCGTTTGGTTTACGAAAAACACCCCGATTTGGTGATTTTGGATGTCAACATGCCGGGGATGTCGGGCTTTGAAGTGTGCGAACGCATCAAGAAAGATGTCAAAACCGCTCATATCCCGGTACTGATGCTCACCGCGCTTGAGGATGTGGAACATCGTGTGCAAGGGTTAAAACTGGGTGCGGACGATTATCTGATCAAGCCGTTCAACCCGCGTGAACTGATGGAACGGGTGCGTACACGCCTGCGATTGAAGAGTGAAACTGATCATCTACGTAAGACTCAAGAGATGGTGCGTACTACGTTTGAGCGTTATGTGTCGTCGTCTGTCGTAGAACAGCTTCTACGCGATCCGTCTCAAGTCAAGCTCGGCGGTACGCTGCAAGAAGTCACGGTGATGTTTGCTGATCTCGAAGGTTTTACCGGGATTTCTGAAAAAACTAACCCAGAAGAACTGCTGATCGTCCTCAATCAATATCATACGATGAGCGTGGCAGCGATCCGCGAATATGGTGGCACTGTCGATAAGTTCATCGGTGATGGAGTCATGGCGTTGTTCAATACACCTCTTGAGCAAGCAGATCATGCACTGCGGGCAGTGCGTGCCGCTTGGGATATTCGGTCTGCGCTTGATGCATTTCATCGCCAATTTGATCCCTTGTTCCGAATGCGAATCAACTTTGGCATTCATACTGGTATGGCAGTGGTCGGCAACGTGGGCGCTCCCGATCTCATGAACTACACAGCGGTTGGCGATACGGTCAATCTTGCGGCTCGGTTGCAACAAATGTCATTTGATGGGCGCATCTTAATAAGCAATGCCACCTTTGAACGTGTGCGAGATTATGTAAGTACTGAATGCATTGGAACGGTCAAGATGAAAGGGCGGATTGAACCCGTATTGACCTATGAAATCCAAAGCGTGAATGCTAGAACTTCGTGACGCTTTTTCTCAGCCTTGACGTTCACTCCCGTGAATGGTAAACTCCGCTCTTGTAAGTAGGGCCTTATCGTCTAGCGGTCTAGGACGTCACCCTTTCAAGGTGAAGACACGGGTTCGAGTCCCGTTAGGGTCAAATTTGTACCTTCTGCTTTAAACAACGCTATAGCGCACATCCTCTCCATTTTGTACAGCAATCAGCCGATTTCAAACCAACTCAGAGACGAAAAAATCCGCGAAAGATACGCGGCTGGTGAGGGACTATCAGACATTGCAGAATCTTACAATATATCGCCACAGCGCATGTACCAAATTGTGCATAGGAAATAGCAAACTTCCTCTCAGGTGACATGAACCAACGCCAATAGAGTCGTTTTTGACTTTGTTGGCGTTTTTGTTTTGCCTCAATATATGAAGATGTAGAGGTCATTATGGGCAATAAAGAGCTACAGAAACGTCTACAAAAACTAGTGCCATTCTTAAGCAAACTCACAGCGAGTAGTGCTGTCGCTTTAGTTGTACTTGCAACCATTGAAGCTACGCTGACAAATGCAGTTGCTAGTGGTTTATCTGTAGCTTTAGTTGGGTTGTTATCCAGTGTATTTGGCGATGTTGTTGCTTCCCCTGTTATTGAGCGATTGATGTCGGGTAAGCTAAAAGAAGATGAGCTAGAAGGGCAACTACAGCAATTCTTAGAACTGTTGGATCAACAGATGGAGGTTTCACAAGAAGTTCGGCAAATGCTGAATAATCAAAATTCCTTTGTTGCTGCTGTAGGCGTTGCACTTGAAATCAACAAAACCGAGATAATTCACAGACTCTTGCGAGGTATAAGCCATCATCAGAAGTTGGGGGCTGATCAAGTTGTTGAAAGACTATCTACTCAACTTGGTGCAGCTTTACAGCGAATTGATCCAGAAACTGCTTATCTGCTTGATCTGGTCAAAAGAGTTAATCGTGGTGGGGTGTTAAGATATGTGAGTGTTCCGCTTGCTACTGATTCCAAGCCTACTAGTACAAAGAACTATTATTCAGAGGAATTGAGACTCCCATCTCTGTTCACTGTATACGAACATAATCTACGGTCTAGTGACGATCCTGCACTTCAAACCTCAGGTGAGAAGCAATTTACAGATATTAGCCAAGTTATAGAACATCATCCCCGTTTTGTCCTCAAAGGTAAACCAGGGGTTGGTAAAACTACTGCAATTCAAAAAGCTGTCTTAGATAATGCTTGGCTTCGTTTGAATGCTCCTAATACAACCCCTTTGCCTGTTCTATTGAATCTTTCTACATGGGAAGATAATCAATCGCTTCGCAACTTTATTCAGCAAAATATCCTGTTTGTTGTTAATCCACAAGAATTAATGACAACTGGAGATATTGCCACCTACATTGATGAAACTGATCAAATGGGCGTTAGAACTACCGAACACGATAACGCATTAAAGGAATGGTTTAGTAGTTCTCTTGCCCCAAAGTTGGTAATTATTGCTCGTCGCAGCTTTGATGTTACATACCCTCATAGCGATCATTACGACGAGAAATTTCAGCTACCTATAGTGCGCCTTGAAGAATTGGAACGAAAGCATATTGAAGCCTTTGCTTATTCTTTTCTCAAGGATGATGCGAAAAATTTCTTGTCACAGATATTCGCAAAGACACATCCTAATAACGATCAGAGGCGTTTATCAAAGTTAGCGAAAACCCCATTTCTCTTGACCGCCTTAGTAGTAATGTACTTCACTCTGTCCAAAAGACTGCCTAAAAATCAAGGCAAGTTATTTCAAGGCTTGGTAGGGTTGTTATGGGATCGTGAACAACAATTTCATGCCCATTCGTCGGCTTGGGTCGATCAGGCGAGAATGGTTGAATACCTTGCGAGTCTAGCCTTTTACATTACTCAGAACAATTTAGCTTCGACTTTATCGTTTCACGATGCGCTCTCGTTTGTTCCTTCAACTGAATTTCTTGAGATTGCACAAGCGGCGAATTTGGTTGAGATCGATTCAAATAAGGTGAGATTTTCACATCAGCTTATCCAAGACTACTTTTGCGCTATTGAATTAAGACGACGCAAGATCGAAATACCACGTCAATATTCCCTTGACGATTACAAACGGTTTTTTGCTACTGCCCCATTTGCGGGCGAAATCGTAGGGGCGTCCGCAATGCGCGAAGGTGTTCAGTGGGATCAGGTATATGTAGCATATTCTGGTCTATTACCATCAGGTGAAGCGAATAGTTTTGTCAGTAAGGCTTTAGAACAAAATAACCCTTGGGTTGCCGCTCTCTGTATAGCAAGCGGAACCACAACATCGGACTATTTGCTTCAAACAACTGTTCGCAAACTACTTGAGTTTGAATCCGTTGTCTCTATTGGGGAAACTGGCTTCTGTATGATGGAATTAGGGGAGAGAGCTGTAACAACACTTCACAGTGAGTTAAAAAATTCCAATCCTAAAATCCGAATGGCGACTGCTAGTTTTCTTGGTGACCTTGGTAATGATGATACGATTCCCTTACTCAATCAGGCGGCGTCACATGCAGAGAAACAGGGGGAACATCAAGTCATGTTAAGTATGATTGGGGCTAGGGAAATGATGAGACTTCTAAAAGAATACAACTCCAAGAATGTTGAAGAGGGTTAAAGGTTATCTATCGTATAAGTCGTTCTTTGTCTTAGCGCGGAAATATTGCTTTAGCAGGTTAAGCTGTCTGTGTTTTCCCCTTTTAGGCGTTAGATAAATTCAAAGCCAATACGCCCTAGCTGATCGTGTTTCTTGATCTCGATAAAGCCATTCGCCTTGTATTTGTCGTCCCTAATGAGTTCAACCAAATGAGAGTTCCTCATTTCGTGGAATTCTCTCAACAGTGCCGGAAAATACCAAATCATCTCTTAGCCGACGATGATTGACGTTTGAACAATTATAACGGTGTAACTCCATTAAGGCTATCAATGGTCAAAACCCAAACTGCCATAGTCAAACCTACGTTCGCTTGTGATGAAATCCATTTCCCCCTAAGATTAGAACAAATGAGTGCATGGTGATGTCTATCGCCAGAAAGGAGTCAAACATGGTAAATGCTAATGGTCAAGCTACGCGCACACGCAATAGGCAAGCGGGCAATGCGTTTTGTCGAATTGACAGATCGCATCGTTTTATCGCACAGAAAGAACCGCATGATCGCTTGCACATGCAGGCGTCCGTAGATCGCCCGCAAACGATCATCGAGCGTGGACTGGGGCGCCGTCATAGCGCGAAGGGCTTGTTCGTAGGCATGGCAGGCAGACCAGAACTCGGCAACGAGTGACCATGCCTCCGAGTCGGGGGCATCACCTAAGGCATTAGGCAAGGGCGGTGCGGGCAGTTGCTCATGGAGTTTCCTGAGGCGGTCGGCAAGTTCGGTGGGGGCTTGGCTGTCACGCGGGGCGGGGCGTTCATGGTAATCTGTCTCCGGCGTGAGCAACACGAAGCGGGCGAGATTACCGTTGTACCAGTCATTGGCGCTGAGGGCAGTGGAGAGTTCTGCGGGCGTCGCTGCACCAAGAATGGAAA
>Ga0163147_10004895_pt1 | contig 16706 bp, 13 predicted proteins | sample OliLakLV19MP6G1_FD_148597 | JGI IMG/M metagenome (GOLD analysis project Ga0163147, IMG submission 148597) | Freshwater microbial mat bacterial communities from Lake Vanda, McMurdo Dry Valleys, Antarctica- Oligotrophic Lake LV.19.MP6.G1 | ecosystem: Environmental > Aquatic > Freshwater > Lake >...
CATGTGTTGCACTTGGTCGGCACGCATGAGCGCATTGTTGATACGGCGGATGAGGGCAGGCACAGCATCTACAGGATACAGGCTTTGGTCGGGGTACATTTGCCCTGCGGTGTTGCCATCTGCCGCCACTTGCCACCCACTGATATAAATGGCTTTGAGACCTGCCTCTACCATCTGCACAGCTTGATTGCCCGTGATTGCGCCCAACGCATTGACATAACTTTCGGTTTGGAGCAATTGCCAGAGGCGTTCTGCCCCCATTTGGGCGAGGGTGTATTCAATCCGAATCGTGCCACGCAATTTGAGGACATCTTCGGGGGTGTATGGACGGGTGACACCTGTCCAACGGGGGTTATTCATCCAGTCGTGTTTGATTGCCAAAGCTGATGTGTGCATGATAAATTCTCCTATTTGATAAAATGAAAACTAGTCTAAATACTCATACGCGGGTAACGTGAGGAACTCGGTAAATTCTTCGCGCCGAATCATCTGGTCAAAAATATCACTGGCAAGCAGGTATTTCCCGTTTCTGAAGCGAGAGTCGCCTACTTCGCCCTTAATCGCATCGAGTTCTTCTTCCAAAAATTGGCTATAGAGCGATTCGGTCACTTCGCGTCCATCGTCCAATTGGGCATGGTGATGAAGCCATTGCCACACCTGAGAACGGCTGATTTCGGCGGTGGCGGCATCTTCCATCAGGTTATAGAGGGGAACACATCCGTTGCCACCGAGCCATGCCTCTAGGTATTGAATCCCGACTTTCAGATTCCAGCGCAAGCCGTGTTCGGTGATAGACCCTGTGCTTGCTGTGACCAAATCATCCGCCACCACATGCACATCTGGGCGTTGTTTGGTGAGCTGGTTGGATGTGGGCATGTAGGTATCGAAAACATTTTTTGCCGTCTCGATTAATCCCGGATGTGCCACCCATGTGCCATCGTGACCATCTTGTGCCTCACGCAGTTTGTCTTGGCGCACCTTCTCCATCGCCTTTTCGTTGGCATTGGTGTCGTTTTTAATCGGGATTTGTGCCGCCATCCCGCCCATCGCATGTGCGCCTCGCTTGTGGCATATCTTAATCACATTGAGCGCATAATTCCGCATAAATGGGACGGTCATGGTCACTTGGGCGCGGTCTGGTAATACCCGTGTAGGGTCTTTATGAAATTTCTTGATATAGCTAAAGATATAATCCCAACGACCACAATTGAGTCCTGCGGAGTGGTCACGCAATTCGTATAAAATTTCTTCTGTCTCGAATGTCGCTAAAATCGTCTCTATAAGTACCGTTGCTTTAATCGTTCCACGCGGGATATTCAGTTCATCTTGTGCCAGATTAAACACATCGTTCCATAAGCGTGCTTCCAGATGACTTTCGAGTTTTGGCAGATAAAAATAAGCCCCTGTGCCACGTTTGAGCGCCTCATGCGCGTTATGAAAAAAATATAATCCAAAGTCAAATAACCCTGCGGGGATGGGTTTTCCATCTATCGAGAAATGCTTTTCGTTCAAATGCCACCCGCGTGGACGCACCATCAACACGGCGGTTTGGTCATTGAGCCGATATTGTTTGCCTGTTTCGTTGGTATAGGTGATGTTACGGCGCACCGCATCGCGCAGGTTAACTTGACCATCTACCATATTGAACCATGTGGGGGCGTTGGCATCTTCAAAATCTGCCATGAACACCTTTGCACCGCTATTGAGCGCATTAATCACCATTTTGCGGTCGGTGGGACCCGTGATTTCGACCCGACGATCTTGCAAATCCACAGGCACAGGGGCAACTTGCCACGCGCTTTCGCGGATATGCTGTGTGTCTGGCAAAAAGTCGGGTTGGTTGCCCGCATTTATCAACGCTTGGCGGTCTTTACGCGCAGTGAGGAGCGCATCCCGTTGGGCGGTGAATGTTCGGGCGAGTTTGGCGAGAAATGTCACCGCATCGCCTGTGAGAATCTCGGCAAATGCGGGGGTTATTTCTCCCTTTATTTCAATTCCTTCACCCATTATTCTTGTCTCCTGTGTGATGTTTCTTGTGAAATCTTTTACTAGTGTATGCTTTTATATGGTGAAAAACATCACAAGGATGACGGAACATAACAGGGTCTTTTCCGACACAGTGTACTAATCTAACGCACGTTAGATTATGGAAAAGTTTCCATGCACAAACGCGCTATCTGTACGAAACCCGCTATTAATGTTACGATATGGACTATGGGCGCGCCCTTCTGCGCCTATTGTGATGATGTTAAATGGTATTGTTGTGGCGTATTGGCGAACACCGAAAGAATAGCCCACATGGGACAGCACTTACACCAAAAGATTTTTGATGGACATTTATTAAAACAGCTACTCATGGCGGGACTGATGTGGCTAGACCATCATCAAGAGCGCGTCAATTGGCTTAATGTGTTCCCCGTACCCGATGGCGACACGGGTAAAAATATGGTTCTCACGCTCAAACAGGGTTATGAAGCCATTCGCCATAGCGATGAAGCTCATGCAGGGCTGTTATGTAAGACATTTGCGCGGGGCGCATTATTGGGCGCACGGGGCAATTCTGGCGTGATTTTGTCGCAATGGCTGGGTGGGTGGGCAGAATTTGTCTCAGATTCACCGACATTCGACTTGGAATTGCTCAATAAGGCATTTGCCAATGGGGTAAAAAAAGCCTATGGCGTGGTCATGACCCCCACCGAAGGCACAATCCTCACGGTTGCCAGAGAAGCATCTGAGGCATTAGCGATTTATGCCAAAACGGGTGATGATTGGGTGGTCGGCATGGAAGTGTTGCATAATGCCGCCAAAGAATCGCTGGCAAAAACGCCCGATTTATTGCCTATCCTCAAAACGGCGGGCAAGGTAGATTCTGGCGGGCAGGGATTGGTATTTATTTTAGAAGGAATGGTCAAGGCATTGCGCGGTGAGCCGATAAGTATGCGCGATGAAGAGGCAGAATCGCCCTTATGGGGTGGGGATGCTTTGCCACCCGATGATGCCGATGGCTATGGTTATGATGTGCAATTTTTGATGCGCGGACAGGCTATGAACCTAGAAGGTATCCGCGAGGCGATGAACGGGCTTGGTTGGTCGGTATTGGTGGCGGGTGATGCGAGCCTGATAAAAGTGCATATCCATGTGCATAATCCGGGTGAGCCATTGAGCTATGCCGTCGCTCATTGTGATGCGTTAGATGATGTGGTGGTCGAAAATATGCAATTGCAATATGAACGGCTTTATGGGGTACAACCCTTGCGGATTGTCTCTACAAATGGCATACCCGTCATCGCAGTGGCGAGTGGGCGCGGGTGGCGTGACGCATTTTATGATGTGGGGGTTTCCTGTGTGATTGAGGGCGGACAGACCATGAACCCTAGCACAGACGACTTTTTGCAGGTGATAAAAACACTCCACAATGACGACATCATCATTTTGCCCAACAATAAAAATGTGCTTCTTGCCGCTCAACAAGCCTCTAATGAGGCGAAAGCACTCAATAAACGGGTGACGGTCATCAACACCCAGAGTATGCCACAAGGTATTTCTGCCATGCTAGGCTATCTGGATAGCTATGAAGATGGGGATAGTGATACCATAGCCGATGCCATGCGCGAGGCATTTTCTCATCTGATAACAGGCGAAATCACCACCGCTATTCATGCCAGCCAATTGCCCAATATGGATGTGAAAGAGGGTCAATGGATTGGTCTGATAGACGACCAATTGGCGGTGGCAGAAGAGACGCTAGAAGGGGTGATGAAGGGCTTGCTGGCGCATGTAAACGCGCATCGGCACGAATTGGTCACACTCTATTATGGGGTTGGGCTTTCGGCAGAACGCGCCCAAGAGGTGATGCAAACGGTGCAAAGGGTATATACAAGCCTGCAATTTCAATTGGTTTATGGTGGACAGCAATTGTATCCTATCATCATGAGCGTTGAATAATGACGATTTATCTAGTGACCGATAGTGGCGCACAATTTGCACAATCATACTTTGTAGAGCAAAATCGGGTGCTGATTTTGCCCAATCGCCTCGAAATAGATGGCAAACTCTACCGCGAAGGCATAGACATCACTGCCGAAGAAGTGGTGAGGCGCATGGCAAAAATGGGTGCTTCGCCACTTGTTCATTCGCCTACTGTGGAAAATTATCTCGACTTGTTGGGAAAATTGTCTACCACAGGCAAGCCGATTATTGTCATCACCAGCTCCCGTGAGATGTTTGGTAGCTGGGCAAATGCCCGCCTTGCCAAGCAACAACTGGGTAATGAAAATATCCATGTGGTAGATTCGCAGACGGTATGCGCGGGGCAGGGCATGTTGGTGAAGGTGGCAGTGCGTGCGATTGCCGATGGGCAACCCGCGCATGAGGTGGTGAGGCTTGTTCGTGGCGCATCTGAACGCATTTTTACGCTATACTATTCAGAATCACTACAACCCAAAACACATGGGCAAGTCATGGGTGACTCACATGCGTTGCTGGGGATGTTGCTCAATGTGAAGCCATTTTTTGCCATTGAGAACGGACGACTTTTGACCGTAGAAAAAGTGCGGACGCGCTCACAGGCGTTAGAACGTTTGGTTGAATTCGCTATAGAATTTACCGATATTGAGGATATACTTATCTCGCAATACAAAGTCGCCATCACCGAACAAACCCGCCAATTACAAGACCGTCTGGCGGCAGAATTTCCCAAATACAAATTTCCCTATGCGTTGTATGGGGCAACATTGGCTTCTAAAATTGGGACAGAGGTGATAGGCATCGTCATTTTGGAGCGAGAAATAGAACCGATAGGGCATTTCGATGAAGATTAAATTTTTGACCGATAGCGTATGCGATATTCCAGATGATTTGTTGCGCCAATACCATATCACTATTGCACCGATATTTGTGAATTTTGGTGGACAAAGTTTTGCCGATGATGGCATAGAACTCAAACGCGATGATTTTTATCGGCGGTTACGCACGCTAGAAGATTATCCGCATACCTCTGCCATGTCGCCAGAACTCGCTCGTACCTATATTGACCGTGCCTATACCGATGCAGACCACTTGTTTATCATCACCACGCCAAAAGGTTTGAGTGGGATATATAATGCCATGCGACTGGGGAGCGAACATCTGCCCCAAGAACGGGTGACATTGATAGATAGCGGGCAATTGAGCATCGGCATGGGCTGGCAAGTGCTAATTGGGGCGCAAGTCGCACAAGAAACGGGCGATGTGGCGCTCACACACCGTGCTATTATGAGCGCCCAAGCCAACCAGCATGTCTATTGCACCGTTGGGTCACTGGACTTTTTGCGCCGTAGCGGACGTGTGAGCTGGGCGGCGGCGAATATCGGTAATTTTTTGAATATTAAACCTGTTGTGCAGTGTCGTGAAGGAGAAGTTCACCCCATTGCACGGGTGCGGACATTTAACCGTGCCTTAGACAAGCTCGCAGAATTGGCGCGTGCCAATGCGCCATACGATAAATTCGCCATTTTGCATATTTTGAACGAAGAAGGCTTTCATGCCCTCCAAGACCGCCTAGCCGATATTTTGCCACCAGATACCATCGTTGGTACGGTGGGTCCCGCATTGGGGACACATGTCGGACCAGGCGCAGTGGGGTTTGCCGCCGTCAGCAAAGGATGGAAAGATGCCATCAGCACTTGAGATGTTGATAAAAGTCCTCAAATTAGAGCAGGACAAGGGATATAAAAATACAGCTGTCATCGGCGGGTTATCTGCCTATGGCGAACAATGGTCGGCGGATGCCCATCGGCAAGCCCGCAAGCCAGAACATCATATTTTGGTGGATGAAATTGTAGATACACTCCATCGGTATGCCTCTATTGAGAATAAAACCGAGCGCGGGAGTGCTATTTCTTACCTGATGGACAGAATCACGGGTCGCAAACCTGCCCCAGAGGGTTATTTGGCGCGTCTGGAACACTATGCCCAGTTGACCCCACCGCCTCCACCTGTCACCAATACACCACTGCATGAAGAACGTCGCCCAGAGCGCGAAAAACTCCCTCCTAAGCGTGAAAATCGTCCGCCAAGCGATGATACCACATCCACAGAAGCATCTCCACGCCCACCCAGACGCGATAAAAAACGTGAATCGGGGGAATTTACGCGGGCAGTGGATGATGGGCAACCACCCAAACCAACCGATGCGGCGACACGCCCAAACCCTAGAAATGCGCCACCACCCAAACCGCGCAAAACAGAACGCCGTCCTGCGCCCACAAAAATGGGCAATAGCAATGATATGCGCTTGGATAAATTGTTCAAAGAATCGTATATCGGAGATTCATCCGATACATGGCAATATGAACCGCCACTGGTGAATAAAGGTATCCCCGATTTACCCGTCAAGCCACGCCTCGCCCGTCCACCACGTATCCCACGCCCACCTATCTCCCCAGAGACGGCGAAAGATACCCTGCGCGGGTTAGATGCCAGTGTGGAGACGGTGAAGGGGGTAGGTCCAAAATTGCTAGAGCAGTTGAATACGTTGGGCATTTATACCATCAATGACTTGCTATTCAATTTGCCTCGCCGTCATGATGATTATACGCGCCTAGAGCCAATTGTCCGCCTGTTGCCAGAGACGATTGTCACCGTTATTGGCACAGTCAAATTTTGTGAGCCACGCACGAGTAAAAGTGGACGCAAAGATTTTTATATGGAAGTTGACGATGGCACAGGGACAATTTCTTGCACATTTTTTGGGCAACATTTCCTCACACGGGTCATCCGCAAAAAAATGCAACTGGTCATCAGTGGCAAAGTGGGGGTTTTTCGTCAACGGTTGCAGATGAACAATCCCGAATGGGAAGAACTCGATGATGAAAATTGGCATACAACGGGCATTGTCCCCATTTATGGGCTCACAGAAGGACTTAGTGGGCGCAGATTGCGAAACCTAATGCGTGAAGCGGTGCTATATTGGGCAGACCGCTTGCCAGATTATATGCCACTGACCACATTAGAACGGGCAGAACTGGCAGATTTGGGTTGGACAGTAAAAAATCTGCATTTCCCAGAGTCACAAGACCATTTAGAACATGCCCGTGTCCGCTATATTTTTGACCAACTGATTTTGTTGCAAATGTCCATCATGGCAAATCGGCGCGATTGGCAAGCCAGTCCTGCACCCCAATTGCCTGTGGATGACGAGTTTTTGAATGGATTTATTGAGACGGCATTCCCCTATACCCTGACCAACGCGCAATATCGGGCAATCGCCGATATTCGTCGGGATATGGCGAGTGTTGTGCCGATGAATCGCTTGTTGCAAGGCGATGTGGGGTCGGGCAAGACGGCGGTGGCGATTGTCGCGCTGGCGATGACCTTTGCCAATGGCAAACAAGCGGCATTGATGTCGCCAACGGGTATTTTGGCAGAACAGCATTACCGCAATATCAGCCGTATTTTCGATGAAATGGCATACACAGACCGCCGTCCTGTTGTGGCGTTATTGACCAGCTCCCTCACCACCATAGAACGTGAAGCCGTGTATAACGGGATGCGTGATGGCTCAATTGATATTGTCATCGGCACGCACGCCATCATTCAATCGGGGGTAGAATTTGCCGATTTGGGACTAGCCATTATTGATGAGCAACACCGTTTTGGGGTGGAACAACGCAAAACACTCCGCGCAAAAGGCGGAAATCCGCATTTGCTAGTGATGACCGCCACACCCATCCCGCGCACTATGTCGCTGACGGTGTATGCCGACCTTGACTTGTCTGTGATGGATGAAATGCCTGTAGGACGTACCCCTGTGGATACATTTATTGTCAAACCAGTGGAGCGTGAGCGTATTTATGCGTTTATCCGCGCCCAAATCGGTGAGGGCAGACAAGCCTTTGTGATTCATCCACTGGTCGAGGCATCCGATAAAATTGATGCGCGGTCTGCGGAAGAAGCTTATGAAGAATTAACCAGAGTGTTTCATCGCAATCGGGTGTGTTTGTTGCATGGTCGCATGAAACCCGCCGAAAAAGATGAGATTATGGGCGCATTTGCGCGTCACGAATATGACATCATGGTAACAACCTCGGTGGCAGAAGTCGGAGTAGATATTCCCAATGCCAGCATTATCGCCATTGAGGGGGCGAATCGGTTTGGGTTGGCACAACTACACCAATTTAGAGGACGTGTTGGGCGTGGTGGTTATGAATCATATTGCTTGCTCATCCCCGATGCCGATACACCCGATGCGGCAGAACGCCTCAATGCGATGGTCAGCACAACCAACGGCTTTGAACTCGCAGAAATAGATTGGCGCTTGCGTGGGGCAGGGGATTTGATTGGCACACGCCAAAGCGGGAGCAATACTTTACAACTCATGGAATTTATGAAACCCGAATTGGTCGAGATGGCGCAACGTGAAGCTCGCACACTCTATGAAGAAGACCCCTATCTCACCCAACCAGAACACCAATTGCTCAAACAACGGGTGGATATGCTCTATAACGAAAGTACCGATGTAAGCTAGTTCCTATGGATGATAGATAATTAGGTCTATCATCCATACACACTATTAACGATTTTTCCGTTACAATGAGGATACTTTTATGAACTAATTTAATGGAGTGGACTCATGATTCACCAGCCGGCTGTATGGGCAAGTGTCGAAGAAGTGGCACAAAAATTGCATACCTACGTCATAAATCACATGCACTTATCTAATGCAGGTCATGTGACCGATGCCAAGACGGGCTATATTTTGTCTTATGAGCCGATAATAGTCGCCCGTCCAACGGTGGGGATTATCGCCAAAGAACGCCTCTCAGCATTGCCGATGGGAAATATTCCCTATCACCCCGATTTTGTCATAGAGGTGATTTCTCCTATCAATCCCTCTGATGTTGTGCAGACCAAAATCCGCCAATATTTAGATGCTGGTGTGAGGCAAGTATGGGTGGCACATATCAAATCACGCTCTGTTGCCGTGTATGCCCCCGATATTGTGTTCACGGTGCCGTTTGATGGCACGCTATTCGGTGATGATATGCTCCCTGGATTCAAGCTGACCATGCGCGATTTGTTTAAGGGATAAGGCAGATGGCTACGCCGATACCAACTAAAAATCGCGTCTCTGCGCGGGATTATTTGCTCCTGCCAGAGATGAACACCCCCCAGGAATTGATAGATGGTGAGCTGATCGTGACTGCTTCTCCTATAAACGCCCATCAACGGGCAGTGGGGCGTATTTATCAGATGTTATTATCCCTCATTCCCAATGGTGAGGTGATATTATCGCCATCGGATGTACATTTTGATGAATGGAATGTCGTTCAACCAGATGTTTTTTGGATTGCAGAGAATAGTGCCTGCCAAGATGTTGATACCCATTTTATTGGTGCGCCGACACTGATTATTGAGGTGTTATCGCCATCCACCGCTACCCAAGACAAGGTGAAAAAATTTCGTTTATACGAAAAATATGCCGTGTCAGAATATTGGCTGGTGGATATTTCTGGGGATTATATTGAGGTTTGGTCGCTACACAGTGATAAATATGGGTTTGTGGGGCGATATACCGCCGATGAAGCCTTTATATCGCCCATATTGGGACAAAAATCGGTGCAGGTGAATGTGGTTTTGCGATAACCTAACTACCCTTCACTCGCTCCACAAATTCATCAAATAAATACAACGAGTCATGCGGACCGGGCGATGATTCGGGGTGATATTGCACACTAAACGCGCCGAGTCCATCATGCCGTAGCCCCTCAATTGTTTGGTCGTTGAGGTTGATATGGGTCACTTCTGCGCCTTGAAGATTACTATTATGGCTCACCGCAAATCCATGATTATGGGCGCTGATTTCCACATGCCCCGTCTGTAAATTTTTGACAGGTTGGTTGCCCCCGCGATGCCCAAAGCGCATTTTTTCGGTTGTACCACCGAGTGCCAATCCCAAAATTTGATGCCCCAAACAAATGCCGAATACAGGCACTTTTCCCATGAGATTTTTCACATTGTCTATTGCATAGGTGACGGCGGCGGGGTCTCCCGGTCCGTTGCTCAAGAATATGCCTGCTGGTTTTTGGTCTAATACCGTGTCATAGGGCATGTCGGCAGGGACAACGCGCACGCGCAAGCCTCTGTCGGTGAGCATCCGCAAAATATTGCGTTTTATCCCATAGTCATAAGCAATGATGAGCGGTGCAGAGGTATCTTCATTACGGGTACTATACCATTGCGGGTCGCTATGCTCTGTCCAGTTATATGGCTCGGCGGTGGTGACATCATCCACCAAATTCCACCCCGACATATCGGGCGATTGTCGGGCGAGTTCAATAAGTGCCTGCGCGTTGTTGGCTTGTTCTCCATGGGCGATTGCCGCCCGCATCACACCTTTGCTACGGATATAACGCACCAAAGCGCGGGTATCTACTTCACTCAGACCAATCACGCCTTGCTCACGTAGATAGCCATCCAAATTGCCACGATTACGCCAATTGCTGACCACAGGACTAAGCGAGCGCACAACAAACCCCGATACCCATACTTTTTCAGATTCAACATCTTCAATATTGATGCCCGTATTGCCCACATGCGAAACCGTCATGGTGACAATTTGCTTATAGTACGAGGGGTCGGTGAGAATTTCTTGATAGCCTGTCATAGAGGTGTTAAAGACCAATTCACCCGTCTGAACACCTTCTGCGCCCCAGCCAATCCCAGAAAATACCCGACCGTCTTCTAGTGCCAACAATCCGTTCATAGCGTAGTCCTTTCATCCAAATCAATGTGTGTGTTTGGCAGGGGCGAGGCACGCCTCGCCCGTGATAGTGCGTTGCCCGTTATTTCAAATATTTCCGAAATGTATATGATGACCGCTTAAAGCCACCTTTTTCCTCGTAAAAATGATGTGCGTCGTTGCGATGCAAGCCAGAGGTCAGCCACAGATAATCGCAGTTATTCCCTTTTGCGATATTTTCGATATGATTGATGAGCGCAATGCCATAGCCTTTTGACCGATGACCCTCTGCCGTCACCAAATCTTGAATATAGATGCTCCGTCCATTGAGCAGGGTGGTAGATTGACGGAAGCCCGCCAATGCCGCAGGTGTGGTTGCCGATTCATCTTCATATACCCCAAATAGGCGGTAGCCTTGTGGCATCATGATTTGCAACAGGCTCAAAAATTCTTCTTCATCCATTGGGCGCAATTCGCGCATGATAGGGAACGCATTTTTGAAATCTTCTACGGTCATTAATTCAACAATTTTCATGATGGAACTCCTTTGTATAGGGTGTGCAAAAAATATATTCTATGGTTTTAATTGTTTGTACTCTAGGACGGTATGTATGCCGTCCCTACAACGACAAATTGGGGTGTAGGGACAGGATATATCCTGTCCGCAGGTTATAGGATGAATCCTACGATTATATCATGACCGATAATGACTGTTGATGGAAATATAATCGTGGCTCATGTCGCATGTCCACACCAAAGCATCACCTTGCCCCATATTGAGGTCTAAGGTGATGAAAATCTCCGATTTTGCAAAGATGGCTTTGGCTTGTTCCTCATCGTAATTTGTGCCTGTGCCATCCTCAAATAGCACCAAATTATGGCTATCTAGCTTATTTATCTCTATATTCGTTGAAATAGATAATCGTGCTTTGTCTGGATTAAATGACACCCCTGCACGCCCCGCCGCCGCCATAATCCGCCCCCAATTAGGGTCTCCGCCATAAATAGCCGTCTTGACCAACGGCGATGTGGCGATGGCATCCGCAATTTTGCGTGCAGATAGGTCATCCAATGCCCCTCTCACATCAACATGAACTAATTTGGTCGCGCCTTCACCATCACGGGCGATACTTTTGGCTAGTTGTTCGCATATCATGCTCAAAAACGAGGTGAAATTATCGTATTCATACATCGAATCAATCACATGCCCACTCATCCCATTTGCCATGAGCAAAACGGTGTCGTTGGTACTCATGTCGCCGTCTACCGTAATGTGATTGAAAGTATATTCATTGGCTTCTTTGAGCGCTATTTGTGCCTGACCCACCACCAATTTTGCATCGGTCACAATCACCGATAGCATGGTCGCCATATTGGGGGCAATCATCCCCGCGCCTTTGGCGATGCCTGTGATGGTATAACTGCCTTTATCGGTTGTGACGGTGACGGATGCCATTTTATGCACTGTATCGGTGGTCATAATGGCTTTGGCGGTGGTTTCCCAATCATCCCCCAATGCGTTATGGGCGAGTTCAATGCCTTTATAGATTTTATCCATTGGCAATTGTGTCCCGATAACCCCTGTAGACATGACCATCACCTGATGCTCATCAACACCGAGTTTATCACCGACTGCCTTCGCAGTCGCAAGGGCATTTTGCAACCCTTGTTCACCTGTGGCGGCATTGGCACAGCCTGTATTGATGGCAACAGCGCGAATAAAATCGCTTTCATTCGCTATTCGTGCGATTCCCCATAATACAGGCGCGGCTTTGACCATATTGGTGGTGAATACCCCCGCCGTCACGCAGGGGACATCGCTCACGATGAGGGCAAAATCGGGGAGGTCATTGGGTTTTAATCCGCACGAAACACCCGCCACCCGAAAACCCTTTACGGGTAAAATTTGGTCTGACAGACTCATAAAGCCTCCAGAATATGGGTCAATTTGTCGCATAGAATATCCACATGACTCTTTTGGATGATGAGGGGTGGCACAAACCGAATAACATGCGTCCCTGCATTGATGAGCAATAAGCCGTGTTCATAGCCTGCGTTGATAATGGGGTCTACTTCACGGGCAAATTCCATGCCCACCATTAGCCCACGCCCACGCACTTCGATAATATCGGGATGTTGAATAGATGCCAATTTTTCTTGTAGATACACCCCAACTTCTGCCACATGCGCCAAAAAGTCTGGTTGAGCGATGCGCTCTAACACATGATGCGCGACTGCTGTGATAAAGGGGTTTCCTGCGAATGTTGAGCCGTGATTGCCTGCATGAATGGCTTCTGCCACGCGGTTGGTCACCAAAATTGCGCCGATGGGCAATCCGCCCGCCAACGGTTTGGCGAGTGTCATGATGTCGGGTGTGACCCCGCTATGCTCATGCGCCCAGAGTGTGCCTGTACGCCCCATACCACATTGCACCTCATCAAAAATGAGCAGGGCATCGTTGGCATCGCACAAGGCGCGGAGTTCCCGCAGAAATTCGTCTGTGGCGATATTGATACCGCCTTCACCCTGAATCGGTTCTATCAACACACCCGCCGTATTTTCGTTGATGACGGCACGGGCGCTTTCGATGTCGTTAAAAATTGCCCCGCGAATGTTGGGGAGCAGTGGCTTAAAGCCTGTTTGATATTTTTCTTTGGGTGTGAGCGACAACGACCCCATCGTGCGACCATGAAAGGCATGGCTAAAGCTGACCAATTCGGTTTTATCGTGATACCCTTTTTCGTATGCTACCTTGCGGGCAAATTTAATTGCGCCTTCATTGGCTTCTGTCCCGCTATTGGTAAAAAATACGCGGTCTGCGAATGATTTTTCGGTGAGCAATTTCGCCAGTTCCACATGCGGGACGGTATGATACAGGTTGCTGGTATGAATCAGCCCGGTGGACAGTTGTTGATTGATGACCGCTTGCACATCTCTATCGCCATAGCCGAGCGCATTGACCGCAATCCCCGCCACCCAATCCAGATAATTTTTGCCTTCCGTATCAAAGACATGCACCCCTTGACCATGCACCAAGACAAACGGCGCACGCTTATAGGTTTGCAAAACGACTTCGCTTTCGTCTTGCATGAGTTGTTCGGTACGGGTGAGGGTTTGTATTTCGGTTTCGGTTATCATCTATTTTTTCGCTCCACTAAACGTTGTGCCCCTATTGGCTTTTAAGCCTTGTAAATTGGTGATGACAGCTTTTGGCACGCCCAATTTTACCACATGCAAGGCAGTTTTGACTTTTGGTATCATACCACCATGAATCGTGCCATTGGCAATAAGATTTTCGGCTTGTTGAATCGTCAGATGCTCCTGCACCACATCATCCACCAACACCCCCGCCACATTGGTGAGGAAAATAATTTTTTCGGCGTGGATGGCATTTGCTACCGCACCCGCCACATGGTCTGCATTGACATTATAAATGGCTTGTGGGGCAATCATCACAGGGTCGCCACCCATACAAATGGGTGAGATAACTGGTACAACACCCTCATGCAACCACTTTTTGATAATATCGCCACGTACTTTGACCACATCGCCCGTGAAGCCCATATCAATATAGGCATGGCGCATTTTTACCGCACGAATCATGCCCCTATCCACACCAGAAACGCCGATGGCATCTACACCCGCTTCGGTGAGAATTTGCACCAAGCGCGTATTGACCAGCCCGCGTAACATCATCACCACCACATCAAGCGTGGCTTGGTCGGTGATGCGTACCCCGTCCATTTTGCGCGGTTCAATGTGTAGCCGTTCCTGCATATCGGTAATTTCTGCCCCACCACCATGTACAATCACCACAGGCGTGGGATAGTCTTTGATGGTCATGGCAAGGTCGTTCAAAAATACTGCATTGGTCAATTCATGACCGCCGATTTTAATCAGTACGGGATGATGGGCAAGTTTTGTCATAAAAGGGCAGTGGTCTCATCCAATGCAAACATCAAGTTAAAATTTTGTACCGCCTGACCCGATGCCCCTTTGCGGAGATTATCGGTCACACTGGTGATATGGAGCATATTGGGCAACACAGGGTTTAGGCTAATGACACATTTATTGGTGCGGACAACATGCTTGAGTGTGGCGTGTTGTTTGGGTGGCAACACATCTACTAATGCCTCCCCACGATAAATTTCTTCATAGAGATGTTGTGCTTGGTCGCTGGTGAATCCGTCATTGAGCGTCACATAAATACTTGCCATCAAGCCCCTATCCACAGGCAATAGGTGCGGGACAAATATCAATGTGCCTGCTTGTGGGTCTAATTTGGCGATTTCCTGCTCAATTTCCCCCACATGCCGATGACTACGTCCTGCGTTATACGGGGAAAAATTGCCGAATACCTCTACAAAGTGGGTATTCGCTTTGGGTTCACGTCCCGCGCCAGACACACCCGATTTGGCATCTACGATAATCGGTGTGTGGGGGGCTAATGCCCCTGCGGTGAGGAGTGGATATAATCCGAGTAGGGTGGTGGTGGGGTAACATCCGGGGACAGCCACGCGGTCTATGCCACGCAAAATTTCACGATTCACTTCCACCAAGCCATAGGGGGTTGGGAGCAAATTAGGGTGTGGATGGGGGTCATGATACCATTTTGCATACGATTCGGGCGTATCTAGTCGTAAATCGGCGCTGAGGTCAATCACCTTTTTGCCCTGTGAGAGTGCCAGATGTGCCATTTTTGCCGATGTCTGATGTGGGAGCGCCAAAAATACCGCATCCACCGCGCCCAGAGGGGCATCGTCAGATTTGATATAGTGCAACGCTGTATAGGGAATGGGGTCACCCGCATAGGTGTTGGATGTGCCAAAAACGAGTTCAACATGCGGGTGCTTGGATAAAATTTCGATGAGGTCTTGTCCCGCATAACCAGATGCGCCATAGACACCAACGCGGATTGTTGTGGATGTGGTCATAAAACGCCTTTTTGTGCTATCAAATCACCATCATCCCTCTATTTTAGCAGATGTTGATGAAGGTTTGCACTATTGGTTGTTTTGATGTGGGGCGGGTGAGGGACGACATACACTTCGTTAGTTGTCCCCTACGCGCAGATAGGTATGGGACTACTGCGACAATATGTAAAAAGAGTGTAACCTGACTTTTGTTTTGTGCAAATATTTTCACGTCTCACCGTCACATCCCCTATCGGTGTGTATAATCAGTCATGAGATTTATCACCGATAGGCAAAAATTCATGATAGAGGTAACAGACCTAAGCAAACACTATGGCACACATCTCGCGTTGGATGCCGTGTCGTTTAGCGCCAAGCAGGGCGAAATTTTGGGGTTATTGGGTCCCAATGGCGCGGGAAAAACCACCACCATGCGAATCCTGACAGGATTTATGCCCCCTAGCGCGGGTAAGGCAGTGGTGGCGGGGCATGATGTGAGCGAAGAATCGTATGAAGTACGGCAAAAAGTCGGCTATTTGCCAGAACGTGTCCCTCTCTATCCCGATATGACGGTAGAGGGGTATGTCACGTTTTGGGCAAAATTGCGTGGGGTCAAAAAGACCAAACAAGCCGTATTGACCGCATTAGAAAAAGTAGACCTCATCCCACGGCGCAAGTCGCTGGTGCGAAATTTATCCAAAGGGCTAAAGCAACGACTCGGATTGGCGCAGGCGCTCGTCCATGACCCACAAGTGCTGATTTTAGATGAGCCGACCATCGGCATTGACCCGCAACAAATCATCGAAATCCGCGAGCAAATCCGCAATCTGGCGCAATCGCACACGGTGTTATTTAGTACCCATATTTTATCTGAAGCGGAACAAATTTGTGACCGTGTGGTGATTTTGCAACGCGGTAAATTGGTGGCGTATGGCACACCAGAGGCGCTCCGCAAGCAACTCTACCCCAATGATTATTTATATGTCGAAATTGATGCCCCCCAGCGCGACAAGCAAAAGGTAGAAAATATGCTCACCGCGCTCACAGGGGTGGATGAGGTGACACGTCTGGCG
>Ga0163147_10004896_pt1 | contig 16705 bp, 15 predicted proteins | sample OliLakLV19MP6G1_FD_148597 | JGI IMG/M metagenome (GOLD analysis project Ga0163147, IMG submission 148597) | Freshwater microbial mat bacterial communities from Lake Vanda, McMurdo Dry Valleys, Antarctica- Oligotrophic Lake LV.19.MP6.G1 | ecosystem: Environmental > Aquatic > Freshwater > Lake >...
GTGAAGCGGTGACACCATTGTTCAGAAGTTGAGGATGAGCCTACCTGACGATGAGAACTATCTTGAAGCAGAGGAAACGCTCAAGCTGTTTGCCACCAAGGGGGCGGCTGATTATCGCTGGTTAACGCTGCCGCCTCTGGATCACCCCATCAGCGCCAGAGGTAATGTGATGCGGAGCAGCAATCCTTTCAGCCAACTTCTGGAAGCGATCGGCGATGATGAATCGAATAACGGTGTCACTCGTACCAGGGCTGCTCGGATAGCCCCAAACCCTAATGTTGAGTGGACGACAAAGCAACTTCATCTGACGATTCAGAGCAGTTAATTTCTGGTCTAAAGAAGAATTTTTGGGCTTACAGCATCGTTTACACAAGGATTCTAGAGGGAGCAGTCAACATGAGAATCAAATGGACGGCAGCGATGATACTAGTGCCTCTGGTGCTTTGCCAGGGAGTTGCTTTTGCCCAGGTTCCGCAAGCAACCGCTCCATTACCAGAAGGCAAGGTGTCATCGCTGCCAGGACAACCAGCAACGCCGATGCCATCAATGTCAGTCAGTCCAGTAGAAAATAGCGATCGCATTCATCTAGACCTGGTGAACTGTAGCTGGTGGGGAGATTGTTTGTTGGCAAAGATGGTGCTGCCAAGCAGTATGCAGGTGAATACCTATCAACTTTGGTTTGAAAATGGTAGTTCTGCCCCCATTAATATTGCCAAAACAGCGTTGATTGCGCGGGGTCAGCTTACCGGCTATCAACTGTCCGACCGTGATTTGGGGCTGAAGGAGCAAAGTCAGTCCTTCTTGGGCAATCAAATTACCCAATTGAATCTGCCGATCAATCGTCTAGAGATTCTACCCGATCGCTATGACGGCAAATTTTATTTAATGTTCGAGGATAGCAATAACCGCCTGACGTTACCTTTAATGATTAACGTCCGGACGGGTCCCGTGCTGCCGATCGCAGCGCTCTTTGTGGGAGTAATACTAGGGCGGCTACTGAAATATATGCAGGAGCGTGGGGGACCTCAGTCAGACAAGTTGAAATTAATTAATCGCGTGGAAGCAGACCTCAATGCGCTTCATCCTGATGATCAAAAGCTCCTGGCAACGATGCTTTTGAGTGTTCGGCAATTGGTGTTTCGTGAAGACCTGCTTGAGGCAGAGACTCAAATTGCTCTCATACGTAAGCGACTGGAGGTATTGAAAAAAATACGACGCATTCAAGAACGAATCGAAGCAGATACAACAGGTAATCTCCAACAGTTTTTGCCCCGTATCGATCAGGTGCGAGTGTATTTGAGTGAAGCGGAAGACGAATCCGCAACGCGAGAACTGGCACTGTTACAGGAAGAGTTAGCAGGGGTCAGGGGAGACGCAACGGCAGCGGATCTGGAGACTGCTGTGAGCAATGCGGTGCAACGCTTGGATGCGAAAGATTTGATTGTGGTGACTTCTCCAAAGGGTCTGCGAGGCTTTCATCCACGAAAGAGTTTGCTTTGGCTTGCGGGCGTATCGGATGAACTGCGGGCTGAGGCAACGCTGTGGGTAGTGCGTCCATTGTTGTCGATCGGGTTGCTCGTCGGCTTGGCACTCATGGGCATGAACGAACTGTATATCGAGAAAGGCGCGACATTGGGAGCAAAGCCCTTCACGGATTATTGGGGTCTGCTTTTATGGGGCTTAAGTGCCGATGTTGCCAGTCGCAGCTTGAGTAGTTTGAATGAGAAGCGAAGCACTTGAATCTCTGTCCAGGCAACCTTTTAGCCAAATGTTGTCCTTTCCTCAAAGCTGGAAGTGCATCAGTTATTCAGAGCTACATCTAATACAACTTGTCAGTCAATCAGGGTAGCGCCCCTGACCCCATGAAAGTCAAACCTTTTCTGGAGAATGGCTAACCCAGCCGCTGGCATTAACGGTAATGAAATCTTAATCGAAGTAATGGAGTAATCGCACCATGTCAGATCGAAAAGCAACTGTTCTTTCAATGGATCAACCACCAGAGACTAGCAATGCTAAGCCCAGCCGGATTAAAAAACGTTATGTCTTCCTGGTTGGCATTAACAATTACGTTGATAAGGCTTTTACTTCACTTAGGTATTGTGTTAGAGACGTTGAAGCATTAAAAAACACCTTGTCTCGTTTGAACTATGATCCGACATGCCTGAACGATGCGCTAGACCGTGATGACCGTCACTTCCCCAATCGTGCCAATATCAAAGCTGAGCTAACCAGACTTTGTGAGCATGTCGAAGAAGATGATTTACTCTGGGTTCATTTTGCCTGTCATGGGACGCGATTAAAAGAACATGCAGGATCAAAGGAACAGCCAGTGTTAATTGCGCAGGATACCCGTAACGATATCTTAGCGGAAACCTCATTGTCCCTGGCTGAAGTTGAAAAGTTGATGCAACAAAGTAAAGCAAAACGTCTGATTTTGACTTTAGATGCTTGCGAAACAGGAGTAGAGATGGGTCGAGATCTTAACACTCCTGACTTTATCAAAAATGCGAATGAATTAGCAGAAGGCTACGTCGTGATTTCAGCTAGCACTGCCAGTCAAGCAGCCCAGGAGTGGAAAGACGGCAAACATGGAATATTTACCTACTATTTACTGACTGGTCTGAAGGGTGGGGCAAAGCAAACTAATCGATCGATTATTACCGTTAACGATCTTCAAGGATACGTAGTGGATGGGCTGAAGAAATGGAGTAAAGAGCAGGGGGGACAACGCCAGGAACCAACCTACAGAGCACAGGGGATGGGAGACATCATCCTGGCAGATCTGAAGGATATCAAGCTGGGCGTTGACTTAAAAACCTGTGATATCAATTATTCCAGAATTAAGATTGAGGATCAGGGCTGGAAGGGCAAGAAAATCGAACTGAATCCAAGTCACGGGAGTATCGAGTACTTTGCAGAAAAGTTAGACGATCTCACTTTGGAGATAGGTAAAATTCCGCGTGGGAAATTTCAGATGGGTTCTTACGAAAAGGAATCAGAACGCCTTGCCACAGAGGACCCGCAGCACGAAGTGCCCATTGAATCATTCTTCATCAGTAGAACGCTGATAACACAAGCCCAGTGGCGTGCTGTCGCTAAGTGGGTTGCTGACAACAAGCCTGTCAATAAAGAAATCAAACTCGAACTTGAGCCGTCTTACTTTAAGGGGGACGAGCTCCCTGTCGAGCAAGTTTCCTGGTTTGAAGCGGTTGAGTTTTGCGATCAACTCTCCAAAAAAACGGGGCGACAATATCGCTTACCGAGCGAAGCCGAATGGGAATATGCCTGCCGTGCGGCTACAACCAGTCCATTTCATTACGGAGACACCATCAGCACGGACCTCGCTAACTATCGGGGTACAAATTACAAAGAAAACGTCAAAGGAAAAGACGTGGAATACAAGGGATTTTACGGCGAGGGCAGTCAAGGAAAATACCGAGGACAAACAACCGAGGTGAGGCAATTTAAACCGAATGCCTTCGGGCTGTATGACATGCATGGCAACCTGTATGAGTGGTGCGCTGACTATTGGAACCAAGACTACAAGGGCGCACCCGCTGATGGCAGCATATGGACTAAAGGCGGGTTTGACACTCATCGGGTACTACGGGGTGGCTCCTGGGCAAACAATCCTGGTAGTTGTCGCTCGGCATCGCGTCTGGGCTACTACCCCAAACCTAAAGTTGCAATTATTGGGTTTCGAGTGGTGTATGAACTTCTGTGAGGAGTTCCAATTCTCTGCAAAAGTGTGTTCCCTGGAGCTGGATTGTGCGCGTATCCAGCAAGTATTTTGAATCGTTCATTAGTCACTTAATCAAATCTTGGAGATTTTTATGGACAGAATTGCTGCATTGAGCCTTACGGTTGTCTCGCTCATTCTCCTGAACAGCCCCGCTGATCCTGCGAGTGCGGGCTGGATAAATCGCATTACAAATTTAGGCGGACGCGGTGCTAAAGAGGGCGCTGAACATATCGATGAGGCAAAGCGACTGCCCAGCATAGTGAATAAAACTCCGAACCAGATGCTAGAAGAGGGAGCAAATGGCGCTGATGCCGTCAAGGGACTACCCGACGAAGTGGCTCCGGCTACAGGAAATACAACTCCCAATCAGATGTTAGAAACTGGCGCGCAGGAAGCTGGACTCGATCCAGAAAATGCTATCCAAGGGGCACCGCAACCGCTAGAAGCAGATGTCAATCCACCAGGAGAGGCTATCAATGTTCCGGCACCCTCACCGGCAACCGTTGTAGGAGCAACGGCACGTTCTGTTTCTGATGAAGGAACTGGTGCCGCTTTACCTATTGCCGGAGGTGCCGCTTTAGCCGTAACCTATGGTATCTATCGAGCGGTGAAAGGTAGAAGGTAAAGCTCCTCAACAGGCGCTGAATGAAAGTATAGCTATAGACATATAGGTTAGGACGGGGTGCAGGGGTGGAACCCCTGGCTGGGGGCAACGCCCCCATACCCCCTTTAATCCCGATGTCCTAAGCTCTGTGGCGACAGCTATATGTGTTACTTAAAGGAATTAATTGCCATCGCGGTAAGCCATTCCTTTAAGTAATTTAGACGAAATGTAATCATCCTTCGATGGGTGGTGCTTCATTCTATACGTGAGCAAGCAGCGATGGATTGAAGGATGACATCACTGGCGATCGTCCACAACACGCTCCACAGCCAACGAAATGGCGCAATATTCTGGGACGAATGGGCGATCGATCTTGATTTTTACAAAAAGAAGCGAGGAAGAGAATTGGGATAAAATTGAGCTAATCATTGTTGCTGAGGCGCGATCGTGCCAACATCACTCAACGTAAACAACAATTAAAGGAAGTTGTTATGGTTCAAGCCATTCCCCAATTCACAACCTTTGATGAGTTTATTGCCTGGTATCCGGCGGATGGGCGATATGAGCTAATCAATGGGAGGGTGTGTGAAGTGAAACCCACAGGACTGCATGAACAGGTAGGGGGATACTTGAACCGCAGGCTATCAGTGGAGATGGATCGGTTAGAGTTGCCCTATTTCATTCCCAAAAGTTTTACAGTGAAGCCGTTTAGTGAACAGTCGGGCTACTTATCAGATGTTGTGGTCGTTGATCAGACCAAATTAGCAGATGAAGCCCGTTGGCAGCGAGAATCCACCTTGATGCGAGGGCTATCTATGCCCTTAGTCGTAGAAGTGGTGAGCACCAATTGGCGGGATGACTACCAGCGCAAGGCAGCAGATTACGAGGAGATGGGCATTCCGGAGTTTTGGCTTGTTGATTATTTGGGTTTAGGCGGACGGCGATACATTGGCACACCCAAACAACCCACGTTTTCGGTCTATCAGTGGGTAGATGGTGAATATCAGGTAACGTTGTTTCAAGGTGCGGCACGCATTCTGTCACCGACTTTTCCAGATTTGGCGTTAACGCTTGATCAGATTTTGCAACATGTTGATGTCAGGGTTGACCAGCCATAATCCATGCCCTACCGTCCTGCCTTGAGCAATTGTTCTGCTGTCAGGAGGAGGCTAGGAAAGCTCGGTGAAACAATCATCTGCCTTTCGGTAAACTCAGCTTCCCGATACTGTTCACCCTCCAACGTCAAAACCAAAACCGTAGCCGCAGTCGGATCAACAATCCAGTATTCTGCAATTTGCCGAGCCGCATATTCTGCCCATTTTTCCTTGTAGTCACAGTCTCTTGATTTTTGGTCAGTAGCGCTGCTCGAAACCACTTCGACAACTAGCATCGGTGCTGGCATTTCCGGCATCAGCAGGCGGCTACCGGAAAGAATCGCAGCGGCTGATGCCTCAGTATGCACCACTAAATCGGGCTGCCGTGCCGTGGCTTTAGTCGAACTAACCGCAATTTGGTGCCCGATCGCTAACCGATAGTGGGGAATCCCCATGCCTAGAAACACCGCAAAGAGAAAGCTGATGATTGTACTATTAAGCGGATCTTCAGCACCCATTTCGACTAAGACCCCATCCACCAGTTCATAGCGAGTATCCGTGCCATCGTCATAGGCTAAATACTCCTCCAGCGTTAATCGTTTTGGGGTAGCGATCGTCATGGGTTCGCGTCTCCTTGGTCTAGTTAGCTCTATTTTAGATTGACCCTAGGGCGTAGCGATCGCCTCAGCCGCAACAGTCTCCAGCCCGATCGCCTTCAGCAACTCTGCCCAAGCCCCATCCCCCGCATTCGTGCGCCGCAGTTCTGCCGCAGTGGTCAATGCGTCAAACCAAAAGCCATTGGCAGCGTAGAGTCTGACTTGCTGCGAAAGTGTTGCCGTTTTGAGTTTCTGCGTCAGGTCAGACGTGAGTGCTTCCCGTTGAATCCAGCCATCGACAAAGGAATCCGGCGGCGAGATCGATCGGCAGTACAGTTTGAAAAACCAGTGATAGCGTTTGCCAATTTCCAATGATGTGACGGTCGCTGGTAGTGTCAGACTCAGAATACCTGCGGTTTTTGGCACTGCTACATCCGCTTGATACAGAGATTTGCCGTCTTGATCTTGCAGTACAAACGTCACCGTCAAGGAAGACCGCTGCGGAACATAAAACCAAAACGTCGGATATGCCGCCGCTGTTTTGCCAAACACTACCGTTGAGCTTGCTGTCTGGACTGTTTTCTGCACGGGCACTAACGCCAGCAGCGGTTTGGATGCAGCAGCAGATTCATCCGCACCACAGCCCCGACTACCCGCATCCGATCGCCGTCCCGGTTGCCCAGTGCTCGGTGGGGTCGCGGCATTGAAGACGATCGGGTCGTTCGCCCCGGTTGGAACTGTTGGGACTGACTGAGCCTGCACCTGGAGATCTGACAGGGTAAGGAGGACGGCGATCGCTAGAGTTGCTTGTTTGAGTCGAATCATTGTTTTATTAGATGCGGTAGATATCAAGGTAGAGGCAGAAAAGCGATTCGATCCTGATACTCGTCCTCAAAGGAAGCGTCAGCGATGAGGATCAACTCCTCAAGATTCTCACCCACACTTAGTTTGGCATTCAAGATCAAAATTCCTGGAATGTGACGACCTTGGACAAGGTGATCGTTCAGATGTACAGGCATGGATTTGCGATTGTTCGTGACCAAAATAAAATCATGCTCCTCGCACCAGCCTAAAATCTCTGGGTCAAGCGTTCCCCTTGGCGGTGCTGTCAGTTCACCCACTGCTAGAACAAACAAAGCGGGCTTCAACCGACGCAGTTGAGTTGTATAGGTTGGATCAACGTTTTCATCCATGAGATACTTGAGGGTCATTTGCCTGCCTCAGCGCATCTCTTTCGGCTCTTAATTTCCGCAGTTTTTGTGCAACAGGGGGCGGATTGTGCCGTTGTTCTTCTCGCATTCGCTCAGACCACTCTAGCCAATCTGTCATATAGGCATCAACGGCTTCTTGATGATGCAGGTAATACAGAATTGTGGCATAAACTTGCTCCAGCGTTAGGGACGGATAAATGCTGGCAATCTCCTCTGGTGTTCGTGCCCGAAAGAGGTAGTCAAATAGAATTGTCTCAATCCCGATGCGGGTGCCCTTGAGCCGAATGTCATCGGGGGCTAAATGATTAAAATAATCTTCGAGTTGCATAACTTACCTCCTTCAGTCTCTACGTTTAATTAATTCATTTTGGATTTTGAATGATTCGCGACGATGAAGGCGACACCCGAACTGGTGATCAGGAACCCGAATGCGGTTGGCACTAGCGGCACCCACTGGCTTTGCGTCAGCCCATAAAAACAAAGCACACCCAATGTTCCCAATGCCGTAACTTCCAGCCCCAACAGCCAGGGCATGGAACGACAGCGCCAGACTAAAACGCCACCGATGACTGCCCAGCCCCAAACCCAAAAAACTTCTGTTTGCCAAGCCCAAACCTCGATCGGGGCACGCCCATCTTTGACCGCGCTAAGCAGTTGGCTGACCATCTGCGCCTGAAGCAGCACGCCCGGTATTCTCTGACCATAGGGCGTGGTCAGGTAGTCTTTGCTGCTGGGTGCCGTGACACCGATGAGGATAATGCGATCGCGCACGTCCTCCGGCTTCATTTTCCCTGCCAAAACATCTTTGAGAGTGACAGTGGGACTTGGACTCAAGGAAGGCTGAGCCAACCGATAATTGAGTAGGATCTGATAGCCTGCGGTATCTGCTTGTTGATAACCACCAACGTTTTCGTGCAAGCGCTGAAACACCTGGTTGCCCAGTTGCAAAGTTCCCTGGGAAGTGTAGCGGGGAGAAAGCCCTTCAGCTTTAAGGTACTGCAATGCTAACTGAGTACTCAGGGCATAGGGCGTGCTACAAGCGGCGGCTGGGGTTCGATCCATCGTAAGCAGATGGCGACGAAGTACGTTATCCGCATCAGTGACGACATCGCTAAAGCCCTGACGATCGCTCGGCAGATTGGGCAACGGTGCAATTTCAGGGAAATTTCCCGCCAGATCGTTGACTTTGCAAATGGCAAAAAAATTGGACTGACGTTTCAGCTTTACGGCTAACTGGGCTGCATTGGGACTGAAGGGAAAATCACGATATACATCCAAGCCGATCGCGCGAGGCTTCAGCGGAGTCAGCTTATCCAAAAGCTTTGCCAGCGACAGGTCTGAGAGTGATCCTTGGCGTTGCGCTTGCTCAGGCAGACGCAGATCGTCTTCAGTGATTGTGACGATCAGAAGGCGCTGATCCAGCGGTTCCGGTGGGCGTAGTTGCAAGAGTTGATCAAATGCCTGTAGCTCCCACGACTGCAATCCTCCCAGATGGCGAATGCCTAAGACACAGGCTGTGGCAACCAAACTTGTGAGCAGAACAGTTTGCACAGATCGATAAAGCCCAGGCAGACGTGCAGTTTCTGCTTGATGACCACACCAGTCCTGCCAGGTCGTCGGTTCCACTGCCGGATTTTGACACAGGACGGATAACCATGAAGCACCAGGAAACTCGTCTTCCAGTCCTTGTAACTGCCGACGGGCTTGGCGTACGGCGAGGTAGAGTGATAAGTGCTGTTCGGCAAATGCGGTTAGGAAATGCTTAAAAAACTCTTGTGCCACTCGATTGGAGACAGGTTCTCGCATCACAATTACTTGTGGAATGTGTAAGCAACTTAAGGCAATAGCCAACCCCAACCCATCGCAGGAGTTAAAAATTGCCAGCTTTAAACCATGGCTGACTGCGCCCTCGATCGCTGCCTCAAATTGCTCAATCGTCAAACTATTGTGCTGCGGGCGATCGTTGATGTAAATGCGCCCCGTCTGACTCTCTTTTTGACCCTCCGTTTGGCTATGCCCCGCAAAAAAGAGCATATCCCAACCCGGTTCCGCCCAAAGCTGTTGGTTAAACTCCTGTCGCGAAGGATTGACTAGAAACTGCGTTTCAGCATCTGGCAACTGCTGAAGCAAGTGAGCGTCTTGCTCCAAATTAATCCCCTTGCTATTGCCCAGCACGGCGAGGATTCTAGCTTTTTTACGGGGAGCGCGAGGGGCGGAAGGGCGAACCTGATACTCTGAGCAACTCAACGCCATTTCTGCTCTAGGGTAGTCTTTGAAGAACGCCCAACACTGCCAGGGCAAGCGTCGCAACAAGTGGTCGTCGGTTTCAATCACGACCCGGACTTCTTCTGTGGGACTGCACTGCGATCGCAGTTGGCGCTCAATGGGAAGGAAGGTTTCTGATCGTAGCCACTCATTGAGGGCATCCTGTAAGTGCTGGCTGAGTTGCTCAAAACTTACTTGGGAAACATGGGTAATACCGCTTTCATCAATTTCTAAGGCATCCTCAACGGGTTCATGCCTCACTCCGGCAAAGAAACGTAACGGTTGTCGATCGCACAGACTTTGATAGAGCAACCGCCAATCTCGATACAGTTCCACCAGTGCGGGCGCTGCGGGCAGACTGCCAATAGACTGCTCTGGACGAGAACGTCCTACCCACACTTGAGCCGTGACTCTCGGTAAGCCGCTATACAGGTCGCCAGTTCCTAAATTGATGACAACCGACTTGGGCATTTGGCTCATCTCAGTCAGGGTGTAGCGATCGTACTGCTTTACAGTAATGCAATAAATTCGTCTAGGCTCAGATCGGCATCTCGAATAATAGCTCGTAACGTGCCCTTGGCTAACTCTTGGTGATCTGGAACAACAATTTGAGCAAACGGCTCATCTCGCCGCATGATGACGTGACTGCTTTCTCGCCGCTTCTGGTAAAAACCCACCTTTTGCAGCACCTTGATGCAATCTCTTCCTGAAATGCTAGGTAGCTTGCTCACACGACTGCCAGAAATGTTTCAAACGTGTCTTCTGGAACAGGTAAGCCATCTTCTTCTAAAGCAGCAACATAGCCTGAGATTGCCTCTTTGATGTTTGCAATGGCTTCTTCCTTAGTCTTACCCTGACTAACGCACCCTCTAAGACTGGGGCACTCGACCACCCAGTACCCATCTTCATCTCGGTATACAATGACTTGTCTCATCTGTTGCTGAACCGTTAAAAACGGAGATATCTGCTTACCAAGCATTTTAGTCTGCTCTTGATCTCCTTGCTATAGTCCCTTTTGAGCGACGATCGCGCATCGAAACACACTCTTCCTACAACTTGTTGACAGCCTGATTCACAGCTCAAAGTTTTCCTCAACGGTTTCGTGATCGAACTGGACAGCAACATTGAAACGTGTTCCAGATCTACCCTTAAATGGTTTCAGTTGAACATAGTTATCCTGACTTCTGGAAGTCACCTCTTGCAGCATTTTACCCGTCTGCGATCGCAAGCTCAATGTAAGATTTGGGCTTAAATATCGGGTTTCTCCAGTTGGATGGAGTTGCACTAATACGCCCAACTTTCCTTCCGCTTCTGGAGTGACATTGACCAACAATGCTACCGTTTGCTGACCAAGTTGCACTCCGAGGTTAATTAACTTCCCTCGTTTTGCCCCTGGCTCAACGGTGCGGGTACTAAACGATAAATAAGCGTCTGGATTAATTAACTGGTCGATCGCCTGCCAACTCTCGTCAAAAGCGCCCTGAAGCCATTGAGTTAAGGTTGTTGTTGGTTTTGCTAGAGAGCCTAAAAATCGTTCCGTGGCGACCGTGGCAGCGCTAGTTGGTAACGCGATCGCAGAAGGCTGCAAGGAACGACAGTAAAACAGTAAATGATTCGGTTCAGCATCCAGAAATGAGAGTGGTAGCTGGTAGTAACCATCTCGAACTTGATAGTGGTGGCAATTGCGGCTTAGTTCGTCATAGCGGCAAAAGCCCCGCACCGTCACTAATGCTTGCTCTTCTGACACCTCTTGCACCACATAGAAATGCGCGGCTAGGGCTGTTTGCTCAACTACAGCTTGAGACACACGCACGGTTTCATCTAGCACATGCTCGACGGCAAGCAGACAAACTGTAAATCCATTCACCTGAATGTAACTAATTGATTCAATGGGTTTGGGCGATCGCACGATCGCGTATTCTGGAAGTCGGTCACTCAACCACTGCTCAAAAGCCAGCAGCGCCAATGCGTTCAGGTAGCTTTCCCATCGCTGCGTTTCAGATCTAGCGCGTTCGCTCATCGTTTTTGCCTGTTCCATTTGTTCAGGCTCTAGCCAAATCGTTTCTGGTAGCAACAGCCTGGAAGTCGTCAGGGAACTGGGTAAATTACTCATGGCTTTGATTCTCTCTGCACTCATTTAGGTAAAGACGAAGCTGTTGCGCGTAAACGCTATTGAAGGAACGACATTGACCCGCTCTCATTTCTTCCACTGCCGCTTGAAAAATTTCTTGATCAGCAACGGCTTCCACTTGTTCTGCTAAAATTCTTAAATAGTTAGGTTCGGGTGGCGTTTGGGCAAACCCCTTTTGCTGTGCCTGCTCCAATAGGCGATCGAGCACCCTTTGGACTGTCAGTGCCCGCACCTTGCTCAGCAAGTCCCCAGGATTTAACACCCGTCTAGCTTGATCCCAACTGCTCATGCCCAGCAGCGGCGCAATCTCTTTGAGCGACAGAGCCTCACCGTAGTAGAGCCGTAAGCCTGGAATAAACTGGGTCGCCAACGGGGCATACCTTTTACTGCGTTCTAACGCTGCGACGCGATCGCGCAGTTCCTTAGTAATGGCGGCATTCAGCGCCAGATTAAGCTGTTGATGGAAAAACGTCAGCAACTCTTGCTGTTCCAGATCGGACTCATCCGCATCGCTGCCTGGTAAATCTGATCGAATCGTGTCACGCCCCGTATCAGCATCATGGACTTCTAGCGGAACACGATGCGACCAAAGATCGTACTGCCTGAGTTGGGCTGCCACATGTTTCAGGGCTTTCAACAATTCACTTGCTATCGAAATCACTATGGTTTTTGCCTGCAAGTCAGTCATCATTTCTTGCAGTTGCTCGGTTGTAGGGTCTGGGCAACGCTTACTTCCGGCTAATTGCTGGCGACGATCGCGCCGATACACCTGATGAAACACGTTAACTAAGTGGCGATCGCGCTCAGACAACCGCTCTAACTGGTGCGGTCTCGCTCTGTTTAACAGTGCCCAATCGCTAAGATGCTGAAAGCCAAATTCCGCTAGAAACTGCTTGAGTTCTACATTCTGTTTCGTTCGTAGAAACGTCCAATTGTCCAAGCTCAGGCTAGACTGAGCCTCAGACTTAAACGTCCGCAATACCTCAACCGAAAAAAACTGATAGGCTGTCGCCTGAAGTTGCTCGTTGCTTAGCACCACAAGCTGGACTTTGCGATCGTGATCGAGAATCACTGGCGTTTTTCCATCATCGTTCAACACAAAGGGCAACAAATCCCGATAAGTAAATGCTTTATCGCTGCCAAATAGATGATCGATCGTGTGGCAAGCCTTGAGAATTGAGGCAGACACATAACACCTGAGACAAAGCCCAGCCTGAGCCTGAATTGTGGCAGTCGCAGTAGCACTTTTGGCATGAAAGTAGGACAGTAAGGTAGATTGAATGACTCCATCTTGAGCACTCGCAAGCTGGTTCCGAGCAAATACTTGTGCCGTGGGAATTAAACAGTTCTCATACCCCAACTTTTCGCTAGCAGGGCTAAGACACCAAAGATTCCAGTATCGCGATGAAACACCCACAGCTTTTGTGCTCCCCAAGCATCACTGAAGTTTTTATGTCGATGCTGATCAATAGCTGCTAGCACCTGAAACTGATGCAGATCTAATGAATGTATCTTAATGCTAGGTGTGTAAATAAAAGTTGCAGTAGTGAATCTGGTAAGCCACAAAACTGAAAAAGATACTTGATCAAGCTTTTCCCGTAGAGCTTAGGGATTAGCGGCTAAATGGCTCTTCCGGATCTGTGGTTGAAATCGTATGAAAGGCTACAAAATGCCGCCCGATCGACGGCTGAAACCCAGTGATAGTTTGATATAAGGTTGTCTTATCAGCGCAAAGCCGGGAGAGCCGGCTAAATTAAGTACCATCTAAGTTGAAATAATCTTGATGTCCCACTTTGGGAACGTTTCAGAGCTTTGCCAGAAGGGTTGGTACTGTTTTAGCTTCTCTGGCAGCAGTTTGACTCCAGTTGCATCAGTTCTCTCAACGCGATGTACGCTGGGTGCAATTCCCTTCCAAGTTATGTTTGCTGCCCTGCTCAGTCGTCATCGTGTCACGTGCAGGAGTGGCTCCGCCTCTATCGTACTGCTGGTCTCGCGGTTGTCTCACACATACCTCTCGTACGGGGCGATGACAGAGTATTCCCCTCTGGGCACAAGCGGCGCTCAACAAACATTTGCACCAACGTGAGAGCTTCAGCAGCCAGGAGTAAGGATTCTTGTGAGGTGAGCCGACTCACACTCGGCAGGTTGTTCACTCAATCACTATCTTGGATCCTATCACCTGCATTTAGCGCAAACTTCCTCGTTGATAGCCCTCTCCACCTTCTCTGAATAGTCCAGTCTCAACCCAGCCATTGCTCCTAACCAATTTGGTTTATATGATATGCACGGCAACATTTGGGAATGGTGCTTGGATCACTGGCATGGGGATTATAAAGGCGCACCTATTGATGGCAGTGCGTGGTTGACTGAGAATGAACAAGTCTCCCCGTGTCCTACGCGGCGGTTCCTGGTTCAGCGATCCTCGGATTTGTCGTTCTGCTTGTCGCCTCAGGGACGATCCCGACAGCACGATTCGGGTTGTCTGCGCCATGCCGTAGCTTACTTCCCGAAGGGTGGACTGTGTAGCCCTTTGCTCTTTTCGCTCTCTTGCCCTCTATCTTTTTTCTTCTTAGGATTTGATTAGCCCGGATGGGTTAATCAAATCCTACTCCCAGATTCCAAAATCTGCTCGATGCAATATCAACTTTAGACTCAAAGTTGGTGCTGTGGAGAGGCTCTTTGAGACTGCAATGTCATTCAGGCTTATGTCGGCTCAAACCCTCAATGACTGGGCAGCGCATCAACGTCTCAAACCTGCTGTTGTTATCCACTGACTCGCGATCGGGCATGATGGGATGGCAAGTCATCGATATTGAAGCAAAGGCATGGCGAAAAAGAAGAAGATCGAACCGCTGACAGGGGCAGCGTTGCTGCAAAAGGTAAAAACGTTAGACACCTTCAGCAAAGAGCAGAAAGCGAAAGCCTGTGGGTACTACACCGTCACGAAAGGTGGCGTGGAGCGCGTCAGCATGATGCAGTTTCTGAATGCTTTGCTGGAAGCTGATGGCATCGCACTGGATGGCAAAGCAGCCAGTGATGGGCGGACTGGACGCAGTGCAAGCTATCGCCTTAGTGTGCAAGCCAATGGCAATTTGTTGATCGGTGTCGCGTACACCAAGCAGATGGCACTGAAGCCTGGTGATGAGTTTGAGTTGGTGCTGGGACGGAAGCACATTCAACTCAAACAACTCGACCCAGTGGAGTGAGTCAGCGGGTGTCTTCTGTATGTCATCGCTCAATGAGGGGCAGACAACAGTTCTCCCTTGAGTTAGGGAGGACTAGCTCCGGCGCTAACACCGCTCTAGCAATCATTTCATGAAGGAGTGACTGACGAGAGTTGAACTCGCTAACACTGGTGTCACAGACCAGCCCCTCCACCACTTCGGGTTCAGTCACAGTGGATTCTGGTCGGAATTGAACCGACATCTTTCTGCTTGCAAGGCAGACGCTTTCCCAGTGAAGCTACAGACCCATGTTTGGCAGGCGTGGTAGGGATTGAACCGACATGAGTCGATTTAGACGATCGATGCCCTTTCCATGAGGCGACACGCCCATCTTTGGTAGTCCTGGCAGGGCTTGTAGCTTGCTTCCGCGAAGCGGTACCCGCGACTTCCTCTTTGTAAGAGAGGCACTCTCCCCACTGAGTTACAGGACTATAAGAGCGATCGATAGGACTCGTTCGCGTAGCGTTCCCGAAGGGTACCCATGCGCTGAGACTGGCAGACTCAGAGGCTAGCCGTTACATCACGATCGCAGGCAGCGCACTCATGTGAACGCAAACTAGAGCTGCGACTAAGACGGCTCCTAGCCGCAGCTTGCACTAACCTTTCACACACACAACCTGCTTCAGGGTTGCCACAACCTCGACCAGATCGGCTTGATTTGCCATGACCTGCTCGATCGGCTTGTAGGCACCGGGAATCTCATCGATCACCCCGGCATCCTTACGGCACTCAACCCCCGCTGTTTGAGCCATCAAGTCATCCAGCGTGTACTCCAGCTTCGCTTTGTTGCGAGACATCAACCGCCCTGCACCGTGGGAGCAAGAGCAATAGCTGTGGGCGTTCCCTTTACCCTTGACGATGAAGGACTTGGCACCCATTGAACCAGGGATGATGCCGTAGTCTGACTCACGGGCACGCACCGCCCCCTTACGGGTGACATAGACAGACTCGCCAAAGTGAGTTTCCTGTTCAGCGTAGTTGTGGTGACAGTTCACCTCCAACAACGCCTTAAAGGGTTTGCCGCCTGCCAGGTGACGTTCCACGATCCGCTTGACCCGTGCCATCATCACCACGCGGTTAAAGAGAGCATAGCCCTGTGCCCATTGCAGATCGTGCCAGTAGGCAGCAAACTCATCTGTCCCCTGGACGAAGTGAGCCAGGTCAGGGTCAGGCAGTTTCCCACCTGCAAGCTTGGCAATGCCCTTCGCGGTTTCAATGTGACGTTGTGCCAACTGGTTCCCGATGCCGCGTGAACCGGAGTGCAACATCAACCAGACTTGCTCCTCAGTGTCGAGGCAAACCTCAATGAAGTGGTTGCCGCCGCCGAGTGAGCCTAGCTGTCTGATGGCTTTGCCTTCCAGGTCTTGCACCCGGCTATGGAGGTGTTTGAACGCCGCCCAGCCCTGCCAGTTGGAGACAGACTTGGCAATTTCCTTGTTGTCATTGAAACCGACCGGAATTGCCGCTTCAATGTCTAACCGGATGGCTTTGAGTTTGCCGTCTAACTGAGCGGCAGTGTAAGGCGTTTTGACCGCTGCCATCCCACAGCCAATATCAACCCCGACGGCGGCAGGAATAATGGCATCTTTCGTCGCGACCACTGAACCCACGAGGGCACCCTTGCCCAAATGAACATCAGGCATGAGCGAGACGTGTTTGAATACGAAGGGGAGTGAGGCAACGTTACGCGCCATCTGGGTTTCATCAGGGCGTAAGGCATGTCCTGCCCAGGAAAGGACAGGCGCACGAGTGGTTAAAGGTAGAGTCTCGTAAGGCATGGCATCGTGTCCTTAACGTTGGTGTTTACTTTGTCAAAAGAACCATGACGGTTAAGAGCG
>Ga0163147_10004897_pt1 | contig 16705 bp, 12 predicted proteins | sample OliLakLV19MP6G1_FD_148597 | JGI IMG/M metagenome (GOLD analysis project Ga0163147, IMG submission 148597) | Freshwater microbial mat bacterial communities from Lake Vanda, McMurdo Dry Valleys, Antarctica- Oligotrophic Lake LV.19.MP6.G1 | ecosystem: Environmental > Aquatic > Freshwater > Lake >...
GAATAATAATATGCTTTAAACTATTAACTTATCAAGTAACGACAATAACTTGTTTAGATTCAATGGTTTAGAATTTAAAGATCGACTTTCTTATGAAGATATTCCGTATGAAGATAATCGTGAAGTAAGTTCCGCGTTAGTTTGGGGGGAATATATTCAGAAAAGATCTCTGATTTTTCAAAAACTTGGATGATTCTTGGATGGCCATATACATAACTGCAGGAATCACTCCAATCCCGTCGGCTCCGCCACTTGCGCCCCGAGGGCGCACGCAAGTGGCGAGTCTAAACCTCTTAAATGGGTGGGCACAATGCCACCATTATTATCTTTTCTATTTGTTAACTGCTCAAGTTTGTTGGCTCATTAGTTCTGATAACGATCAGCATAGATCTCATTGGCTAGCGTTAGTTCATTTCTGACATCTCTTACGCTGGGCACCCTTCGAGTAATAGAGACTAAGTTATCAATGTCACGGTTACTGTTTTGCGATCCGCTAAGGGTTACAATTGCATCTCTTGTCTTTATATCAACATTACTGAGATCGATGTCGGTTCTTCTACGTAAAGCTTCTCTGACATTTTGACTGATTTGAAAGTCGCTTCTTGCCGAATGCTCTAAATCTATCTCGTTTCTCACGCTAGTCACTCCGCGAGTATTACGGGCAATATTTTCAGCCGCCATGCGCTCTCGCTCGTTATTAACTTCTCCTCGAAGGGTAACCGCACCACCAATAGCATCAACGTTAATTCGATAATCTCTTAAATCCTGCGAAGATGACATCCTGGAGATAATTTCGGAGCGTATGCCTCTTTGGTTATACGACAAAGAGTCATCTCCCTTGCTAACAGCGACAGAGCTAGAATCGACAACCAGATTGTTCCTTAGCTCTTTTACTCCTCTGGTTTCACGAGCTACCTTTGCGATTGTATCTCGATCTCTGTCCGATGAAACGTTTCCATTTAGCGAAATAAATCCAGGTGATTCCTCATCGATGGAAATGTTGTGGGTTGCAAGTCCAGAAGTTTCCGATAGACGATCCCGTATAGCTGGTCCGCGAGATGTCGTTGCCATGCAACCAACCATAGCGAGAAGCAAAAAAATTCCAGTAGTAGTTTTCATCTGAGAGATCTCCTAATATTTTTTTTGAATTTGGCAATCAGATTTTATCACCAACCTGACATTCGTTATATTTGTTATATTATAGCGAAGCTACTTACTCTGTAGGCATGATTACTGTCATGCAATTAGGTCGCATATTTACAAGAGCACACTTCTGTAGGTGAGATGCCCGTCATTAGTATGAGCCTGCTCATCTCAGGGATAGTCATTCAGTAGTAATGTCTAATCTAATATCACAACGAATGTGGTTTAAGGACCGCAGTTTGTTTGATTTAATGAAATGGAGAAAATTATTATGAGTACCGAAATGATTCTTTTGATTGTCGTATTGTTTGTGGTGTTTGGCGGTGGTGGATTTTATTGGAGCCGCAGATAAAGGTAATTAACTGATGCGGCGGCACATCCCGTCGTATTACTTCAGTTACTCCAGACCGACTATTATTTGCTCGCGCTAGTGCGAAAGCACTCACAGTCTTCCTTTGAGCAATCAGAGGAAGAGGCGTCTGTTTCTGTAGCCAGCCCATGATCGTCTGTTCTGTAGCCAGCCCATGATTGATAAGATCTCAAATAATCCAAATAATTGAATACTGCTTGTTGTATAGAACAAAGATCGCTTTTTCCTATCCGTAACAAAGATTTGTAAACGAGCAATGAATCACGACGATTTACAGAATAATTTTGTGAACAAACATATAGTGTTAGTCACAAATGGAGTAATTGGTATGGAAAAACAATCATACTATTCGTAGATCGAACCAATTCGAATAAATTTTACATGGATCTGTCGATTCTGCTGAAGTTTGCTTAAATTATGCCTGAATATTTAGCGCGGCATCTTTGCCGAAGCGGAAATTGGACGAGGATCCGCGCCGTTACCAGCCAGGCTTCCATTCGGCCCAGGTTCTGATTCAAAATTTGGAATAAGGGATGCATATCCAACCCGATCCATCCACTTATATACTTGATCCATTGGTGTCATAAGACCCATATGCGGGACCACAGACGGTCGCACAGTCCCGTGAGTATAAATTTTTGTAAATATTCCCAGAAGTTCGTGAGTTTCTTTATCAAACACGCCACCACCTGAGTTTCCAATATAAGTCGGAGCGCTAATCATCCAATATTTAACTCCATCTACTTGGTGATCAATATCCAAAATCTCACCCAATGTTGGGACGGGATCATTACCTAAAGGACATCCAACTGCATATACAGATTGAAACACTCTACCGGCTTCGGAAGTTGTAAAATCAGGGAGTTTAGCTCCGACTAAAGGACTACTAAGATCACTCAAACGTAAAAGTGCTATATCAATGTCAGCATCATGTTCAACAAGTACTGCACTGTGCGCATGAGTTACTTTTGTTTTACCGGTATTATAAGCCTGTACTTCAATCTCTGGTGACGGATTTTCGGAATCATAAAAAAGGTCCCTAATAACATGCCAAGCAGTCAAAATATATTGAGTTCCATTCGAGTGTGCTGTCCCATTGGATCCAATAATTACCCCAGTGCCAACTGTTTCATTGCCACTAACTTGTACGGTAGGTGCCATTAGATTATGCAGTAGCAATCCATAATCTTTTTGTAGAGATTTTTCTATTGATCCGATTGCTTTATTTGATGAGGTCAGACGATTTTCTACGGTTTGATCAAATTCATCTATCGAACGATGAAGATCTGCGATCCGTTCGGAGAAACTCTCATCACTGTTTGCCGCATCCAAAGATAACCCATCCAGTTCCGCTCGAAAGCCCGAAACCATTATTGCGACTTGGGAGATCTCCTCAGTGATTAAGGATTTCTGTGCATCAGAAGATCTCTCAATCCCCACTAGCCGAGTATTTAAAAGACTCACTTCTATATTTTGTTCAGTTAGTGCCGATAAAGATGAGGCTTCAAGATCGCATATTGCTTTATGCAGATCGCCCAGATGGTCCGTTACAAGGGCATCGCGAACTGAAAGTGCACTGCGATCCTTTTCGAGTTCGGCGATACGATCTTCTAATGTATCAGTACGTCTATATTCAGCGGCTCCAAATCCCAAAGCACCGAGCGCTAACGCTATGGCACCTCCTGAAGCTACATTGGAATTCAGTCTCGTCATTACAGACATAATACGCCTTATTAGGAAGTAACAAAGGGAACATTATTAATTTAGCCGTACGGTTTTGCCGGATTTTTATCTTAGTTAGGACATGGTGTGAAGGTGACACCCGCCTAAAATACCGGCGTACTGTCATCTTTTTTTAGGTAAAGGAAAACCAATTATACTTAGCAAAGTTGTCTAGGTACTGTGGTGTGGGCTAAAAATTGTTTTCTTATTTAAAGTGAGAGCATGAATTTGGAGTTACTCGATTAGGGTTTGAGACAAGAGAGGGTAAATTGATTGATTTCTGAAGTAAGCAGAGAGTTTGGAGTTTATTTATCTTTGCACCATCATTGATGTTTTTACTTGGGAGGTACTTGGGTTTAATATTTCAAGGCATCATAATTCCAGGTTTGTAAGATTGACGAATGTTAAGTAAAACCGAAGGTTTTCAAGAGAAAAGTATTCGGAAATTACATACTGGGATGACTATATATATGGGCCTGTTGCGAAACTCTCTCCTACTGCAAAAAGAGATCTTTGGCCTGCGACTTCGTCAGTCATAGAGAGAAAATCCTCAACATCTCCCAGTGGATATGCTTGCAGTTTTCTCTCTCGATTTCCTCGTCTCGGCTCAAATCTCTCTTTTCTCGTAACGGAGGTAGTTTTGCAACAGGCCCTATATCTTGGCTTGCACCAAGTTGCCCGATTCGTACCGTTTTAGGCCGTAGTTAAATAACGTAATGGCAAAAGCCAGCATCCCAATGTTGAAAAGTGCCACAATTGCCAAATTTTGCCATTCGAAATTTCTTACAAGCTCCACTGGCATAATCAACACAAACCAAGCAGGTACAACCGTGCAGATAATTAATTTTAGCCCTCCTTTAAAAGCACTGGGTGGATAAATACCAAACGTAATTAGGGTCCAAAAAATGCTTTCGGCAGCTTCTTGAAAATTTCCCACAAAGAAGGAGATGGAATGCACTATCACCATAAAAGAGAACATTCCAATGGCTGCGAAGATAGCAGCTAGCATAAATATAATAACCCCTTCAAGGCTAGGATCTGCAAAAACGAAAAAGGCACCAATCCCGTATACGATGTCACCTACTCCGCTAAAAAGTACGTTACTAAGGGCAACATGCCAAAGAACATTCTTTGGAAAGGTTAGGTAATAATCAAGCTCACCTCTATATATCATTCTCGAGATATCGAATGATCCCCCTAAAAAAGTTACAAAGAGGCCAAAGGCAAAACAGTTAAGCCCAAAAAGAATCATCGTATCTTCGAATTGCCAGCCATTTACAACTGGAAATTTTTGATGATAAATCCACCAACACGCCACCCAGCAGATATCATTCAGCATCATGCCTATGGCCTGAGTGAGGAAAGCAGCGCGATATTCAAAGGCCGACATGAATCCCTGTTTTACTAAAATAAATGTGAGTTTTAAATATTTAGCCACCATTGAGCGATATCCTCTTAACACTTGATCTAAACATACACACAAGCACTAGGCTCGTGCAGCACAACCAAAAAAGTTGAATTGAAATAAACTGCAAGAACTTTTCCGAACTGAATCTCACAGTTATTTCAGAAGCTGAATAAAATAGTTGTGCAAACGGTAATCTCTCAACTACCGTTCTCATCCAGTCTGGAAAAATTGCCGGTGGCAAAATCATGCCTCCTAACGCTATGTAAAGCTTCTGATAAATCCAACGAAACGCCGATACCTCTTCTAGCCAAAAAGCTAGTAGGCCAAGTATTAATTGAATTATCGCATGCAAAGTTCCCCCTAAAAATAGAAGCAACGCCCCGGCGCAAAAACTCTCAAAGCTTATTGGGGCCGTCCCAACCAATAGCCAAGCAGCAAGTGCTCCAGTACATATACTCCAGAAAAGAGGCATCAAGCTTCTGCCCCAAAAAGTGAAATACTGTAGCAAGATATAGGAACCAGGCCGCAACAATGAATATGTTACATCTCCTCTTTTTACCTCTTCGGAGATTAACTTAGCCATGTCAGGACTTGTTAGGATTCCGAACGATTGAGTTAGTGCAACCATCCAAACAACAGTAGATACCGTAAAGCCCTCCACCTCTGATAAATACTGGGACTTGAAGCTGGCTTCATAAAGCTGGGCTAAGATCCAAATTCTGAACCCAATAAAAGTAACACGGGCCAGCATGTTTATAAGATAAACATGCTCTGTTCTTAAATTGATCCAGAAAACCTCCCAGTATTTTCTGACTTTCTTACTAAACATTTTACACTCTGTGTGCTTTATAAATTGTTGCAATTATCTCTTCCAATTCTGGCTCAAAGATATTTATATCAGCCAACTTGAAATTGCGTGTGGCGTACGAAAGCAACCTTTCAATCGACGCACCATTATTAGGAAGATCAATCTTAAGATTAAATTTCCCTCGCTCTGTAATTTTACCTTCCTGATAATCGAAATTTTCAGTCCCCCCTTCCAAAACAAGCTCTACTGTCTTGGAATTTATATAGTTCCTGCGAAAATCCGAAGTAGATCCATCGTAAATTATCCTTCCATAATTTATCACCACAGTGCGCTTAGATAAGGCTTCAATGTCTCCTGCGTCATGCGAAGTTAGAAAGATAGTTACCTTCTCTTTCTCATTAATAAACTTAATTACCTCTCTAATTTGCTGCTTGGCTACGATATCAAGTCCAATAGTAGGCTCATCCAAAAACACGACCTTAGGCCGATGCAAAAGTGAACCAACAACTTCGCAACGCATCCTTTCACCCAAGGATAATTTCCGAACCGGAGTCTTGATATATTTCTCAATCGCAAAAGCATCCACCAAAAATTTTAGCCTCTCCTGATATGCAGCTTGATCTAATTCATACAGATGCGAGAAAAGATTAAAACTATCGATCGGTGGAAGATGGAACCACAACTGAGATTTCTGACCGAAAACGGAACCGATATGAAAAGCCAGCTGAGTTCTGTGCTTGGCAGGGTCGAGATCAAGCACCGACATATCTCCGCCAGTTCGTGACAGAATCCCAGTCATCATTTTAATAGTGGTACTTTTGCCCGCTCCGTTCGGCCCGATAAAAGCTAGAACTTCACCCTCTTCCACATTAAATGAGATATTATCTACCGCCCGAACTTCTTTATAAGTTGCGGAAAACATCCGTTTAAAGCTCGATTTAAATCCAGCCTCCTTCTCTTTAACCTGAAAGGATTTTGTCAGGTCTTTAACTCTAATAATCATAAATCACTCGCATTTCTTAGTTAATACGGCATAAGACTTCCTCGCTTCAATAAACCAAAAGGCAGAAAGCTTAATGCGCATAACATTAAGGTATCTTCCATCGGTATATTGATTGATCACCAGATGTCTTGCACCTGGTTAAGAAGTTAGAGATTCGGAAGAATGGTTAACTTGCTACTCAGATACACACACAATTCACTATCTACCCATAACCCAGTTTTTTCGACGGCATACCCGCTATCGGTCGTATCCGGCATCCCGACACACGGCAAGTGTGGCCGCGCAACAATGCTAGTCCGCTGAACGGAGTGCTCTACTGAGTTATGGTTAAGTTTATGTTTCACTGAGTTCTTACTTATTAAAAAACTGATAATTTGAAAATTAGCACGCAGGTGTTGGTTGTCAAGAAATATTTTCTTACGAGAATGGTCAATCAAGTCAGTGGAAGCTATTATATCAAAGAGCTTTAGACCCATTCGTATAGCAAATCGACTTTATTGTACTCGCATAAATCTCTGAATTTTCACTAAACTTGAGGCTAATTCCTGTCGATAATACATTTCTTCTATCAGAGATTTGAATCGTGAGTGCACTATTGCTATTTTTGACGATCGAAACGTCCTCATTCATAGAGGCATTCATAAACAAATAGGCGACAAACTTTTTGATGATTGTTAAAAACTTTATGGATAGAGCTTCATTTACAACACGATTGCTGGCTACTCTCATTGACGGTGTTATTATTATTGTTTTAATGGTTTTAAGCGTTGTCGCCCTTACGATCTTTGCGAAATATGGTTTAGAGATTACTGATACCAACACTATCAAAGGATTTGTAAAGACTACCTGGGTTACTTACATAGTAACGATACCTTACTATGCAACCGAGATTTTCTTTTCTGGCTCTCCTGGAAAACGAATTTTCGGAATCTATATTGGTGATGCTGAAGGGAATCGCCCAGGAAACAAGTTGAAAATTTGGCGAATGATTTGCAAAATGCCGGGGTTGCTCGCCCTTCCTATCTTGGTATTTGGTTTACTTTATATTTTGATCTTTAAAAACATGAGTAAATCTGTTTTCGCGTTTGGGATGGATTTAATATGGCTAGCAAACGTTGCTAATTTCATTGTTATGCTGGGCAGTCTGATGGCACTTTCTTATTCCCGTGAGGCATTGCATGACAGACTCTCTGGCACTGGAATTTTCCATGGCCCTATGCCCCAGGATGCCGGTCCGACAATTCGGTCAGGCCGCATTAACGAATCGCCACTCCTGCGGCCGCCACCTCGCAATAACAATGCGGTAGATAAGCTGCTGTTTAAGTAAACAAACAATTTTCCTTTCTATTTAGAAACTTCAAATAGTTCTTTCAGGCACTACTCTAATCTTAAGCGGAGGCTCTTAGAGTAGCTGGAATAATTGGGTAAGCTGCATTTAGGTTTATTCTTCTATCTTGGTTAAACAGATTATTACAAGTTTTCTAAAAACAAAATTTCTTTCGGAAGTATCCCTCTGTGACCCGCAGATTCAAAAAGATGAGAAAAATATCCTGCTGTATTTGGAAAGACAATAACATCACCAATATCAGGTAAACGTGGAAAAGCTATCCGCCTGCGAGAGATAAAATCTAGGATCAAGGAAAATTGCTGAGATATCTTTATTGCAAGCGTCCAAAAAATCATTCCATTGATCCGCGTTTTGCAAATAAGACATTGGAACACCACCTCCAATATTAGGACGTTGCAGTTGTTTAGGGTGCTTTTAATTGTGAATAATGAGCGGATAAGTAGAACTCTTTTCGCTGTTGCGCACCGTCTGGCATAAGTAAAAACCGTTCAATAATCCAAATATTTTTAACTCTAAACTAATTTAAGAAATTCTACACCATCAGGTGCGATCATTTCAGCATTCCAAGGTGCTGTTACAATTTCCACTGTTGCACTGTTAATACCTGGAGTAGATCGTGCCGCTTTTTCAAGATCGCCTCTTATTTGTTCTTTCATACCGCATCTTGAAGTGGTCGGGCGAAACTGAATATGGACATGTGTCCCAGTAACCCGAATAAGCGGAACTAATCCCATCGCTACAACACTGACAGTCACATCCGGATCAGGCACTACACTCAGTCTCTCTTTTACCGTCTTGGCCAACTCACCACCTTCTAAAACAGGATATTTCGCAGCTTCTCCGGTACTAATTTTATCTAAATCCCAACTTCGACGAAGTCTCAATATCCCGTTAAGGTTTTGTAATAAATTATTATAGGTAAAAGGTTTACTAGGATCGGAAGCGCGGCGTAGCTGTGAGACAACTTGCTTCGTATTAGAAATATTTGCCGATAATCTCTGATGCCAATCGGGATAACCTTCTTTCAGATCTGCTAATAAAGTAGTTACATCTAGAGGTACTGGTTCCACACTAGCAGGTACTACGAAGCCAAACATACGATGAAATCCACGAAAAATTTCTATTTTCGTCGGATCCGCTGGATTAAGACCTACTCTATCAACCATTAAAACAGCGGAAAGATATTCACTAGTGAGGATCGGCCGCGCAAGAACCGCTCGACTCTCAGAATCTAAAGACTCTTTTTTACCAGAAGCAAGATAATATCCCGCTACGGCATCTGCAATTACGACAGAAAGAGATTGCATCTTTTTTTTAAGTTCCAATGCTTGGACAGGTGATGGTGTAAATTTTATTAAATCTGGATCAACTACTTCTTGAGATACGAACTGCCTTAACTTGCCCCAGGTAAATGAAAAACTAGGTTGTCGTTCTAAACTTTGCAGTTGCTGAATCACGCTTTGAAGTCGGTCTCCATCGAAAAGTTTTGCAGCTAAAACAGGATCGCGTTCAGATAGCCACTCCGGATCAGATGAAAGACTTTGTAGATCAGAGGACTGTAGCCTTTTTGAGTCAGCAGGACGTGGCAGTCCAACTAGTTCATGATACCGATCAATATTTTCATGATCATCTGGTCCCGTCACTAACTGACGCTGAGCTAACATAAGAGTAAATATTGTTGAATCCAGGCTTAATTTTCCCGCGAACATTCTTATATTGGGGTCCAATGATGCTAGAGTTCCAGATTCTAAATAAGGATCCTGTTTATGCCCCTCTATAGTGTTTATTGCGATAGCTCCCGCAACCAAGGCGTGAAAATTTTTAGCTTTTTCTCGAAGAGTTGCTGCAAACTCCGACCTTAAGTCAGCAAATGTTAACTCTTCTCCATCCTGATGGGTTGAAGCTGTGCTATGCATGTTACTCATCTACGATACCTCTGTGATGATAAATTTAGTTAGGATAGCCGATACTTTCGATCTCAACGCCAGAGATTCCAAGTTGTTCTTGAAGATCGAATTGCGTCTCTTGAAGATGACGCAAGGCTGCATCAATATCATAACTACTTTCTGTTGTTACGATCTCTATTCCTTGAGATTCAACTAGAAGAAGGTCGGCTGAAATATCTGTAATTTCGTCCACTGGCTGGTCGGAAGATTCCTCCAACGTCTCATTCAATTCTTCTTCGCTTTCTTCATTATCGTATACTCGTTTTCGTTTCAATTTGACTGCGCTATTTCCTAATAGAGCAAGTTCAATCATATTCTCAGTATCATTCACAAGATGAGCTTCTAGATCTTCAATTGGAGAGAGAAAAACTTCAGAAGAATTAGGCCCTACTTCCCTGTCTTCAGCCAAAACTATATCGACTTCAAATTGTTCCCTAACGCCGTCCACTAATTCCTCCTCACTAACAGCAAGTTCGATAGGCTCCGCTACTTCTTCATGAACTTCGGCTGTAACTTCAAGATCAACACTCTGCACGGACATCTCTAGTTCAATCTCGATCTCTGGGTCGTTCTCATTAAGATTGGTTTGCGCCTGTGTATCCAAAGAGTCCATCTCTGCTATCTGCTCAACAGAAGCTACTTCAACAGCAACTACCGATTCTTCTTCCATATCGATAGCAGCATTCTCTTCTACTTCCTCCATAATGGCGGCATCCAATGACTGGATATCCTCGGGGACTTCGAGAAACTCCTGGACCTCCACCATTGCTTCCAAGGGAGTCACCTCTGGATCTCTCTCTTCAACCAATTCTACAGTGACACTTTTTTCAATTATCTGCTCTTCAACTACCACCCTCTCTACGACCATGGAAGGAATGATAATCTCAATTTCCCTTTCCTCATTTACAGCGGTACCTAATATTATATCTGCTTCATTTCTTATTTCAGCTGCTTCTTGCCTACGATCTTCTATCTTTCCCTCGATCGCAGCATCTAGTTCTGGCTCAACCTCCCTAGCTTCTCTAACTTCCACCTCGGGCTTTATCTCTTTTATCTCTTGGGGTTTGACTGGATCTGTGTCTGCCTTAAGAGGGCGCTCGACTGTTGGTTGTACAGACAATTCTCTTACTACTGAATTTAAATTTCTCTTCTCAGAGATAACGGAAGTATCTTGCGGTCGCTCTTTTAAAGCGTCTTTCTCAGCCACCGCTAAAGCAATTTTCTCCCTAACTTTTCTTTCTGTATCTACAACTGACATTCGCTCTTTTTCAGTTGCAACCAACAATCGTCGTTGCTCTACAAGTTCATTGCTGATTTTTATTTCGTTTGCTCTGGTTTCCTTTGCTCTATCAGCAACCTCTTGCTCCATTCTAACTGCCGACTCCGGAATAGCGGTTTTCGAAGAGTTTTTTTCTATTTGAGATGCGTCTATGACCAAAATTATCGGAGATCTGTTGTCTGTTAATGTAATCAAACTTGAAACACTCAACTCATTGGTGTGCACTGAAATCTGTGATGCCTGAGTAGTTTGATCCATTTGCATCATAATTATTGAATCCGATGGATCTTCAAGTACAAAAGTATCTTCGATCTTATCTGTAACGCTAGTTTGTTGGGCAGTATGGAGCTCATTATCAAGTCCCGCAGCCGGCACATCAATCTCAACCGTCATTGGCTCGTTATTCTGACTCGAGAGCTCAACTGTTAATGATTTGCTGCAACCATTACAACCATCACAACTTGGTCTGGTGCATGCTTCCGAGATAGGCTCAATAGAAAGGCCCGGAGCAATTTCGAGGATCCCTTGATTAGCTTCAAGCGTATTAGACATTAAAAAATCTAAGTCACTTGGAGTCATTGATAAAAGTTGACTCTCCGAATCTGTTTCTAAGAAAATGCCTAATCCAGCCATGGAATAATCAAAGCCATTAAAAAATTACTCAGGATATCTTTTCTTGATATCTAAGAGGGAAACTTGATATACCAAGTAAGTACATGGTATAGCAAGGCTACTTGTAAATTTTATATCTAGTAAGTAATTCGCATTGCAATTTAAGTGTTTAATGTTACTACAGAAATTAGCGGCAAAGTGAAATATAATACACAGCAACAAACTGCTCAAAAAAATTTAGGAACTTCCAAACAACATTCCTCTCAGCTTTTAGCTCGTGATACTAGCATTCCAACAAAGATGTTGAAATTTGAAATTGGGCGGCTATCAGGATCCACTACCCATAGTGTCTCTATCACACCTGAAACTTTACTAGGCAGGAATTGTGCAATTTTAGGTTCAACATGCAGTGGGAAAACCTGGACCCTAGCCAGTATAATTGATCACTGCATAGAGCTGCGGTCAAAAATAATTATCTTTGATGAAACCTGCGAATTCGCATCGCTTGATAAAAGGATAATGCATCTTTCAATTGGCCCATCAATTTCTAGCGAAATCCAAGAATTTGGAGCTACCATTCCTCAATTTTGCCTAACACAAAGTGATGTCATTAGCTTACTTTCCACCGGTACAAGTGATCCTTTAGGTGCGGCTCTCTCCGTAAGGCAAGCCCTAAACGAAATCAGATTACAACATCGAGAGCAGGCAAATCGCAATTTACAAGATAATCACTCAAGCGAATCTGTAGAAGAGCCCAATACTCATATCTTAGAGGATCTTCGTCACTTCTTCTACAATCAACTTGAGGATCATTCAAACAACCTGAATTCGCAGCATGGTCTTGCAAGCGATCATAAAGATAGTGCTCATTCTAAAATTGAAATCCTAGAGAATTTGGAGCGAATCCTGCATTCCCCCGAGAATTCAAGAATTTTTTCTCAGGGAGGAAAAACATCAATATTTTCTTGGGTCACTCAATTTATGAGGGAGCCATTTATACGAGCGGCGCGCATCTCTCTCAAGTCGGTTCCTAAAGAGAACCATATGAGATCCATAGTGAAGAATTTGATTATTAGATCCCTGCTAACATTCGCTGAAGGTGGCCTGTTTCGTGAGTCCCCTGTTGTCCTCTTTATGGATGAGGCAGGAGAAACCCTATCAACAGAAAATTCTGCCTTGAGAGATAAGATGGGTCTGACTGCCTTAAGTGATATTATCAAAGGTGGAAGAATTCATGGGCTCACCGTGTGTTTCTCGTGCTCTAATCCCGCCCTTCTAGACCGGCGCATTACACAGTATATCGGTATGTTCATTGTTCATCGACTGAAACATTCAGATGACTGTGATACTATTCGACAACTGAGCGGCTCTACGGACGATCCGTCAATGCAATTAATACCTTTCTTTCATAGCGGCGATGCAGCGTTAATAGGCTACGAACTCGCGGAGCCCGTGCTACTAAATATTATTCCACCACGCCAAACATTTGAACCGGGACTATATTCGGGTTTCTCTCGCTTTCAGAAATTTTGGCGACATGCTGCGGAACCAAAATCTTCTCTTTCAATACTCAAAGATTAGGGACCAATCTCATGATTCAGTTTTTTGAGTTGACCTTACTTAATCTTCTTACTCTATTATTTAAAGTCCCGATTAACGTTCTTATTTTTGGCGGCTTTTCCTCTCTGATTATTTTATTTTCATTTTCAAAGAACTACTTCTTCTCAAACGCTACAGTTAAAGGTGGTGTGATCTTTCTGATATTTTGCTTGATGCATTATGTTGCCGGTTTGGAGATATTATCTGCATTAAAAGATCTGCGTGATTCTCTTTCATTGGAAAGCGATAACGATATGCTATTCCAACTACCGCGTTTTATTGAGGTCCTTCTCATTGGGCAGAATCCGATAAAAGTTCACCAGAAATTTCTTTTAATTGCTTTCATTATGGCTGCAGGAATAGCTGCTGCTGTAAAATCAGGACTTCTTGATATTGCCGAGGCATTATCTAAAATTCACAATCTGTTTTCCCTTAGAAACCATCGACCACGTAGATCTGATCATAATGAATTCGGTTCTGGCGATTTGGCTTGTCAAAAAGAGATTAAACGGTGGCTCTCTCCATCAACTTCACCGTGTCATAATATTCTTTATGCCAAAGATTTAAAAGGAGCGGATGGAGTTATAAGAGGCACTCATAATTTACGAATCAACCGTGATATTCGTAACCGTCATATTTTGACCGTAGCTAAAACAGGAAGTGGTAAGACAACGCGCTTTATCTTGCCGCTTTTATACGGCGACTGTTTAGACCGCACATGTTCTACAATTGTGATCGATTCCAAACCTGAGATGTGGAATAAACTTTCACATCTTACTCAAGAGCATAATCCAAATAAACGACTTCTTCTTTTTAATCCGCTTGATACACTACGAAGTTTAAGCTGGAATATTCTCTCCGAGATTAAATCGGATACCGATGCTAAGTTAATTGCTAATAGCATTATTTCTGCCACTGATAACCCTAACTCGCGTAGCGATAGCCCTTTCTTTCGAAACAACTCTCTCAAAGTGCTTAACGCTATTATGGTTGGCATTCTACATTCTGAGAACGAGCAGCTCTCCATGCCTTACATTCATTCGATCATCCAGTCGGGAAATCATAAAATCGCTGCCTGGCTTGAAAATCATCCGGAAGCAATTAGAACAGCGAGAACCTTTGTTGACCTAGTTCACTCCGGTTCACAAAATGCTGATACCGTAATGTCAGAGCTTGGAATGCGTCTTGCTGCTTGGGACCTTAAAGCCATTCGATCAACCACGGCTTTATCAGAATTAAAACTCTCAACACTCATCGAAGAGCCGACATTGTTTATTCTTGAATTAAGAGAGTCTGAACTTGAGATGCTTCGACCATTAGCAAACGTAATTGTTACTGAAATCCTTCGCTATCTGACAAAGCAAGCGGAGGAGTTACCTGAAGTTTCTCTACCTCGACCTGTAGGTCTAGTTATCGATGAGTTTGCAAGTTCATTGGGTCGCTTGCCGGACATCCACGTTAAATTAAATACCCTGCGTTCTCGAAACGTCAGCATTGTGGCTTCAATTCAGTCTCTTTCTCAGATCCACGCTAATTATGGAGAGGATGCCGACTCAGTTATTGCCGGGTTCAACACAAAGATCTTTTTGCCAACCTTAGACTTAACCGACGCAGAGTGGGCATCACGGGAAAGCGGCCAGATGACAATCCGCTACAGCACAGAGACACGCAAAACCTCAAACAGCATATTTACGGGTCGCGGCATGGGTGGAAAAGATGCAGAACAGGAACAGGTGCAACAAAGACCGGTTCTCACCCCCGATGAGATCGGCCGACCTTCAAATGGTGTCGGTACCTTCTTTTTTCCGGGCATGCATCCATTTCAGGGACATCTAGTTCCATATTTCGAAGTGCCGAAGATGCGGCGTGACATTGAAGGGTTTAAAAACAATTCAACGACTGTAAAAGTTAGAGAGAAGCCGATTGAGAACGACGATCGATGGGTAAATATCGACATCATCGATCAAAGCCCCACCGTTACTCCTGTTTCTTCACAGGAGAAGACAAAAACCACCACGACACAACCCCTCTCAAGCGTAGCTCCCAAAGGCCTACCACCAGGCTTCAACCATGAAGCATTAAAAGACAGCCTTCAATGGAACGAGGCACGCATCCAAGCCAAAACTTGGTGGTTAGGAATTGAAAAAAAGTATCTTCAAGAACCCAATGCCTTTTCTCAACTAAGCCTAGAGCTTCTTCGTCGCGAGGCGACCATTGATGAGCTATTCCTGGCTTTTGTTCAATGCAAATCTACCTCTCTAACTTCTATATTAAGTCATGTCGATTTCTTGAGAGCTAGGAAAAAGCAGGTAGGTATGAAATAAGTTTGATCTGCTGTTTTTCGGCATCAGTACAGTAACCGGTTAAAATCCGACGCTGTATGTTGAAAGTAATGATAGAGGTAAGGATCATTTCAACTTTTGGAGCGGGGCTACTTTTACCACTCTTATTAATTCTTCGTTATGATAACTATCTTGAATCACTGGATATTATAATTATTAAAGTCGTTTATTGACGGTTGCCATCTATTTGCATTATATACCAAGCAACAGTATGAATTGCAATGGCTATGGATGGCATGACTAAGTATGTATAACTCTAAAGTAACCTACATAAATTTGGATTTGCTTAAACCCCATGAGCAAGTTGATTTAAAACATGTCGAAGATTTGAAATCAGAAATCAGTGAGTGTTGTGGAGTAAATAAACCCATTCTTGTCGATTCGAAGGAATTTATTATTCTCGATGGCCACCATCGTTGTGCAGCTTCTAAGTGTCTTGGTTTGTGTAAGATACCTTGTATTTTAGTTGATTATCTTTCTGATAACAGAATCAAAGTTAGCTCTTGGAAAGCTGATACTGATATTTCTAAAGAAAAAGTTTTATCGGCTGGTATCACTGGTAATCTTTTGGAACCAAAAACTTCTCGACATTATTATGAAGTAGCGGAGGAAGTCTCGTCTTATTAATAAACTTTAATCCTACTCGCGATTTCAATCCTCGATGGCACTCCTACTCCATCAATATCGGCTCCAATAAAAAATAAACTTTAAATTAAGTTTCCAATACTTCAAAGGAATTTTGACTGATCGGTTCAAAATACCCATAGTACTTCAATAAAATTTTGCTTAGTCGTCTAACTCCGAAACCCGCTCCGAAAATGGTATTTGGCCGGAGCTATAATTATTTAAATTTCTATTCCTGCCATCACACTTAGACCAAGAAGCAGTGGTGCAAGCGAGAATATAAAAATGGACCAGGCGAGTTGAGACGATCTAAATCTTGAGTGCTTACTCTTTATGGTTAGTCGATATTAGAAAGAACTGTTTGTTTTCAAAGATAGGGGTTCCAAGTTTAGTTAAAACATCTCGAAAAGCGAGAGAAGGCATATTCTGTTTATTGATAACTAGATATTTAATTAAGTATTTCTTTAAAATCTCTTTTCTTATCTTATTCTCTGTTTCTTC
>Ga0163147_10004907_pt1 | contig 16682 bp, 17 predicted proteins | sample OliLakLV19MP6G1_FD_148597 | JGI IMG/M metagenome (GOLD analysis project Ga0163147, IMG submission 148597) | Freshwater microbial mat bacterial communities from Lake Vanda, McMurdo Dry Valleys, Antarctica- Oligotrophic Lake LV.19.MP6.G1 | ecosystem: Environmental > Aquatic > Freshwater > Lake >...
TCCGAAGATCGCGGCGCATTCGTACCACATGGGCATTGATCGCCATTTACCGCGCCTTCCTTGAGGATGAACAGTGGTATGTGCGTTCTGCCGCGCAAGAGGCGTTTCAAGAGATTCAATATGGCAAGGTGACGACGCCGACAACCGCTTACCCGAAACCGGAATCGATTGAATGGCTTCAACAATGGGCAGCCCGCAAAGGTGAGCAACTACCTTCCGGTGATGGCGCAGTCCAGATGTTGTTACGCGCTTTGCAGGACGGCGACCCGGAGATCAAATCCATTGCGGCGCTCAATCTGGGGCAGTTGGGTTTGGTCAACACGATCAAATCGCTGTACATGGCGTTGCGTGACGGGCGCGAAGAAGTGCGGGCGGCAGCACATCGATCACTGGCATATTTGCAGTTACAACTCGGCGATAAACTGCCGTCAGCGGTGTGAGAACAGGGGGCGATCCGCGCTGGATCGCCCCACCCTCCTCTAGCAGCGACGGGGTCCGCTGGCTTTCGTATCCTGCCGATCCCCGTTGACGTAGATACGCACTTGGTTCGTGCCAGAGGTCGTTTGCGTCGTGAAGGTTATTTCACCGTCGATGTTCCCGTTGGCGGTTGGCACAATCCCCGCGCCCGTTTGCCCGCCGTTGTGCGTGTCCCATGTGAACGGGATAGGGTACGGGTTGGGATTCGTCACGCGCCACACGCGATAGGTGGCGGGGTCGGGTGAACACAACGCGGCGAGTCGCAGCCGATTCATGTTTGCAGGAAGCGGCGTAGGTGTTCGCGTAAAGGTTGGGGTTGCGGTTCGGGATGGCGTAACAGTTGGCGTGAAGGTTGCCATTGGCGTGGGCGTTGAAGTAGGTAGAATAAAGGATTCAACATTAGTTTGGGTAGATGACCATGCCAACAAAAGTCGTTCTCCGTCTGGACTAATCGCAGTCTGCACTTGGCGATCTAGCGCGATAAAACGCACGAGTGCTTGACTCAGAACATCCCACAACTGTAGACCACCTGGCGCAGCAACAATCGCAAGGATACGATTATTAGATGTCCAAACCAATTGAATGACGTAGCCGTTGCTGCTACTACCACTACCAGTATTTAATGAGAGTACTTCTGTTCCCTGAGCAATATCCCGTATGACGATAATGCCATCTACGTATCCAACAGCCAATTGACTGCCATTGGGACTCCATGCGAATGTAGATGCGCGAATACCCTCACGGAAAGGGTCTACATAATTCGTGTCCCTAATGAAGGGAGTGAATATGGGTCCAATAGACGTACTAGGGTCAGGAGATGATCGGATGATCTGCACGGAGTCTGGTGTCCACAAGATGTTTTGTTCACCATATCCATTGGTGACTAGCCACTGATGTGATGCCACATCCCATACATAGAGGTCATAGCCTGACGCTGTTACACCCGAAATGGCAACATACTGCCCATTCGGACTCCAATCAACGTCTTTAGGTGAGAAATCACTTCTTTCATGACCAAGGTAGACCGTATCGTACAATACAGTCTCAACACTAGTTCCTGTAACTGCGATATCCCATACTCGCAGGGTTTGATCGGTAGACACAGCGGCGATCTGGCGACTGTTAGGATTCCACGTCAAACCCACAACATAGTCGCCTTCCTCTAAGAGCCATTCGCTTACGAGTGTCTGCGTTTCGCTTCGCCAGAGACGAAAATACCCTATGCCCCCCGTTGCGATGAGCATTCCATCAGGACTCCATGCGGCATGATAAGGAGGGAGATCGCTTTGTTGTGCAGAAATCAAGTGTACTGGTTGTCCCCAGCCTGTCAACAGCGCCATAAGTGTGGGAGTCATTATTAAAGCCCAGAGCAGAGATTGTAATCTCTTGTAGAAGCGATTTGACATCATCGTTAACCTTTTACCAGCCGTAATAGCTAAAAAATGTAGTCAGCGTGGAATTCATCCACGTAAATCTAGCATTACCAAACTCATCGCCAGCAAATCCGCCCTGTCCATTTGTGCGGTAAACCCAATTCAGAAACATATCAGCCGCTGCTTCCGTCAATTCAGCCTGTTCTAAACCTGCTTGTTGTACTGCCGTCTGCAACTCAGCACGAGTAATCTCTAATTCAATCCATGTGAAAACTTGGCATGGGTTTTGTTGGAATGAACTGAAGCCAGTCGTATCGGTTGCGGCAGTTCCACAGGTTCCAGGTGAGTTGACTGTGCTTCCCCACCCCTGTTCTCCCCGGTAAAATTCGGCATCATTTTCGGTTGCATCAGGCTGTGGCACAGGGGTTCCTTGATCGTTAATGATTGGGTCTACAGGATGATATGTGAAATCAGACGCGGTTGGAATTTTATCTTGCTCTTCCGGCTCCGGGAATCTCTCGGTAAGACCCTGTCCATCTAAAATAAGTTGGACATTTGGCTGAGTGTAATTTATCGCACGCGGACCGAAGACAAAAAGATTACCCGGTAACTTTAGGGCACTGGTTGGCGCTACAGGGTTTTGCATACAGTCATTGAAGGAAAGCGTTGTAGAGCCGCTGGGAGGACATGGATACGGACCTTGATTAATCTGCTGGGTTCTTGCCACGAATACATGACCCAGTTCATGAGCCATCGTGTATTCCGACATAACATTGCTTACACCACAAACGATTGTGTTGAGACCACTTAAGCAGTTGAATTCGCCTACAACCGTACTGTCCGTTATTGAATAGGTAATCGAGTATGCTGAATCCATCATAATTGAGGTAAATGCTTGATGTTCAGAGGTATAGGAGACACCACCAACTGTTGCGTCAGCAAACGATTTTAATGCGCTTGCTGTCTTAGTCACTCCCAAACAAATTTCTCGCACCTCTCCATCATCAAGCCATGAAGACTCGGTGATATTAAATCGATAGTAGGTCGAAAGTTGAGCGATTATCGTCCCTCTTGCTGCTTGACTACACAACACGAGAACAGGGATGGGAGTGCTAGTTGGAACAGGAGTAGGGTTTGGCTGGCAAGGGTCGCTCTCAGGGTTGTCCGGTTGACCTTGTGCGCCATTTGTACAAACTTGCGGCGGCAGCACAGGCAGTCTAGGCGCACACTCAGGAACAGCATAAGTCCCGTTGGCGCTTGGACTGGTGGGGTCAAAGAACAGTTGGGGTTGGGTCGATACGATCCCGACGGGGACGCTGCCAACCGATGGGACATTATCGCTCCAATAATTGTCACTTGCCAAGATAAAGGCAAAGGGGCTCAAATTGTAAATATCCCCTTCCCCATCAAAGGTGGTGTAATTCCCACTAAAATAGCTGTCCCGAATCACGTCGGGGTAGAGGTTGGAGTATTTGTGGGTATCGGTGTTGGAGTTGAAGGGGTATAAGAACCTATCCAACATTGAGGAAAGTTATCAGAATTCTCAAACTCACTGCCTGTAATCCTCTGTACGGCTGTAGTGTTGAGATTCATAATGTAAATTTGATACCCAACCCCATCTCGATCAGAACTGAATGCTAACCATTGTCCATCTTGAGACCATACAGGGTAAAGATTGTTTCCACTATTGGAGGTAATTTGCTGTACATCTGAACCATCAGGTCGAATAGTATAAATATTCAACATTCCATCCCGATTGGATGCAAAGGCGATTTTTTGCCCATCCGGTGACCAAGTAGCCGCTTCTATATAATCTGAAGTTTCGATCATTCTGGTGGGCAGAGTACCGTCGGTATTCATGATGATGATTCCATACATACCCTCATCATAAAACGTTGCTGCAATACGCTCACCGGAGGGTGCCAAGGTCAGACTATTATAATTGAAGCCATCAGCCCTCAATAACACGACGTTCGAGCCGTCAACATTCGCTTTATAGAAATCTTGGTAACGGGAAGGAAATTCGCGGGCGCTGACAAATATTCCATCTCCGTTTGCGTTCCAGCGTGGAGATACAAAATCGCTAACATATACTAAAGGTGTTACGTCAGCACCATTAAAACCAACGGAATACAGATTACCTCCCGCCGCAAAAATAATAGATTGACGATTTACATTACAATCTGCCGACTCAACATATCGTGTGAAATACTGATCTAAGACATCTGTTAACTGGATAGAAACCGAGGTGGACAAATCAAGTTGGTACAGATCGCTGTTGTTTCCACTAAAGTCGCGGATAAATACGATTTGGGAGTTCATAGCTTGCTGTTGATGTGGTAGAGCCAAACTGGGTAACGCAAACAGCAACAGTATAAAGCAAAGAATTAATTGAGTTAGGCACTTGCGATGCATTACTAGAGGCGTTGCTAAGATAGATAGCACCGTACAAAATGCTGCCAACATTATAAAGCTGAGACTATGCAACTACCCCCCCCTATTTTGTTTTGTCAAGTAAATTATGCGAATTTAGTTTCTTAAGGCGTAGACTCGGCGGTGGATTCTTCGGTGGGGAGCAGTTCGTTGGATAGATCACAGCGAATGGCGCGGTCAAAGTCGGCATGGAACACGTACTGCTGGTCACCCGCTTCAAGCAGAATGCGATAGCCGTCAATTTCCATCGGCGTCACCGTTTGGTCGGGCAGCGGACAGTTGAGGGCGCTGTCTGTCCATGTCATCGGCATGACTTCGACTAACTCAACGCGGCTTTGCGCTAAATCGAGTTCAGCAGCCACCTGACGCCGTGCGATACCGACAAGCGCGGCGGCTACGGGGTCTTGCGTGATCAACGCTTCGCCTGATGCAGGGGTAGGCGCACTCGTCGCCGCAATATCAGCGGGCGCGGGGAGTCCGGCGGGTGTATTGGTCGGCGGAACGGGGCTAGGCACATCCGTCACCGTCGCAGGGATGAGCGAGGCAGTAGGTACGGGCGTGTTCTGGTCAGAACACGCCGCAAGCATGAAGATGAGTGCGATAAAAACGAGGCGGTTGATCATGTGCGCGGGTTGTTGATGATTTCCTCAACCTGCGTGCTGTCTAACCCTTCAATGCTGACGATTTTTTCTCGTCCGCCAGCACCGACCACAATATCGAGGTGGTTGATTTCCACGCCGAAATGAGCCGCGAGAAATTCAAGCAGTTCCTTGTTCGCGGCGGCGTCTCCCGCCGATTCAGCCATCAAGCGCACTTTAAGCGCACCATCTTCCTGAATCCCTGCTAACTCGGTTTTTTCTGCTTGGGTGACTACGCGGACATTGATCGCCGCGCCGCGCCGTGCGTCCGTGATTTCAAATTTGCGATTGGTCGGCATAAGATCGATCTCTTTAAGACTTTGTAACCCATGATGATTGAATCCTATCACGGGGTTGATTCTAGGACAAGTAGGCGACGGTAGATCAATTGTAGGGACGGGATAAATCGCGTCCCTACGAACCTATCTGCTAGAACAGCACCTGCATCAACACCTGAAGGATCAGAAACACGATCAGCGGGCTAAAGTCGAACCCGCCCATATTCGGCAGCGCGTTCCGAATCGGCTTCAACACCGGCTCGGTCACATCAATCAGAAACCGCGCAATCGGGTGATTACGGTCAAGATTGGGCAGCCACGTCATTAAGACACGCGCCAGCAGAATCAATTCAAAGATCAACAGCGCATAGTAGATCAAGACCACGATTACACTTACCTCTCACCAAAGATCGCCCTACCAATACGAACTAACGTCGCGCCTTCCTCAATGGCAACCGGATAATCATCCGTCATGCCCATACTGAGGTCTGGCAGCGGAACACCCAACGATTCCGACAGGCGATCACGCAAGTCACGCAGCGCCACAAACACCGGGCGCGACTCCTCCATCGTCGGGACAACGGGAGCCATCGTCATCAAACCGCGCACATTCAGCCCCGGCAAAGCGACGATCTGTCGCATCTCGTCCCACACGCGATCTCGCGTTCGTGGGTCAGTTTGCCAACCAGACGCGGCGACTCCGCTTTTGCTTTCCTCGCCTGAAATGTTAACCTCGATCAACACATCAAGCTGTCCGCCGCGTTCGATCATCAAGCGGGACAGTTTATCTGCCAGCTTAACCGTATCGACGGAATGCACCACCTGAAACAGCGGCGGAATGTCCTTCGCCTTGCGGCTCTGGATATGCCCGATCATATGCCATGTGATTGGCGTGTCCACGTTCACCGCCGGAATCTTGGATTCAGATTCTTCTACGCGATTTTCGCCAAAATGTTGCAAGCCCGCCTCAACCGCTTCAAGGATCATGCTTGCGGGATGGGTTTTGCTCACGGCGATCAACGTGACCGCTGCGGGGTCACGCCCTGCCCGCTCACATGCCGCCGTGATATTCGCTTGCACGCGCTGAATATTGTCCGCAATGCTCATAAGGCGATGACCGCGCCAAACCGCCCGGTCTTTCCTTTCTCCTGCCGATGCGAGAAAAATTCGTCAACGTGTTCAGCAGTACACAACCCTGCAATGTCGATATTTTCCGACGCGACACCCGCCCGTTCCAGATCGAGACGGTTTGCCGCCCACAAATCGAGATAGGCAGTGCCATCAGCAGGATCACGCCGGATTAAGCCATCGGTTGTGCCAAAATGCGACTCGACTGCTGCGACCACTTCATCACCGACTTGATACTTCGCGGGTCCAATGCTGGGTCCGATGCCCGCTTGAATATCATCAGGGTTAGTGTTATACGCATTGATCATCGCCCGCACAACCGTTCCCGCGATTCCCTGAACCGTGCCACGCCAACCCGCATGTGCAACGGCGATCACGCCCTTGACTGGATCATGAAACAAAATCGGCGTGCAGTCGGCAAAGCGCATTGACAGCGGAATGCCCACACGATCTGTCATTAACCCGTCAGCGTGCGCTAACCAGCGCCGACCACTCACAGGCGCGTTGGCGATCACTACGTCTGCGCTGTGTACCTGCCACACAGTACACGCTTTCGCATCCTCAACGTTGAGCGCGGCATACAACCGTTCGTGGTTCTGGCGCACGGCTTTAGGATCATCGCCTACGTTGCCGCCCAGATTCAGCGACTCGAAGGGAGCGCGGCTTGACCCGCCAGCCCGTGTGAAAATGCCATGCTTCACGCCCTGCCACGCTGCGAAACGATAATAGGTCAAACCGTCTTGCGTCACCCGTTCCAAATGCCACCTCTGTGCAAGGATTTGCCATCATTATAGCGTGCAGCGTATCCCTAACGGCAGGGTTTGTTAACCTTAACTTTTATTGCTATACTTCGATGACAAATATGGCGTTATACTTATAAAAAACGTGTAGAAGACACTTTGACCAAAGAGCAAGCAGTAGGAAAGGAGGGCGGTTCGCTGTTCTTTTAAAATAGCAAACCGCACACTTCATGGTTGACCGCAGAGAGCGCCGCACATCTCAAATAATTTCCGTGTTGATCGTTGACGATCACCCCCTCTTTCGAGAGGGCTTGCAGATCGCGCTCAATGCCGAAGATGACATCACGGTTGTGGGACAATGCCCCGATGGTCACGAAGCATTAGAAAAAGTTGCCCGGCTTCGACCCGATGTTGTCCTCTTAGATGTGAACCTTCCTTCTATGAATGGTTTACAGGTCGCACGGCAGTTGAAATCTGAAGCACCCCATGTCGCCGTTGTGATGTTGACCGCATATCACGATTCGGAACAAGTTCTCCACACGATGCGGGCGGGAGCATCTGCTTACTGCCCTAAAGACATCACCCCCGATGAATTGGTCGAGGTGATTCGCAGTGCGGCGGCGGGCTACTATATGATCGATAACCAGCGAATGGATGCTGACCAGCTCCAGAGTTGGATTACCAACCATATGGGGAGAATGAATACACCGTACATCATTGATCCCGAAGAACACTACATTCCGCTTAGCCCGCGTGAAATGGAAATCTTGGAGTTTGTAACGAACGGTTTGAGCAATAAAGAAATTGCCAGTCGTTTGAAGATCAGCCAGCAAACCGTAAAAAATCACATGACATCGATCCTAAAGAAGTTGAACGTTCAGGATCGCACACAAGCCGCCGTCCATGCACTTCGTCATGGATGGGTACGCATTCATGGTGAAGGTCAAAAGAGTACATCCGCGAAAGGATAGTTGATGGTAGACAGAGAATTACGCGGAGAAGCCCGCGCACGCGATGAATTAGTTGATATGCTGATTACAGAACTCAAGCGTATCCGCGATAAAGTTGCAGAACTCAAAATTCAGATTGACCAGACGCAAAATGTGGTCGAACGTGAGCAGACGCGCAATACAGACATCGTGACCGAACTTCGCACCATTCAAGACAACCTAGAAACGGTGCCGCGTCAAGACATCCGTGTGAAATATGACGAGGCGATTGATGCCCGTTTCCGTTTGACGACGATGCGCGGTCAGTTGGAAAAGTTCCAAAGCACCCGCGAGTATCTGGAACGTGAACAGCAGATGTATTCGCAACTGCTGAACAAACTGCAAGGCATCGAGTCACTTCCCGCGAATCACGAAGAGTCGAAAGACCCAACCGCGAAAGGACCCATTAACATTGTCCGCGTGATTCAGGCGCAAGAAGAAGAACGCCAGCGCCTCGCACGGCAAATGCACGATGGACCCGCCCAATCGCTGACCAACTTTATTTTACAGGCGGAAATTTGCCAGCGGCTGTTTGATCGTAACCCTGCCCGCGCCGCCGAAGAACTGGATAACTTGAAGAATGTCGCCAGCATCACCTTCCAGAAGGTGCGCGACTTCATCTTTGACCTGCGCCCGATGATGTTGGACGACCTCGGCGTTATCCCCACCGTGCGCCGCTACGTCGATTCGTTCCGCGAAAAGAACGACATCGAGATCAAGCTGGACATTTTGGGCGAAGAACGCCGCTTGCAGACCCACCGCGAAGTCATGATCTTTCGCGGCATTCAAGAACTCATGGGTCATGCCCGCGACTATGCCAACGCCAGCGAAATCAGTATCCGGTTGGATATTGGCGGGACTCTGGTCAAGATTTCAGTAGAGGACAACGGACGCGGTTTTGATGCCGAAGCAGCGTTCAGCAACGAAGATGGACAACATGCTCAAGACCCCCGCGTGCAGAGTTTGATCACGCTCAAAGAAAAATTCGAGTTGATTAAAGGGTCGGCAAGTATTGTGAGCGGTGAAGCAGACGGCACTGCCGTCCGGCTTGAACTGCCTACCAGTGATTAAACACGGATCAGTACGTTAGAACTAGTGAGAAGATTTATCACCTCATTTACACTAACGTCAAGGCTCACCGTGTTTGATCCTCGCTTACGTTTAAATAGTGCTATCTAATCGCACACACTCCATTTTTCCCGTCGGAGGCAGTTCTTTATGGGACGTTTACGTATTTTTCTAATCATCGCCATTTTGATTATTGTGGTTGCCATTGTGGTGGTGGTCGTCATTCCTGCGCTTGGCACTACGCCAGAACCGGCGGCAGTTGACGATGGTTCGCCCATCGTGATTGCGCCAGAGGTGCAGGCTCAGGAAACCGCGTTGCCGACACCAACGCCTATTGTTTTCGTTGATCTGGTCGTTGCGGTTCAAGAAATTCCGCGCGGCATGGTCATTCCGCCTAACGCCATCCAGATTCGCCCGTGGCCCCAATCGGTCGCACCTTACAACGGCATCACCAACATGGATGATGTGATTGGCAAGCGTGCGCGTACCGACATTTTCCGTGAACAGCCTATCCTCTCGAACATGGTGGTGGACGACCTCACGGGTGCAGCGCGTGTCGGTTCTGACGCGGCGGCTGTTTTGCCCGAAGATTTGGTCGCTGTCTCTATTCCGATGGATCGACTGACAGGCATCGCTTATGCCCCACAAGACGGTGATCGCGTCGATTTGATCATCTCGCTGTTGTTTGTGGAATTGGACGAAGATTTCCAGAGCATTCTCCCGAACAACCTGCGACTGTTCCGAATCACCGAAGAAGGCATCGAACTGCTGGCGCCGATTCAAGGTCGCCCCGACAGCACCAGCCTCGGATCGGTCATTGTAGAGCCAAGCGAACGCCAGCGTCCGCGCTTGGTCACACAACGCACGATTCAAGATGCGCTGGTCGTTCATGTGGGGAACTTCCCCTACGATGGTCGGTTTATTGGTGTTCCACCGACCCCGACACCGGTTCCAGATGAAAATGCTGAATCGGAGAGCGGCACACCGCTGCCGCCCACACCGCTGCCGCCCCGACCAGACATCATTACGCTTGGCGTACTGCCGCAAGAAGCAGTCGTCATCACATGGATGATTGAAGCACGGTTGCCGATTACGATGGCGCTGCGTTCTGCAAGCAGCACATCACGCACGGCGACCACAGAAGTCACACTCGATTACATCATGGGACAATACGGGATCACCCTACCCGGCAAACGCCCATTCGGGATTGAACCTGCCATTCGCAGCATCCGTCAATTGATCACGGATGGAATGATCAGCTTAGTAGATTAATTCAGGGTAAGTTAAGAACGGCGAGATGAGCCTATGTCGAACAAGCCAGGCGACTCGCGGGATATCATCAACGTACTCATCGTTGATGATATCCCCGAAACCCGCGAAAATATCAAGAAACTGCTCGCCTTTGAGGAGCAAGAATTCAAGGTCGTTGGCTCGGTGGGTACGGGGCGCGAAGCGATTAAGACGGCGCTTGAAGTGCGCCCCGACATCATTATTATGGACATCAACATGCCGGATATGGACGGCATCAAGGCGACGAGCGAGATCACCAAAGCGCTGCCGATGACCGCCGTCATCATGATGTCTGTCCAAACCGATATGGACTACATGCGTAAAGCGATGCAGTCGGGCGCACGTCAGTTCCTCGGCAAGCCAATTTCGCCCGATGAACTGTATAACACCATCCGTGAAGTTTACAAAAGCACGGATGCGATGCGTCGTCAAGCGCGGCAAATGGCAGAAATGCCGATGGAGTCGCGCCAAAAAGCTGTGACTTCCAGCACAGACGAAGAAGGCGTTGCCCGCGCTGGTCATGTGATCGTCGTGTATAGTCCTTCAGGCGGCACGGGCAAAACCACCATTGCAACCAATCTCGCCTCCGGGCTGATGAAAAAGGGGATTCGCGTCCTCCTGGTTGATGCCGACTTGCAATTCGGTGATGTGGGCGTGTTCCTGAAACTGCAATCACAGTCCACCATGCTCGATTTAGTGGGCAAGATCGATGATCTGGATACCGACTTCTTCGACAGCATTGTCTCGACACACGAAAGTGGCTTGAAAGTCCTGCTAGGACCGCAGCGCCCCGAATACGCAGAAGATGTCGAATCGATCCCGGCGGGTGTGGCACGCATGATCGAAAAGATCGTGGGGAGCTATGATTTCGTGGTCGTAGATTGTAGTTCACGCCTCGATGAACAGCTTTTGTCTCTGACAGATATTGCGTCGAAGGTCATCATCGTGGCGACGCCTACCCTCGCCAGCGTGAAAAACGCACGCTTTGTGCTTGACCTATTCGACAAGATGAACTATGCCCCCGAAAAAGCGTTAGTCGTCTTGAACAAGGTTGAAGACGAGCGGGCGCGGGATCGTGTAACCATCCCCACCGAGACTATTGAGAAATACATCAAGCGGCAGGTTGTGGCGAAAATACCAGCGGGTGAGCAAATGATCCTGAGCGCCGTCAATAAGGGCGTTCCGGTGATCGCCTCCAAAGATCGCTCAAAATCTCCTGTGAAGGAATTAATCGCCTTTGCAGACCATGTTTACGGCTTGCTGATGGGTCATGCTGATGCTGACGCGCAAGAAGCGGACGATAAGAAGAAAGCACCGAAGATCGGGTTTGGGCGGCGTTAGTTTAGGGAGATGAGCGAATGTCATTGCTAAAACGCATAGAAAAAGGCGGCGGCGGCGGTAACAACAGCGGCAGCGGCAGCGGCGGTGGTGACAATCCTCCACCTCAGCGACCTGCCGCGCCTGTTCCAGCATCATCGGGGGGAGATAGTGGTGACGACTCATCACGTTTGTCCTCGATGCGAACCCGTAACCAGCAGGTCATGGGGCGAGGAACACCTGGACGCCCCGATAACTCGTATGTTGACCTGAAAACCCGCGTGCAAAATCGTCTGCTCTCCGAACTTGAGCCGTCGATGGACTTGACCAAGAAAAACGAAGTCCGTTCGCACATCGAAGAACTGTTCAATGCCATTCTCGCGGAAGAAAGCATGGTGTTGGCACGGCAAGAACGCCAGCGCCTTTTCGAGTCGATTGTGGCAGAAATTCTCGGCTTCGGACCGCTGGAACCCCTCCTCGCAGACGAGACGATCACCGAAATTATGGTGAACGGGCCCAAAAACATCTTTGTCGAACGTAAAGGGAACATCACCCGCGCAAACGTGAGCTTTGAAGATGATGATCATGTTCTGCGTATTCTGGATCGTATCGTTGCGCCGCTAGGTCGTCGTATTGACGAAAGTTCGCCGCTGGTCGATGCACGTCTGCCCGATGGTTCGCGTGTGAACGCGGTCATCCGTCCTATTGCGCTCATCGGTCCCACGATCACTATCCGTAAATTTTTCAAGAAACCGCTGACTGTCGAAGACTTGATCAAGTTCGGCTCAATCTCTAAAGAGATTACCGAGTTTCTGCGTGCATGTATCATTGCCCGCATGAACATGATCGTGTCGGGCGGTACGGGTTCGGGCAAAACGACTCTCCTCAATGTGTTGTCGAGTTTTATCCCCAACGATGAACGCATCGTCACCATTGAAAACGCAGCAGAATTACAGCTTCGACAGGAACACGTCGTCACGCTGGAAACGCGCCCTGCAAACATTGAAGGCAAAGGCGCGATCACTATTCAAGACCTTGTGGTCAACTCTTTGCGTATGCGACCTGACCGCATCATCGTCGGCGAATGCCGCGGCGGTGAAGCATTGGACATGCTCCAAGCAATGAACACGGGTCACGATGGATCGCTGACGACGGCACACAGCAACAGCCCGCGTGATACGATTTCGCGTCTGGAAGTCATGTGCTTGATGGCGGGTATAGAGCTGCCCGTCCGTGCTATCCGTGAGCAAATCGCCAGCGCGGTGGATGTCATCTGCCATCAGGAACGTTTGCGCGATGGAACACGTAAGGTCACGAAAGTCACCGAGGTGCAAGGCATGGAAGGCGATATGATCACCATGTCTGATATTTTCGAGTTTGAACAAACGGGCGTTGAAGGCGGTAAGATTGTCGGGCGTATTCGCCCTACGGGTATCCGTCCCAAGTTCACCGACCGGATCGAAGCGGCGGGCATTTACCTACCCCCGTCCGTGTTCGGCGTCGGACGCACGTACTAAAAAATCGTGTATTTTTCAGGCGGGGTGGCTTGACGCGCACCCCGCCTTTTTCTTAGAATGTAGTATAAGTAAGATGATCATGGAGCGCACCTATGTCAATTGACCCGATCATCGTTATCATCGCCGCCGTACTCCTAGCAGGCGGGGTGATCGTTTGGGGCATCATTAGTGTCCGTACTGAAAAGGACATCATTGAAGAACGCCTCATCAATTACGAGAAAGAAGCAAGTTCTTTCATTGACCTTGATGAGATCAAAGAAGAACCGCAAGAGAAAGAAAAAGGACCCAGTTTCATCCAACAGCGCCTCGATAGCATTGTATCGGAGCGCAGTTTCGGTAAGAAATGGCGTCAACAGCTTGCCCGTGCAGACCTCAAGCTGACAGTTTCCGAATATGCGGCGCTGCATGTCATCAGCATGTTCGGCTTCTTTGCCGTCGGTTACTTCGTCCTGTTCGGCGGACAGATCATCATGGCAATCTTGTCGGCGTTTGTCGGGTTTTTCTTCCCGCGCATTTATGTATCGCGCTTAACATCGACTCGCCTAATCCGGTTTGAGCAACAACTGCCAGACACCATTGGTTTATGGGTGAATGCGCTCCGTTCGGGCTACAGTGTGCTTCAGTCGATGGAAGCGATTGCGCGTGATGCACCGGAACCCACTGCTACCGAATTTAAGCGTGTGGTGCAAGAAGTTCAGCTTGGCATCGACATGGAAGACGCGCTAGAGCATCTTGTCGGACGTGTGGAAAGTGAAGACCTTGACCTTGTGGTGACGGCAGTCAACATTCAGCGAGAGGTCGGGGGTAACTTGGCAGAAATCCTCGACGTGATCAGCCATACTATCCGTGAGCGTATCAAGCTCAAGGGTGAGATTATGGTGCTGACGGCGCAGGGTCGTATCACGGGCTATTTGATCAGCTTCCTACCCATTGTCCTCGCGTTGTTCCTGTATACCATTAACCCCGGTTACATGGGCAACCTGTTTGAAAATCGCATGTGTGGTTGGCCCATGCTGGGGATTGGTTTGGCGCTGATCGGGATCGGGTTCGCTGTGGTTCAGAAGATCGTTGATATTGACATTTAGAGGCGCATAATATGGACTCCCAAGTACTGGTATTGGTCTTCGTTGTCGTAGGTATGGCTGTGTTTGGCGGTCTGGTTTACGTTGGCGTGCGCGAGGACAAAGGGCGCGACCCCTTGCAAGAACGTCTTCAGGAGTACGACGACAAAGAACTTCCCGCATCGTTGGAAGAAATCGAACTCTCGCTGTCGTTCCGTGACCGCGTGATCCTCCCCATTATGCGACAGGTCGCTAAAGTTAGCACCCGCTTCACGCCGCAAAAGCAGCTTGAAGATGCACGGCATCAGATCGAGTTGGCGGGCATGAACCTAGACCCCGCGACGTTCTTTGCCATGCGTATCGCGTTAACCATTGCGTTTGGCTTGGGCGCATTCTTTATCTTTTTTGTCAATTCGCCAAGCACACCGCGCACGACTGCCCTGCTCTACACATTGGGCGGCGTCGGTTTAGGGTATATCTTCCCGCCCATGTGGTTATCCAGCAAGATCAAGCGGCGACAAGAGAACATTTGGCGTGCGCTTCCTGATGCGCTTGACCTGCTGGTGATCTGCGTGGAAGCGGGTCTTGGCTTCGATATGGCGATGGGGAAAGTTTACGAAAAGTGGGATAACGAACTGTCGATTTCCTTCGGACGTATTCTGCGTGAAATTCAGCTTGGTAAAATGCGCCGTGACGCGCTGCGCGACATGGCGAACCGCATGGACGTTCCTGACATAACCGCATTCGTCGCCGCCATTATTCAGGCGGATCAGTTGGGCGTGAGCATGGCGAAAATTCTGCGTATACAAGCCGACCAGATGCGCGTCAAGCGCCGTCAAAAAGCACAGGAAAAAGCGCATCAAGCGCCCGTCAAGATGATGATCCCGATGGTGTTCTTAATCTTCCCGTCGATCTGGATTGTGCTTCTCGGTCCGTCGCTCATCATTCTGTTTGGTTCGTCGGAAGTCAACGCCGTTTTCTAATTCAGCGACATATCGAAAGTCTTTTCTATGTCGGATGATAAACGCGAAGTCCCGCCTAAAACGGGACTTCTTTTCTACCAGTGGGTCAACACCGCGCTTGATCTAGTATTTCCGCCGCGCTGTGCAGGTTGTGGCGCAGTAGACAGCCTGTGGTGTGGACGCTGCCAAGCAGCAATCGAGCGTGTCCCTCTCACCCCGCAAATGTACAAACTGCATCCCCTCACTGCCAGCGCCGCCACCAGCGATCACAGCGGCATTTTACAGCAAGCCATTCACGCGCTAAAATATGAACATGCCCGCACAGTAGCCGTTTCGCTCGGAGATCGACTTGCCGCGTGTTATCGCTTGTTAGGGTGGGCAGTAGATATGATTGTACCCGTGCCATTGCATACGACACGCTTACGCGAACGGGGATATAATCAGTCACAACTGATAGGAGAACGCATGGCACAGTTATTATTGCTTCCCTGTGTTCCATTAACCCTCACCCGATGGCGATCTACCGCCACGCAAGTTGGACTTTCCCGCAGCGAACGACAACACAACTTGCAGGACGCTTTCCGCGCTGACCCTATGCGTGCTTCTGGTCAGCGTATTCTTCTCATTGACGATGTACAGACGACGGGCGCGACCTTACAAGCGTCGGCGCACGCGCTGTTCAACGTGGGCGCGGCGGCGGTCTACAGCATGACCGTAACCGCCGCACGTCTTTAATCATTTTCTTCTTCCCATTCAGCAAGAAGGAGTCTCGTAATGGAAATCCAAGTTCGGGGTGACGATCTTAAGATCACACAGGCGCTGGAGGACTTCGCACAGAAGAAGCTGGCGCGGCTTGACCGCTACCTGCCGAATATCCAAGATGTGCGTGTGGACTTTTCACGCCAGCACACGCGGCGCGGTGATGATGTGTTAAGCGCACAGATCACCATCCGGCATGAGCGTGGGGCAATTCTACGCGCCGAGGAGAGTACCGCTGGAGACGCCGAAGCCGCGCTCAGTCTCGCGCTGGAAAAAATGCATCGCCAGATCGAACGTTTCAAAGGCAAGCGGAGTCGCAAAGGCAAGCCTCGTTTTAGCGCCACCCTCGAAGAACTGGACGCCGCCGAAACTGCGCCCGATGTGAGCGCCCTGCTTGAGGAAGAAATCGAAGCCGAGCCAATCATCCGGCGCAAAGAGGTCTTTGTTACGGCGATGAATGAGGACGACGCCATTGAGCAAATGGAACTGCTCGGTCACACGTTCTTTATCTTCTTCAACGACCAGAGCCAAGCCGTGAACGTCGTTTACAAGCGCCGTACCAGCGGCTACGGCGTACTGATTCCGCGCACGGAATAAACAATGAACCTTACCCCCAATGGGGTAAGGTTTCTTATTTCACCAGCATAGGACC
>Ga0163147_10004908_pt1 | contig 16679 bp, 14 predicted proteins | sample OliLakLV19MP6G1_FD_148597 | JGI IMG/M metagenome (GOLD analysis project Ga0163147, IMG submission 148597) | Freshwater microbial mat bacterial communities from Lake Vanda, McMurdo Dry Valleys, Antarctica- Oligotrophic Lake LV.19.MP6.G1 | ecosystem: Environmental > Aquatic > Freshwater > Lake >...
TCATCCTCAATCTGTACAATCTGGCGTTTTTCGGTATGCCGTGCGATCAGCTTACCCACTTGAGGATCGGCATCGATCACAAGCCAGAGCGATCCCAACGGCTTTAATTTGGGGGCTTCCGCAGCACGTAACATCGAACTGCCGTTCCTCGACTCTGTTGGCAGCGGGAGTGTGAAAGTGAATGTTGACCCTTTCCCCTCCTCGCTCGTAACGAACAGCCTTCCGCTATGAGCCTCTACAAATCGTTTCGTGATGGCAAGCCCTAACCCTGCACCGCCATGCGTGCGGCTCAACGAGTAATCGACCTGATAAAATTCTTCAAATATCAGTTCCATTCTGTCTTTTGGGATGCCAATTCCCGTATCTGTAATTTCAAAGACGACATCGTTTTGTCGGCGGGCAGCGGCAAATGTTACCGTTCCCGATGGTGTAAATCGCTGTGCGTTATTCAGCAAATTGATCAAAACTTGCCGTATGCGCGTGCGGTCTATTTCGATTTCTGGCAGCGCATCTTCAATGTTCACCACAAATTCTACGGCGCTGCTCTTGAAAAGATTCCTCACGATCTGCGCCGAATCGTCTAGAAATTGGTTGAGATTGGTGCGTTCAAAATTGAGTGAAAACTGCGAAATTTCGATATGAGACAAATCAAGCACATCGTCAATGAGTTCCAGTAGATGACGGCTGTTTCGGTGTATCTGGTAAATATCCCGCTGGAGTTTGGGCGGGAACGCGAGGTCGCCGTAGACTTCGGGCGTCAGATGCATGATTTCGGCAAAACCAAGAATGATGTTGAGCGGCGTTCGCAGTTCATGGCTGATGTTCGACGCGAACCGTTCTTTCAGGCGTCGTGCTTCATCGGCTTGCCGACGCGCATACATCAACTGTTCTTGTAGGCGATGCTGCGTGTCATAGGAGATTTCGAGCGATTTGGCGAACTGCACGACTTCGGCGCGGTGGGTACGGGCTTGTTCCAGCATCTCGTTGGTTTGAATATACATGGCGTGATACCACACGAGCAGCATCTTGATCGCCTGAATGCCGCGATTCGAAATGGTGAGCATGAGGCATAAGAACAGGGCGAAGGGCGCAAGCGGAACATCAATGAAACCGCCAGCGACAAGCAGTGCAGTCCAGCCGAAAAAGGCAGTAGCAAGCAGGATTCCTATATGCGAAACAAGCAGTTCCCCGATCAATACCAGTGGAAATACGAGGAAAGGCAGCCAATTAGTAGGGAGCAGAACCAGCGACGCAGATAATGCAATGTAGAGTGATGCAACAAAGAGATGGCGGGCGAGATGAAGCCGCCGGCGTGCCATCACACGAAGGTAAAGCGTATAGGCGCTGAAAACATAGAGGAAGAAAATGAGTTGATGGGGCAGGGGGATCAAAAAAAGGAGGGCTAACGCGGCGGCGATACAAAAGAACGCAATGCTTTCTGTTAACTGTTGAAAAATGTCCGCCCGAAAATCGAGGAGTACGACTTCAACCGAAGGATGCGTTTTGGCAGAAGCCATCTTTGCGCCTCACAATCATAGTTTTAACTCTCGCAGCACGTTCAAAAGCATGTCGCTAGACACGGGCTTGGCAATAAACATGGATGCGCCTAACGAATATGCCAGTTCCGGGTCGTTAATCACAGAACAAATGATGACGGGTATCTTCTCTGTGTTTCCGTCCGTGCGTAATCGTTGAAGAAATTCCCATCCATCCATGCCGGGCATCATCAGATCAACCATAATGGCGTCTGGTAAAAGTTCATGGGCTATTCGTAAACCGTCTTCGCCATTGTGAGCAGACGCTACCCGATAGGCGTTCCCGTTTAAGTATTGAGCGAGCAGATCGACCAAACCCTCATTATCGTCAATGATCAAAATCAGTGAGCCTTCTTGCTCTGTTCCAATGACAAATTGCTGTTCGCTGCCGAGAACCCGATCCTGTATTTTCCAGTGAATTTGCACAATCATTTGACTGATGATCGGTTCGATGATCGGTTCTAAAGGCGTGGCAGTCTGACGGGGGTAGCTGAGAACAATATCCACCCCACGCTGTTCGTCAAGGCTGACCATGAGATCACAGGGGGTAATTTGCTGAATGACGCGGCTCAAAATGTGGATGAGTACCTGCTGCGCGATCACCGGATTGGTCGTGATAAACACAGGGGTTTGCGGAAGTTGAACATTCAACCTGACTTGATGTTGTTCAGCCAGTCGCTCTACAGCTTTTAGCGCACTTTCCAGCATTTTCTGGATAGGAACGGTGGTTACATCACCGTCCAATCGTGTGATCTCCGAGTTGATCGAAGATAATTCTGTGAGCTTGGGGAGCGTTTTGGGGCTGCTATCCTGTTCCCGACTGTACCATAGAATAGCACTCACACTCTCTTGCCCTCGCCGCAAATCTCGATAGGCTTGGCGAAGTGACACCCCCACTTCTAATGCGGCTTCTTGCAGGGTTTGACCGCCAACGTAGTGTAGATAAACGAGATTGTAAATTCGAGCAACGCCTGAATTGCCGGGGTAACCGTGACCGGGACTGAGCGTTTCAATTGCTTCAAGCAGTTTACGGCGCAGACGGTGTGTGTAATTGCTTTTGGGGTCGGCATCGTCAAATGCTTGCGCTAACAGGCTGTTGTGCAGTGCGGGAAAGTCATAAAGACTCTCAAGTGCTGTCTTCACTTGCTCAATAAAACTTTCTGGTATCTCCGTTTGAGGATACTGAGAATTGGACATGGTCATTCCCATAAATTTAAACCTGACTTCAGTATGAATCAATCTACTTGCCAGCGTGACGATTTTGACATCATTTTGTCACAGAGTTGGCAAAAACAAGTAGAACCCCATGTGCCTTTCCTGATACAGTTGCAATACGTATGAGACTGTACCAGTCCATAACGTAGATTACGCTCTAAATAAAAACATTTGATGTGAAGGGGGCTCTTATGAATTTTCGTGTTCGCTTAGTCTTTGCTGTCCTGCTGTTGATGGTTGTAGGCGGTGCTGCGTCTGCTCAAGATACCGCGCCAACGGGTAGGCTTGAAATATTTTCCTGGTGGGCGGGTGACGAAGGACCCGCGCTCGAAGCCTTGATGAATCTCTATTCCAGCATGTACCCGGACGTAGAAATTGTCAACGCGACGGTGACGGGTGGGGCAGGGGTGAACTTCCGTGCTGTGTTAAAGACCCGTATGTTGGGGGGCAGCCCGCCGGATAGTTTTCAAGTTCATGCAGGGCAAGAGCTAACAGGCACATGGGTTGTTGCGAACCGTATGGAAGACCTCACATGGTTGTATGAACAAGAAGGTTGGTTCGACACCTTCCCACAGGGTTTGATCGATCAACTGACCTATGAAGGCGGCATTTATTCCGTTCCCGTCAACATTCACCGCGCAGGTGTTTTGTGGTATATCCCCGCGAACTTAGAAAATTGGGGGATCGAAGTCCCGGCTACGCTTGACGACTTTTACACAACCTGCCAGACGCTCAAGGAACAAGGGGTGACTCCGCTGGTCGTTGCAGAAGCGTGGACGGTGATTCACCTGTGGGAAACCGTCGCCCTCAGCGTATTGGGCGCAGATGGGTACGACGCCGTATGGACGGGCGAACTCGCTCCGACGAGTCCTGAAATGATCTCGGTTTGGGATGAATTTGGGCGCGTGTTGGACTGCACAAACATCAGCGAAGATGCGGCGGGTTTGTCGTGGCAGCAGGCAACAGACGCAGTAGTCGCGGGTACCGCTGCCTTCAACGTCATGGGTGACTGGGCGGCAGGGTATATGTCCACCACTCTGAATCTCGTTCCCGGTGAAGATTACGGTTGGGGAGAATTTCCGGGTACGCAAGGGGTATTCACATGGTTGTCCGATACGTTTGGGTTGCCTGTTGGTGCGCCTAACCGTGATGCTACGATTGCGTGGCTAGAACTACTTGGCTCGGTTGAAGGGGAAAACGCCTTTAACCCGCTCAAAGGGTCGATTCCTGCGCGACTCGATGCGGTTGAAGTCGCAGCCGACAGCTACAACACCTATTTACAATCGGCGGCTGAAGATTGGCAAAGTCATCGGCTTGTGGGGAGCTTAATGCATGGGGTGGTTGCGAACGAACGGTTTGTCGGAGATTTTAATCAAGTCATCGACATCTACGTGCAAAGTCGCAGCAGTGCCGCCGCTGCCAGCGCAATGGAAGCGATTTGCTTTCAGTCGGGCGCTTGTGGGACGTAAAAGCGTCTAGGTTCGGCTAAATGGGAGACCCGGCATAACTCGCCGGGTCTTCTGTAAATTTGAAGGGTGTAGGGATGAGAACGAAGCGTGAACGCCTCACCGCATTGGCGATGGTCTTGCCAACGCTCATTTTGATCGGGATTTTTGTCTATTTCTTCATAGGCAAAGCCGTATTCTTCTCGGTGAGCGATTGGGGTGAAAACCCGCAGCAGCCTGCTCTCTCCACAACCGTCGTCAGGTCGGGGGTGGGATTGAAAAATTATGAAAACCTGATGACGGATATTATTCACGCTAATTTCCGCAATTCATTGACGAACACCTTTTTCTTTACCGTCTTTTTTGTGGCTGGATGCACGCTGTTGGGGTTGTTTCTTGCTATTTTGCTCGATCAAAAGGTGGTCGCAGAAAATTTTTTCCGTACTGTATTCCTGTTCCCAATGGCGCTGTCGTTTGTCGTGACCGGGACGATCTGGCGATGGTTGTTGCAGCCGGGGGGTGGAATTAATCAACTGCCTACGATGGTGGGACTTCCCCCCATTCAATTCAATTGGGTGAGCAGTCAGGAGACATGGCTGCAATTTCAGTGGCATGATGTTCCGATGTATCTCACCTTCACGGGTATCGCTGTCTTGGCGCTGCTGGCGACGCGCAGCGCACTAAAGCACAACTGGCGATCTGCTCGATTTGCCAGTGCGCTTGCAGGCATTATTTTGCTGATATTCCTCGCCGGATTATGGAATAACGTGTGGCTCCCGCTCGACTCACCGGAAGTCGAACCGATGATCGCCCCCAAAGGCTTCAATGCAGCACTCTTAGGGATCATTATTGCTGCGGTCTGGCAAATGTCTGGCTATGTGATGGCAATTTTTACAGCCGGCATTCGTGGCATCCCGGAAGATTTGCGGGAAGCGGCGCGGGTTGATGGGTGTACGGAAGTTGGCGTCTATCGACATATTGTTTTGCCACAGTTGAATCCTTTCATCGTGAGTGCGGTGATCGTTCTCGGACATATTTCGCTCAAAATCTTCGATCTCGTGTTTGCCATGTCCGGTCCCGACAACGCCAGAACGGTTGTGCCGGGTATTCTGGTCTATACGCGGGGTTTCCGTCAGAATGCTTTTGCATCGGCAAGTGCTATTGCCGCGATTATGCTTTTCCTCGTCGCCGTGACGATTGTCCCTTACCTGTGGTCTCAGCTTCGCAACCGCACATAGGTGGAAAGATATGCCGTTTACAACCGAACAATTTAGACATTATTCCATCCGAACTGCTATTTACGTCGCCTTGATTATCGGCACGCTGTTGTTTCTAATGCCTGTTTATGTAGTCATTGTTACCAGCCTAAAAGACCCCGCGACGATTAACCTTGCGACCACATGGCAGCTCCCGATTGAACCTTACTGGCAGAGCTACCGCGAAGTGATCGATGCGTTTGGTTCGCGCATCTGGAACAGCGTCACATTGGTCGTGAGTGCAACCCTTTTATCCTCCATGTTAGGGTCGATTAATGGATATGTGTTCTCTAAGTGGCGCATACCGGGCGAACGAATTCTGTTCCCGTTGATCCTCTTTGGCATGTTCATCCCGTATCAGGCGATTCTTGTCCCCCTGTTTGAGTTTTTGCGCGACATCCATCTTTACGGCGGCATTCCCGGTCTTGTGGTGATCCATGTCGTTTATGGACTGCCCCTTACCACCCTCATTTTTCGCAATTTCTACAGCGACATCCCCGATGAAATGCTTGAAGCAGCAGCAATTGATGGGGCAGGGTTTTTCGAGATTTACCGCGAGATCGTGTTTCCGCTGTCCGTGTCTGGATTTGTCGTTGTGATCATCTGGCAGTTTACGCAAATCTGGAATGAATTTCTGTTTGCCGTAACGATGACCTCCGGCGAAAATACGCCTATTACGGTGGGGCTGGCGCAGTTGGCGGGGGGCGAGGCTGTCAAATGGAATCTGCCGATGGCGGGAGCAGTGGTTGCAGCCCTGCCACCGCTGCTGGTGTACATCATTATGGGACGCTATTTTATTCGCGGACTGCTCGCCGGGTCGATCAAGGGTTAATGGATTGAACTGCGCGGGTACTCGCTAGGGGGCATTTTGCGCCAACCCCTTGACTCTAGAAAATTTACTATGCTATAGTTAGCGCTAACGTTAGCGCTAACTCAAAAAGTGTTTAAGAACTAGAATTATGGCGCAAAGAATTACAATGGCAGATGTTGCCCGCGAAGCCGGTGTTTCTTTAATGACGGTTTCCCGTGCTTTAAACGATAAAGATGGCATCAGCGATGTGACCCGCAGTCGTGTCCATGCTGTTGTGGAACGCCTCGGCTATCGCGCCAGCGGCATTGCTCGTGGACTGGTCACGAAGCGTACAGGTACGCTTGGACTGGTTGTGCCTGACAACTCTAACCCTTATTTTTCGGAAGTCGGGCGCGGCGTAGAACATGCGGCATATGCACAGGGCTATAACGTTTTTCTGTGTAACACTGAAGAAGACCCCCGCCGTGAAAGCATCGTTTTGGAATCGCTGACCGAAAAGCAGGTCGATGGTCTGATTCTGTGCAGTCCCCGCCTCCTTGATGTGGAATTGAGGAAGGCGCTCAGTTATTTCCCCGCCTGTGTCCTCATTAATCGCGTTATCGAAAATCATGATTCATCGGCCATTCGCAGCGACGACGACAATGGCGCACGGTTGGCAGTTCATCATCTAATTCAAAGCGGTCATCGCGCCATCGGGATGCTTGCGGGACCCGAACGCTCATTTAGTGGACGGCTGCGTCAAAAGGGTTATCTTGCCGCATTCACCGAGGCAGGTATTCCCCATGAAGCGAGTTGGGTTCAGCTCTGCATTCCAATGGTGGAAGCCAGCCAGAAAGCTGCTGTTGATCTGCTCAATCGCCACCCCAATTTGACCGCTTTATTCTGCTTCAACGATCTTGCTGCTGTTGGCGCGTTGAAAGCGTGCGTGCAGTTAGGTCGTCGTGTGCCAGAAGACATGGCGATTATTGGCTTCGATGATATTCCGCTGGCGTCACTCGTCACCCCTTCGCTGACCACCGTTCATATTCCACGTTATGAGATTGGACGACGCGCCGGAGAACTGCTGCTTGCCAAAATTGAAGGTAAGCCGACTCAAAACCTAACCGTGCTGCCTGTAGAACTTGTTTTACGGGCGAGTGCGCCATGACCCGAACCACAGCAAAAAGAGAAGGGTGATTATGAGTTCACTATCGGAAGATCGTTATTTTGAACCAGCGCACCGTGATATTGCACGCGGGCTGTACGACTCGGTAAAGAACCTGCCGTTAATTTGCCCGCATGGTCACGTTGACCCGGCGATGCTTGCCGCTTCACATTTTGACTACGGCACGCCCGTTGATCTGCTGATCATCCCTGATCACTATATTTTCCGCATGTTGTATTCACAGGGAATCTCGCTGGAATCGTTGGGCATTCGCCGACGTGATGGCTCGCCCGTAGAGAGCGATCACCGCCGCATCTGGCAGCTTGTCGCTGACCATTGGCATTTGTTTCGCGGTACGCCAACGGGCATCTGGATTGTTGACGAACTGGTGAACGTATTCGGCGTTCAGGAGAAATTCACCGCCGCTAACGCACAGCGCATCTACGATCACATTGCCGCGAAGCTGGTACAGCCGGACTTTCAGCCGCGCAAGCTGTTTGAACGTTTCAACATTGAAGCATTGGCAACAACTGATCCCGCTGGATCGACGCTCGAACATCACCGTGCAATCCGCGACTCGGGGTGGGCGGGGCGTGTTATCCCGACTTTGCGACCCGACGCGGTTGTCAACCTAGATACTGAGGGCTGGCGTGACCACATCACCCGTTTGAGCGAAGTCACGGGCATAGACATCTGCGACTACAGCACGTTTATTAATGCGCTCAAACATCAGCGTGCGTTCTTTCAGTCGCTTGGCGCAACGGCAACAGATCACGCCGCACTAGAGGCGCATACAGAACGCCTATCGGCTTCCGAAGCCGAGACGATTTTCCAACGTGCGCTGCGTGGGACGGCAAACGGCGACGATGCCCGCCGCTTCACCGCACATATGTTGAGCGAAATGGCACGCATGAGCCTTGACGACGGGCTGGTGATGCAGCTTCACATCGGCGCGTACCGCAACCACAATCCAGTCATTTTCGAGCAGTTTGGGCGTGATATGGGGGCGGATATTCCTACCCGTTCGGAATTTACCCGTGCGCTCAAGCCCCTGCTCGATGACGTAGGCAATAACCCGAAGCTGACGATCATCCTGTTCAACTTGGATGAGACAACCTACAGCCGGGAACTCGCGCCCTTAGCGGGACATTATCCGGCGCTGCGCTTGGGTCCGCCCTGGTGGTTCTTCGACAGTTTGTATGGGATGCGGCGCTTCTTCGAGACGGTAGTCGAATCGGCGGGCATCTATAACACCGCTGGATTCAACGACGACACCCGCGCTTATCCGTCGATTCCCGCCCGACATGACGTATGGCGGCGTGCAAGTGCCGATTGGCTGGCGGGGCAAGTGGCACGCCGACTCATTGATGAGGATGACGCACAAGCCATGATACGCGACCTTGCGTACAACCTCGCCAAAACAGCCTATCGCCTGAATAAGTAATCCACGGATGAGGCAAACGCGCAGTATGCGCCCCCTTTTCCGATTAATGCACCGGAGGAGTCAACCGAAGTAAGCAGGACAGAGGTATCGAGACAAATAATCACTTTTTTGCCCATTAAGCCGACTAGTTAGTTTTGTTTTAAGGAGTCAACAATGTCACGTATCCGTCTGTTTAGCATTGCAACAATTGTTTTGATCCTCCTGCTTGCGCTTCCCGTTCTGCGTGCGGATCGTGCAGATGCCATTCGCTTTCCGCACGCACCACCGTCCGCTGACCGCTCATGTACTCGACGATCCCGCGATAGTCCATGTCTTCCCAATCGCCGGACAGCCCTTCCATCTTCGCAGCGGTCCGGGTCTCGCTTTCGCCGTTATTGATCGTTTAGCGCCCGGTGGTGAATTACGTGTGGATGGTCAAGTGACCGATAACGATGGATTCGTTTGGTGGCGTGCTGATAGTGGGGATCGATGGGTACGTTCCGACATCGTGACGGTGGTTGAAGGCGAATGCCACAACCTGCCCACGATAAATGCGTAGTTGATCTGTAGCGTGCGCTGGACTAGCTAAAACTGTTTTTCGCAGGTTAAAATAGCGGACAGCGCACGAAAAATAATCACGATAGATCAATTAATGCCAAAACTTCAAAAGTCACACCTGAAATCACACCTCCTCCGCAGCATTGAGATTCTCAAACACAGCCTCAATTATACTGAATACTGCTATTTCATTTTAGCGATACTCTTTTTTAGCTATGCTGCCGAACTACCTACGCGATCCTATATAAACTCTGGATCATCGCCAATCGTTCCTATGCCTCATAAGCTGCCGCGCACACTGGCGAAACGAAGGGAAACGGGTCTACAGGACGACTTGATAGAGTCTTTCTCCCTATTTGAAGGCTTTAACCCTTCGCTGAAGGACGTTCTGTTGCCCGCCTTACCGTCAAACCCTCTCTCAGACTCGGTACTGACCGATTACACAAACACGCTTGACCAACTTCATCAGGCGACCAGCCTATTTTCGAGTCCCGATGCTTTCAGTCACGCCTACGAATACTGGATTCAGCAGTTGGCGATGCTGACCGTCAAGCAAGGGGTTGCTTTTTATACACAGCGTTCGCTGGTTCGTCTGATCGTTGAAATCCTCCAGCCAAAAGAAGGAATGTCCATTTATGATCCCACTGTAGGTACGGGTGGGATGCTGATCGAGTCTGCTAATTTTGTCCGACGGCATGGCGGAAACCCTAACGCGATGCGCTTCTACGGGAGAGAGAAAGAGTCCAACATTTGGGCGATTTGCAAAATGAATATGGTGGTGCATGGGTTACAGGACGCCGTGATTGAACACGGCGATACCTTACAAAGTTCGTCTGGCACAATGGGGTTATTTGATCTCGTGCTGCAAAATTTACCACTCTCATCGAATACCAGAAGTGGACGATTAGCAGACGAAAAATTGCTGCGCCATGCGCTTCAGTCGCTCTCGCCTGTCGGAAAGGCAGCGATTCTCGTTCCCTCCACGATGTTGCAACACGATCATCAGGACTTGTGGAACACTATTTTCAGCCATGACTGGTTAGAGGCGGTGATTAGCCTTCCACAAAAACTGCTGCATGGCACGATTGCAGGAGCGTGTTTGCTCATTTTTAATAAACGGAAGCTCGCTGAACGTCTTTCCAATGTCCTTTTTATTAAATCATCATCCCACGCTGTCCCTCATGCTCGCTATAACATGCTTGAGGATAGCGATATACAGTCTATCGTTCAAGCGATAGCCCAATGGGGCGGCGATGTACACACGGTTCGTGTCGTTCCTGTCGCGCAAATCGAGGAACAAAACTATAACCTCAATGTAGATCGCTATTTGGAATGGGTGGAAACGCCTCAGTCCTTCAGTGTGGGTGCAGCACTCAGCCGCTACCATTCTGCGGTCAAAAAACGCGAAGAAGCGGTTGAACGGCTGATAAAAACATTAAATGAACTCAATTATCCGAAAACGGGTTCTAAAGGGGGGAAGTTAGGCGAATGAGTTGGCACTGGACGACGCTGGAAGTGGTCTTACAGCCCGTTAAAGATTCTATCCCCATTCTTGATAACGTATTTTACAAACAGGCAGCAATTCGACCTTATCCGCAGGGCGTCGTCTTGAAATCTCTGAAAAGTGGTTTTGAGTTCCGTCAAAGGCGGCAAAAACTTGTTCGAGCAGGGCAGTTTGTCGTCTCCCGACGGTATGTGCCGGGGAGTATTGTAGGAATTGTACCGACACTGCTTGACGGCAGCGTGATGCCCTATAAGTATATAACCTTCAATCTTCATGCTGACCTGCATGTTGATTATCTGGCGGCTTATCTCTCTACGCCCATGTTCAAGCAGATGTCCCTCGGTTGGTACGATAAAAGTGGTCGCTTGCAACGTGACCAGCTTGAAGCAACGCCGATTCCGCTGCCACCACTCGAAGATCAACGCCAGATTGCTGAGTTGTGGCAGGTTGCAAATACAGCGCAGGCACATACATTGGACATGCTAAAAAGCATTGAGGAGGTCAAAGCGGGAGTAGCAAGCGAATTGCTCCGCTTTAATCCCTCATGGGAGCGTAAGCAGCTTGGCGGGTGCGCTGATATTGGAGTCGATCTAAAGGGTGAACACATGCTATCAGTCGAGTCGCCCGACAAGATCACGCTGGGGGCAATGGGTTCGGATCGGGGGAGCATCGGCATTCTGCCAAAAATTGAGCTTGACCTTCAATTTTTGTACTACTATCTTGAAAGCCAAAAAGACAATCTGCGTGCCGTCATTCGCGGGAATACGTCGACTTTACTGAGTGCTTTACAAACATTCTCACTCCCGTTACCCACGCTTTATCAACAGCGCAAAATTGCCGCTGTGCTTCATCAGCATGACGAAGTGTTACTGCTGCTGCGCCAAGAACAAATCGCCCTGCGTAAATTTACGCAGGGGATCATGCAGGTTATTTTTAGCGAAAGCACCGATTGGCAGGAAGTTATGCCGATCTTGCGTAATTTGCGTAGTTGAATTACGCGGCAGAGGCTTCTTCACTCAGGTTGCTTGTTGTTTCCACGCTTTCGACCACGCGAAAACCTTTTGCCAGATCATCACGGCTAAACTTTTGCATCGGCACTCCGGCGCGGTAAGCCGCCGCTGCAATGGCGTGTGTGCTAACAGGTAGAATTAGCAAGCTGAAAATCGCCAGCGCCAGCAGTTTGAGCAGCGACGACGGCATGAGAATTGCCACGCCTAAGAGTAAACTGCACAGCCCAACGGTTGAGACTTTGCCCGACGCATGAAGTCGGGTGTACATATCGGGTAGGCGAAGCAAGCCGAGTATCCCAATTGCATTGAAGGCAATGCCGATCCATAGAAACGCCAAGCCGATGATTTCCATCAGAATATCCTTTTCTCTCCGATATAGCGGGCAAGGGCAAGCGTTCCAATGAAGCCAAACGCCGCCAACGCAATCGCAATATCAACGAACATGCCATCATTACGAATTAAAGCCAGCACAACGATAATGCCGATCAACAGGGTCGTGATCGTGTCGGTGACTTGCAGACGGTCAGCCGCTGTTGGACCGATTCCTAAACGATAGATGCATGGGACGATCAGAAGAACTAAGACGATCAATGCACCATGTACGGCAATCACAGCGACTTCACTCATAGCGCCGGTGTCCCCAAAATGCGACGGAGCAGAACTAGCCGCTTGGTTTGTGCAGATGAGGCATTTTGAGCCGACGCCTCAATATCGAGACAATGAACATACATCGTGTGTGCGCCGTCAAAGTCCAGCACCAGTTCGCCGGGCGTGATCGTAATGCCGTGTGCGCTGAATGCCGCGATCACGTCATTCTCGTGCCTATCTTGTGTGGTGACGGCGAGAATACCGGGATTGATCGGCATATTTGGGTTGAGTACGCGCTTGGTTACATCAATGCTGCACATAACGATGTCGCGTAGCAGCGTAACCGTGTAGACGACAAATGCGATCAGTTGGTCGGGCAAGCGATTCCACTGCATAGCAGCGCGTTTTTCATTACCGAGCAGCAGCAGGATTGCCACTCCAAAAATGCTGCCGACGAAAAAACTTCCCGGCGAGATATTGGCGGTGATGATCATCCATAGGATAGCCAAAGGTACGGACAGAAGTAGCGTTACTAACATGGTTAACCTCCTAATACCGCACGAATGTAAACTTGTGGATCACCTAGACGTTCAACGGCGACAGTCGCAGCATTGACGAGGGGTAGGGCGAACAAGCCGAGCAGCACACATAAACTGACGAGCAGGAACGGCGCGGCTAAACTGTCACCGCTGGATTTCAAGAAAAGGTCGTTTTCAGGCACGCGCTGGAAAATATGCTGCCATGTCCGCATCATATACATGAGCGTGATCAGTCCGGCGGCAACTGCCAGTCCTAACGCCAACCAGCTTTGGCTGTCAATGCCCCCGCGAATAATCGACAGTTTGCTGATGAAACCGTTGAGCGGCGGCACACCCGATAATGCCAAGCCTCCAAGCAGATATAGACCACCCATGACCGGCATTTTTTGCCCTGCTCCCACAATATCGGTTAGCCGAGCGGTCTTGTTTGGCATTCGACTGGCAAGCGCCCCCGTGATCATCAGCAAGGACGACTTGATAAAGGCGTGGTTGACCGAGTAGACAATCGCGCCGATGAGCGCCAGTGGTGTCCCCCAACCAATACCAAGCAGGATAAAACCGATTTGACCGAACGTAGAATATGCCAGCATACGTTTGGCGTCATACGTGCGTAATGCCGCAAGGCTGCCGAAGAAAATGCCGATAATGCCGAGAATCACCAGCAGAGCGCGGACGAGCGGCGCTTCTGCGATGAACATCAGCGTTGTCAACCGGATTAAGCCGTAAACGCCCACCTTGACGACGACGGACGACAGCACCGCGTGAACCGGAGTCGGCGCGGCAGTGTGAAAATCGGGCTGCCAGAAGTGGAACGGGAATACCGCACTTTTGAGCAGGAACGCACACATCAACATAACGGCTGCGGCTTGTGCTAATACCGGGCGTTCGCCACCTTCGAGCAGACGGGCGATGTCTGCCAGCGTGAGCGTACCTAACGAGGCGTAAATCGCGCCGATGCCAAGCAGTAAAAACAGCGATCCCATTGCGCTGATCAGCAGGTATTTGATAGCCGCTTCAACGCCTAGTCGATTATCCGAAATACCGACGAGGACAACCGACGACATGATCATGAGTTCTTGAAACACGAACAGGGTGAAAATATCCCCTGTGTAAAATGCGCCATGCAAACCCGACGCCATGCACAGATACAGCGGCATGAACGCCGGATAGCTGACACATTTATCGTGACAGCCGAGAATATAAAGTGCGCCTCCCGCAACAACGGTGCTTGCCATCGCGCAGAAGATTGCAGCCAGCATATCTGGCGCAAGTACGATTCCATAGGGCGGTGCATAGCCCCCAACGCGGTAGATTTGTAAGCCGTCACTCCAATTGAGGATCAGGATCGCTAGGCTGCCAAGACACGCGAGGATCGCCGCGCTGACGCCGATCATGTGCTGAATGCGACGGTGGCGTGCGAATAAGATGCACAGCGCCGCCGCACTGAGCGGTACGAAAATAGGAACAAGGACAAGCGGATTATTCGGCGTCATGGGCGTCCCGTTAGCCCTTCAAGTGATCGAGCGTATCGAGGTCAGCGGTTTTGTAACGCCGCGCCGATGTAGCGATCAAACCGAGCAGGATGGCATACGAACCGAAACTGATCACAATCGCCGTCAGGATGAGCGCCTGTACGAGCGGATCGCTTGGCTGACCATCGGGCAAATTTTGCGCGTAAGGGGCGACTTGCCCGTTGAAAGCGCCCACCGCGAAGAAGAACAGGTTAATCGCCGTGAATAGGATGTAAAAACCCATCGCAGATTTAATCATGTCGCGGCGTAACAGTTGAAACACCCCTAGACCGAACATGATACCCGTAGCGATTGCAAAAATAACGTTCATAGTGCTTCAATTTCCTTCGGATAGGTGATCGCTTCCATAACGGTACTGGTACAGCCCAACACGGTTAGGAAAATGCCCGTCTCGTAAATCAAGGTTGTCGAGAGGTGCAAATTGGCGGGCAGAACAATCTGGTCGAAGTTGATGTGCGCGAGAAAGGGCAACCCGCTCAACATCGGCAGCACGGCGTTGGCGATCACCAACGTCAGCCCGAAGCCGATCAAGTAGCGCGGCTTAAGCCAACCAAGTCGACGCTGTGCCTCTTTGTAGCCAAACACGATGTACCACAGCGCCACGCCCAAACCGCTGATCACGCCAGCCGTAAAACCGTCGCCCGGGCCGTCGCCACCGTAGAGAAGCTGCGATAGTGCGACCAACAGCGCAAAAGGCAGTACAAGCTGAGAAAACGTGCGCGTCATGGGTGTAGAGAAATGCGAGTCGAGCAATTCATCGGCGTCCTCATCGTTTGATGGCGCTTCGACTATCGTCAGCGATCTCTCTTGAATGGGCGTTTGCGGAGCAGCATGATGGCGCAAGGGGCGAACAAAGCGGCGTGACCATTCCACATCAGAATTAGGCTTGGCAAGGAGAGTCAAGACGCCGAGTGCTGCCACGCTGAATACAGTGATCTCGATGATGGTATCCATGCCGCGAAAATCGGTGACAATCGCGCCAACCACATCGGGGAAGCCGAGCAGGGGCAAGGCGTTTTCTAAATGCCAACTGGTGACGGTTTGTGCTACCGGACGATTTGTCACTGCCGCCAGCGCAAACAGCCCAACGCCGCCCCCGATCAGGGTGGAGATGATCACGTCACGCACCAAGCCAGCGCGTGACTGATTCCACAGGTTATCCATCGCCGCCTGACGTTCCGGTGCGCTGATCCGCGCCAGCATGACGATGATGAGGACGGTTCCGAGTGTTTCAACCATGAACTGTACCAGCGCCACATCGGGAGCGGGTTCAAGCATGAATAGCCCGCCTACGCTGTAACCCGCGAGTCCAAGCGATAATGCCGCCGTCAAATGACGCTTGAGGACGATACTGGCAACCATCGTCCCTAGCGCGAGGAGCAGCAGCAGTCCGCGCAAGAGATCGGTTTCGCCGTCCCAGATAAACTCGATATTGGAGATATGTGACAAACCTGCACTGGCTTGCAGCAAAATCACCGCGCCAAGGATGACGATCAAATAATAACGCAGCTTGCCGTTCTGTGTGGTCAACACCAGATCGCCCGCTCGTTCGACACCCCTGACAAGTGCGTTATAGATGTTCGTACCGTTGGGCAGGGCGGGGAATGTCCATTGACGCCAGCGATCACGCGCCGAAAACACGACAGCGCCCGTTCCGATTGCCGCGACGCTGAGGAACAGGGGCGTTGTGAAACCGGAAAACAGCGTCAAGTGCATTTCGTGGTCAAGCGCGGGTTGGAGCAGGGGGCGCACTAGCCAGTCGAGACTCAACCCGGCAAGCAACGCTCCACCTGCCAGCAGTCCGGGACCGAAGACCATTCCACGCGACAGTTCATGAGGAGCATGGCTGCTGTGTGATTTGCCCATGAATACATCCCAGAACAGGATGAGCGCCATTGTGACCGTGAGCGCCGCGCTCGTGACAATGACGAGGAGTGCTAACGGAGATTCGAGCATAGCGTCAAGCAGGGTTTCTTTTGCGACAAAGCCCAACAACGGGGGTAATCCAGCCATCGACAGGCACGCCAGCAAACAAACCAGCGCCCAACCGGGAAGCGCCGATGCCAGCCCGCCAAGTTTGTTCAAGTTGCGTGTTCCGGCGGCGTGATCTATCGCGCCA
>Ga0163147_10004909_pt1 | contig 16668 bp, 19 predicted proteins | sample OliLakLV19MP6G1_FD_148597 | JGI IMG/M metagenome (GOLD analysis project Ga0163147, IMG submission 148597) | Freshwater microbial mat bacterial communities from Lake Vanda, McMurdo Dry Valleys, Antarctica- Oligotrophic Lake LV.19.MP6.G1 | ecosystem: Environmental > Aquatic > Freshwater > Lake >...
TGTATATTATATAAGTACAAAGTTACCGGCAGTGCCCTTGTTTCACGAAGACCCAAGTAACACTGATACTAACGCTACGGCGGAAGTGGTATTTGGTTTAATTCAAGGAGTAGCATTGGTGTTACTTTTAAGTTAAAGGAGGTTATGGATATGTCGTTTAATATTTATTTCTCTATAATTCTTACGTTAGGCTTGATTTTTAGTTTTATAAATCTTATATTAACTCATGGAGACAAGTTATGGAAACTATTTTTTTAGAGTTGATTAAGGACCCTGCTGATATCTTGCATAAAAAGCTTGCTCCAGTAACTGTGTGGGATTTAAAATTAATGCTGCAATTAAATTTAATGCATGATATTATGATTGAAAATAACGGGGTAGGCCTGGCAGCAAATCAAGTAGGGCTAGATAAACGAATGTTCGTAATGCAGTTACCTAATGATAAAAGGCAATACACCATTATCAATCCTGTCGTAATAGTTAGAGGCAGAGATAAAATAAGTAAGCTGGAAGGTTGTTTATCTTTAACTGCTGAGGAAAGCTCGGTAGTGGAGCGAAGTAGACTTATAACTATAAGGTTTCGAGATATATACGGTAAGGATGACTGTCTCAATGCTTCAGGATTAATGGCCCAAGTAATACAACATGAACTCGATCACTTAGATGGTAAGCTTATCAACGACAGATAAGGGAAGGGATTACATCATGTCAGTTTTTATTGCTATAATAGGTCTTTTTATACTCGCGTACATTTGTAATATAGCAGATGATATTATAGACTGGTTTTATGGGCCAGATTAATTTAATTAAAAATAACATAACTTACCTATTGACTTTTGTAAATATAAGCCTATATTATATATTGCAGCAATTAAAAGATAGGGGAAGTCCGAATGAATAAACTTGAGATGCAGCACTACATACCTCGATGTAAAGCTAAGAAGACTAGGGTAGTAGCTAAGCTAACTACCACTTACGGTCAAGTATACTTCGGAGTGAATGTAGAGTCAGCGTGTCACTCCCTCTCCATCTGTGCAGAGAGAGCTAGCATAATCAACACTATAATCCACCTAGGGCCGCGGATGCGAATCAAACGCATAGAAGTATACGCCGAAAAAGAAGGCATCGAGATTCCGATACTACCTTGCGGTGCCTGCCGACAATTAGTGTCAGAATACAGCATAGACGAGACAGAACTCTGCGGTGAGAACATAAAATACTGGATGCCAAATCCTTACCTCTAGAAAAGAAAGAAGAAATGAATAAATACGAAGCATTCGCAGCTGCGATGAAACTTAAAAAGAAATTAGCAATTGCTAAGGAAGATCTTGCACATATAAAGAGAATCCTACGTGAAATTATCAGCACAGAACCTGAAGGCAGCGATTTAAAGTCAATGGCGCAAATAAAACTAGAAGGAATGGTAATTTTTTAGTTATAATAAAATAAATAGCCTCCATACGGGCCCATACACCACTTTCAAAATAGGCCTGTGTGTACTCCTATCAAAAAGTATCAACTTGGTCTGTACGAGCTTAAAAAGGGCCTTAGAATCGATTCTATAGGTCGTACCTAGGTAAGTATTCATAAACTACCCTATAAACAAAAAAATACCCCCAAAGGAGTGATCCCGAGGGGGTTTTTAGTAATCTAGAGGTAGGAGTAATAGGAGGTAACCCCCTACTCTAGTGTGAAGCCTACTTGATTCCGAATCCGCGTAAGCTTCAATTATAAAGATAGTATTCTTTTTTCAAAAGTCAATAGGTAATCGAAGATTATTTAATACTTTAACGAGTTAATCTATTTATTTCCCGAAGTGACTCTTTATATCTGCGTGAAGAGGCTGGATGAGAGTCGGACTCTGGAGCATTAGCGAAGATATATTTATTAAAGATATCTATAACCTTTATTAACCTATCACGACCGAGCCCCATTGAGTACAGTAGATTTATAGCATAGATGTCAGCATCCAACTCTGCCTCTGGAGTACTGCCTTGTTGAGAAGATATATGCCCTAACTCATGAGCGATAGTCCACCTAACCTCATCGTCAGATCGAATAGACATCTGAGTCTTATTCAGATATAATTTATCTCCACCAGCTGAATTACCAGGTCTGTCTGAGACTATCAGCAAAACTCTTAGATTAGCATGTTGAAGAGCTTCGTGAAACATCTGACCTACTTCGTCAGGGGTAGATGCCGATACAGGAAATGAAGTTAATAGAAATAAAAGCCCTGAAGCTATTAATGATTTTAATCTTGTATCCATATTCCGTTCTCCAGATGTCCTGATTTATGTGCAGAGAAGTCTGCCTTCTTGTGTTCATCATAATAAGACCCGTCTACCTTAAGGGTATCTCTGGCAGTGCCATATACCTTCTCATAAGTACGCATAGCTCCCAGACCTAGCATCCCCATAAGTACGGTCATGAGCGTCTGCATATCAAATACAGGTAAAGGAATGGTATGTCCTAAAGCAGCTGCTATAAAAGCTATAACAGGCTGCCCTACAAAATGGTACCCTAAAGCTACAGCACATATCCAGCCTACTGCTGGACGCCAACCTGCTACAAATAGGTTAGCATTCTGCGCTTCAGCTACGTTGACATCAATCTGTCGAAGATTAGCCGCCTGGATCTGTGTCTCAGCGAGAGACGCTAGTTTTTGTAATTCAAGCTCAATATCTAGACGTTTCCCCTTCATTTCATCTGAGGACATATCGACACCGAGCTTATTACCGACTACATCAACTACTTTGCTAAAGAGAGTGCCAAGGATAGGCATTAGGATAGGAAGCATATTATTTACCTTTTCTTTGGTTTACTTTTCTTTGGTGGCGTTTTCTTTGGAGGTTGAGCAGGACCTGCTGGCTTTTTCTTTTTAGCTTTGTTTAGTATAATCATTGTATTAATATCCTTCTTTACAGTTATGCTGATAATCCATATAAAGTAAATATACCAGAACTGATATTTCCTGACGACATGAGAAATCGAATAGCGTTAACAGCTGCTGCGGAGTCTCTATAACCTGTCGATTGATTTATCATCCTATACTGATTTGGAGAAGCGACACTGTTAATGCGTCCAGCCACTTGACATCTAAGAGCAGCAGAAGGGTTATATATAAAGACTTCTCCACGTGCTACTGCTGGTGAAGTGCTGGACAAGCCATACACATCGGATAAAACGTTACCGGTAAGTTTTATATGAGTACCTGCAGTAAATACGTCTCCATAACGTGAACTATTAACGCCTACTTCCCCTCCCCAGTAATAATCAGAAGCTCCTGAAGAATAAGCACCACCATTGTTAATACTGGTACGCAACCATAGGTTAGCAGCATCAGTTGCCGGCACTACGTTCGTTAACATTACCATATAAGTAGCATAAGTAGATGATAATCCCGTAAAATCAACAGTAGCCGAAGATGAAGCAGTAGTAGCAGCGATTTTGACCCATCCCGTACTTACTAATGCTTCAGGAAGCCTGAAATTAGTGCCGTCATAAATAAGAACAACGTCTCGTGAAGCTGTCAATTCTCCCGCTACAGGGTCTGTCGTACCGTCGAATCGTTTGATTGATTTTACACCTAGAGTAGCTACGTTAACTGTACTAGCTATAGTGCTGCTGTTCCCTGGCTTAAATCGTATCCTCATACCTGTAATGTAAGTAGTAGGGGCTTTATATGTAGTTGTAGCGGTTAGGATATAAGCGTTAGCAGCTCCTGAGTCAGTGTAAAAGTCACCAACTGAAGCGTAACCGCCTAAGGCCTTACCCAGTTGATTCAAGTCTCCACTTGATAGAGTTTGACCACTTGAGGTGATAGCATTTTCTAATTCGCCAGGTATCTCATTGAATTCTGCTGCAGATAGAGTAGAGGACCCATCTGTCTTGGTAGTTATATCTCTCATTTAAAGATGTTCCTTTACTATATGTCTTTATATTATAATTTCATTACATAAGTCAATAACCATCCCAGCACTACACTGAGTACACCCATAGACCCTAAAATAAACTTTTGCACTGCTTTGCGCCCAGAGGATTCTTGTCTTAATAAATCTACATGATCTTTAAGTTGTAAAACATCTTCATGAATCTCTTCTAGCTTGGCAGCTAAGTAATTAATATCGACTCTCATCAGTTTACATTCCTTTTGAATAACATTCATGATTGATGACCTTACGCTGGCTTAGGATATTTAAGCTTTATAGCGGCTCTCAATCCTTTAATCTCTAGTAACGCTTCCGGTCTACCTTCTAATTGATCTTCCATCATAGCTACAATTACTGCGTCTAGTGAAGGATACTCTTGCCTACGTTTTTCTTTATAAGCTACCAAAGCCAGGGCAGCTTGCTCAACAAGGTGTAGTGCTTCTCTCTCATTGAAGTCGATTATTTCTTCCGCAGAGAGCGGCATCACTACGCCGTTTTGTACTTTAGTTAATTTTGTCATTATGTGTTTTTCACTCCATACATACGTATTTTACCTGATGTTATATTACCTGATGACATGTAGAATTTGATTGCGGTATAAGTGGCAGCCGCCCGATTGAATGACGTTGAAGCAATCGAACTTGAGGCATTGGAGGACGAATGGTGCTGTAGAAAACCTGTGCACGATACGACTGTACTGCTGGCTGCAGCACCATATAAGCGAACTTCCCCACTTACACCCAGTGATGCTGTATTTGATATTGAGTAAGACGCGTTAGTATTACTTAGAGTAGCTTGTGTGTCCGATACAGAGTAACCTACATAATTGACTCCGGAGCTATGAGTAGTACTACCCCAATTGTATAATGTGGTGGCGTAAGTAGGTGTTGCTCCCGTACCTAATTGACAATATAATTTAACTGCGTCAGTGTCTGGCACTATAGCATCAAATATGAACACATAACAAGAATAAGCACTCGTGAACAAAGCATTAAACTCGGATATAGCACTTGTTGAAGAAGTATTGGTCTGTAGTAAGACCATGGTATTTGCAGAAGCACCGCTCGCTTGGAATGTAGGCAATACACCTGCGCCATTAGATGTCAGGATATGACCTAAAGTACCTGCTGTACCTGATTGAACTACGCCCGTACCTGTAGTGCCGCCGAAGACAGGTGCGTAAGCTGTAAGTGTAGCTACGCCTGTACCGCCTTTCGATACTGTTAGCGGATTGATAGCATATAAATCTGTAATCAATACCTTCTTGTTAGCAGTAGCTGAAGCGTCATACATCAACAAAGAGTCATCGGCTATGGCAGGTGCAGCATCTGCTGTCAAGCCTACGATGTCTACTGCTACAGTAGGATTACCAGATACGCCGTTACCATTAGTAACAGTAACTGCTGAACCTGCCGTAAGGGTACGGCCTATAAAAGTATCTCCTCCTGATTGAACTACCAATCCTATATCAGTATGGGCAGCTAAAGCTTGAAGCGTACCATCATAAGCTTGAACATTAGTACCTATAGCTAATCCTAAAGCTGTTCTCGCATTAGCTGCTGTACTGGCTCCAGTACCTCCGTCAGCGATAGCTAAGTCAGTAATCCCAGTGACGTTACCGCCTGTTATGTTGACAGTTCCAGCTCCTTGAAGAGCCATAGTATCTAAACCTGAGATCTTATAGTTAGTGCCTCCGCGGTTAATAATCGTTTCATCAGTAACCAGAATAGTGCCGCCTGGTGTCAAGCCACTTATCTTTGTATTTGCCATTAATGTTTACTCCATAAGTAAGATTGAACCATCTTCCAAGCCTATATAATAGAAACCGTCTTCTTTTATTACAGCACCGAGTTCAGGTAACTTATATTCAAATAATATATCTACGTTCGCTGGCTTTATCCGTCTAAACACACATTCAAGTATAGTGTTGATACCAGAACCGAACTCGATAGGGAAAGCTAAAGGAAAGACGATAGGGATTTGTAATGTTTCGACTGTAGTAATCATTAAGAATCTTACGGTCTGAGGAGAGTCATAGAAGTAAGCTGGGAACTCTAAAGGGAACATCCCTCGCTCAGCTCCTGATTGTATAAATACTACATATCCTAGTAGCGCTGCCAAATCAATGAAGTCTTGCTCTGTCTGTACTGACATACTGCCGAGCTTAGTCAATACTCCCAGTCTACGTTCAGCAATCGTACCTGTATTAGTAAAACAACCATCAGGTATACCAAGTGCCTTTTCCCATTCGGAAATAAGGTAAGTAGTTTGATCTATCTGGTGCTCGTAAGTGATATCATTTATAAGTCCGTCAACTCTCACTAATTCAGTAGCTAGACCTGCCAGTAAGTTTCTTAAACTCGTACCTGACAACCTGGAAGCTAGGAAAGGTTTACCGCCAGGCAGGAAAGCTGCTAAGGAAGTGGTATGTTCTTCCTCAGTCTTATCTCGAAATAGTTTACCGGCCATAACGTTATACCTCACAATCTTCGATTATATGTTTTAAGGGAATGTTATAACACCCAGCGTAGGTAACTGCCCTTCTGTAATAGCTATATCAGCTGAAGGGATAGACAATGTGAAATCAGTTACTAACTTACCTGTCTCGTCAACCGTTTGCCATATAGCTGATATATAAGCATAGCTTTGTACAGGTACGCCCACATCCGTATCTTCTTTAAACAACTCAGCTAAAGAATTACGTATAGCAGTTTGCATCGCAGCTGTATTAGGCGTAAGTGCTGAGAAAGTAAATGCTTGACTTACTGCCGTAGGCGCATTAACTAATACGTCACCGTCTGTTACGTGTGCTGGCTTTATCGTCAATATCTTAGCTTCTACCAGATTAACTTCAGTAGCGGACGGGATAGGGTCAGTATCATCATCACGTGTGAAGTAAATCTTAACCTGACCATTAGGGATTGAAGGAGCTGCCGTACGTGTACCTGTGGAAGGTGACGTAGGGGTAGCTGTAGTAGCAAAACCAAACACTGTAGAGCTTACGATAACTACTTTAGTTTTAATGTTATAATCAGTTTGGTCAGCGCCAGCAATAGTTACATACTGACCTGATTCAAGATTATGATCTACGGCGGTAGTTACGGTTACCATACTTCCTGATCGTGTCATAGCAGAGATTGAGATAGGATCAGTAGCGGTACCTGCTTCATATACCCATACGCGCGTAACGCCTGCCCTCTGCCTCGCTTGAGACTTAATAGCAGCTACGTTAAACAAAGAGATAGGGTTTTGATATCTATCGAGGATACGTACTCTAAAGTCTACATCAGTTTCATCATCAGTACCTGAGGCCAGGTCTAAGAAAGGTACATAGATAGTTGAATCTATACCTGAGATAGGGGTAGACAGTGTTAACTGCGTACCTGATACTTGATTTGTAGTTAATCCGTAAGCTGTCGATATTACAGGTACTGATATACTGTTGACAGCTGCTGTAATAGTGCCTGTAGCTGGAGTAACGGGTGCTCCTGCAACTGTATAAGTAAACGTGTCAGCATCTAATACAGTAATCAGAACTGCGCCGTTATAAGCAGTTTGTGCAGCTCCTGCTATAGTAATTGTCATACCTGTAGCGAAGTTATGCGCAGAAGCTGTATTAGCCGTAGCTACCGTACCTGATCGTGAAAGTGAACTTACTGAGTTAGTATTATTAGTTACAGTAGCTGCTGCTGTAGTTGTATAAGCTAAGCCAGCAGATGATGACATACCTGTACCTGAAGGTATCAAGGTAGCTAAAGTACCTGTAATAACAGCGTAACCTGAAGCTTGAGTAGCAGCGTTGCGATTAATGCTTACATATGACCCCCAGCGTTCAAGATATGAACCTGTAGCGGTATCTGGGAACATCTCAAGTAAAGAATTCTTTAATTGAAGATAAAACTCGTATACTCTACCTGCGTAACCTGTGATTAGCGCTCCTAAGAAAGAGTTCTTTAACCATGGATTAGATGTAGGGAGCTTAGACTTAACGTCAGCTTTAGCTCTGTTCTCAACTTCTTTACGGGTGCTCGGAAAATTAATACTCATATCAGTCTTCTAACCTATCTTTTATCCTGTTTTATTCCACACCGTGAAGTATTTATATTCTATCTTGTTATCGTTTCTAATCAAGTCAACTTTGACCTCTACATTAGGTCTTCCACTAGTGAAAGAAGCTGCTGCCGTTACTATTACGTCCTTAATATGACCGTCTGTCTTCAACCATACTAAAGCTTGTTGAGTATATTGAGCTGCCAAAGATACCGTACCTGTAGTGAGCTTCGCTTGGTCAAGTAACCATAGCTTAGAGCCTATTTCGAAGTTCGGAGTATCACTAAGTGTATTGCCCCACCAGCCTCTGCGGAGGGTAGGTTCAATAACTTCATCAGGACCTGCTCTCTTTTCACAAAACATACTGACGACCAGGTTAGTATCGAAACCGTCTTCCTTTACCAGATCACCATCAGTATCTATCGAGATATCATAATAACCTAAAAGATCTACAGTATCGGTTATATTAGTAAGCTTTAAATCAATATAGTTATTAGTCATAATAAACCTTACCCTGTCTTAACTGTAGAAGAAGCGGAAGTTATATTAGCTCCGTTAACGGTATCATTAAGCCTAGCTACGCCTCTAGATGAACCGTTGAGTCTTATTTCAGCACCGTTAATGATTACATTACCCGTAGCTGCAAGTGTCAAGTCACCGGTAGAAGTTAACGACATAGTGCCTTGAGTTATGAATGTCATATTACCTGAGCTGTCTACTGTAATGGTAGCGCTGTTCTTGCCAGTTACTGTTATTGAACCGTCAGTAGCGAACTTTACACGACTCTCAGTTTGAGGTGAACCGACCACCACTTCACCAGCTTGGAGATTCTTGAACCGAGTCTTAGGAGTATTACCTATACCTACGCGATTCTCTTCTTGTCCCTGTACATTCCATAAGACAGCGATAGCATCAGCAGGTAAAGAACTGTAAAGTCCGTAAGGTGTAATGATTTCTACATCGCACGTCTTGCCCATATAATCAACTTGCGCAACATGATAATTACCGTCATCTTTCGCTACTTTAGTAATTCGTGCTCGCTTGGTTGCCGTAGGTAAATTCGCCATATCAATTTCTTCCTTCATACGTGCCCGTACACGGCTTTAAAGTAGTCAAGGGCACTTACCTACCTAGAAGATCCAAATCAGTCTGTAAGGTACCTTTAACGCTACGTACGGCCCTATCTAATGTAGGGGGTAAGGTATCTTATAACATAATTCATGAAAGATACTGATTTTATACCATTTTCAGTTCAAATAACTCTTTTTCAGCTAACCTTCTCCGAGTAAGTCCTGCCAATACCATTCCGCCAGCTTTGTTCCAACGTAGGAACTGTTCGGCAGCTTCTGCATGTTTGTTCTGATTGAGAAGTTTGAGAAGAGTACTTTTCCTTAAAGCTCCAGCACCTAAGTTATACGTGAATGATACTAGCGCATCAAACTGGTTTTGATTAAGTGTTTCGATAACTGCGTCAGATACAGCGTCTTCGAATTTCTCTAGATCTTGTTTAAGAATCTCTTCAGCTTCATCTAAGTCAATGATCTGATCTTCGTATACATCTCCAGTATGTCCATAACCGATAGTCAATACTCCAGCGGGGCATCGATATGATTTAAGTTTAATACCTTCGAATTCTTTGATTAAATTAATACCTAATCTACCTATCTCCATAACTCATCTCTCTCCTTCCTTCTCTCTAACTTAATCACAGATCATTAAAATTATCTTTAACATACCTGAGGTAACTAACGTTACAGTAGTAACATATGTATATATTATTATATATTATTATATATTATATTATATATATATATACTGTATGTAAAACTTAATTTAGGATAAATTGTAGATACCTGCAACCTCTAGAGAACTAACGCTTTTTGAAGTCATTGTAAAAGAAATCACGAGCTGTATTATCATAGTCCGTAAACTTAGTTTTATCGATGGTTTGCTTCTCATTTTTACTATTGCTTTTAGTATCTTTTTTAGCTAATTCTCGTGCCTTTTGAGCGAGTAAAACATTGAAAGCTTCTTTAGTTAACATCTCTAAATCAGTGGTTGAACCTCCTGAAGAAGACACTCTTGAAGTTACTTTAAACAACAATAATTCATCATTCACATCAGCAAAATCATCTTTAACTCTTACTAAAGTATTAGGGGTATAAGCTTCGCCTGAGTCTACGGGACTGTGTCCTACTACTGTACAATTATACCTGAATGACTTAGCTTTACGTATCTGACCTTCCCATTTAGCACGGTCATCAAGAGTAGCTTCTTTGCTAGATGACTCTGATACTTCATGATACTGCCTTGAAGTTCGAACTTCCGGATCAGTATAGGTACCTGTCCTATCTGTTAACTGCTTAGAGCTTTCACCTACGTCCTTATCACCACCTGGGTTACCTTGTGAATAGAATGTGTACTCATTGAAACGTTCTGAATCATCATAAGATACTGAAGCTGACTTAATCGTATTGAGCGTACCGCCTACAATATTGTTTAACTGTACATCTGTAGATACTGTAGAAGCTCTACTGAATACTAAGTTACCGAGTCCGTCAGTAGTCGTTATGACTTGCTTCTTCTTGGCATACATATCAAGGAAATCAAAGGCTGACTGGCCTATGTTAGCAGATATCAAATCACCTTTTAAGAAAGGTTCAAGACCTTCTACCTTATTAATTACTGAAACATCAGTAGCGCCGATAGCTGCTAACGTCTGCGTAGCTATATCTTCAAGTGAAATAGGAGCTACGAACTCAATCTTATGATCTACTTTAGAATCGACAATATCAGCTGTCTTATCTCTACCTTCAATCGAGATGGTATGGGTATTGGAATCATACGATACTTTGATACGATCTACATAACCAGTTATAACTTGACTATCATTAACATATACCTTAACCGCTTGTCCACGTGGTATAGGAAACGGAAGCTTATAATCAGAAGCTGCCTGGAAATAGAATACTCCGCTGATCGCGTCAAGAGCACGTTCGATATTAACTTCAGTAAAGTTATTATATCTCCTGCCGCCTACTTCAAGTGTAATCATATTCCCTCGTATCTTATTATACCTGAAGTCTGAATGAGTAATGTATCGGCTCATAATTCACGCTTTCTTGAGCCGAATAATTAACCGATAATTAACCGATAAAACAGCCTCGTACAGCCTCATAGATATCTCAGTGGTATCTACCTACCTAGACATTCCAAATCAGTCTGTAAGGTACCTTTAACACGCCGTACGACCCTATCTAGATTCTACTTAACATATAGTTTAGCAGTATTCTGTAATGAAGTAGGATCCTGATTAGTAAGTCGATTCAATAATCTTAAATCTTCAGTACGTGAATCTATAGCACCTTCAGCGTCAATACCGTAAACAGGTAAGTCACCATAATTCTGATACTCAAGAATCGTAAGGGGTAAGTCTTGTACTTCCTGAGTTTGAATATCAGGAGTAACTAAACTCTGTATGTCGAGATACCTAACTACTTCTGACCTGAGGTTCTGTATGTCCTGCTGTACTGCATCCGAGACCGTTACCCTATATATTAGGGCTTCGTATTGAAGATCAAGCTCGTCACGCAATTCTTTTAGATCATCTAAACTCTTGATCCTATAGAAACCTATGTTCCTGCAAGTAATACCAAATGCGAATACTAACATCATATCGAGTAAAGAATTCTGATTAGTTACCTTAGATAAATGTCGAGCTGTATTACCTGTAGTAATAGGTTCGGAAAGTTCAAACTTAGATAGTTTACGACCTACGTCAAAACCTTGAGCACCTGTATTAGTAAGCCCGTCAAGAGCTTCTACTAAAGTACGTGTATTGTCATATAAGTTAGTTACTGTAGAAGTAGAAGAAGAAGTGATATAAGCAGCTTTATTAGCGTCATAATCATTGAATACTGATCTGTAGTATTGAGCTGAACCGTCAGCGTTAAATACTGAACGTGATACGAAAGTGTCACCTATAGAAGATACTATCGAAGTAATATCATTAAGGCCAGAAAGTACAGAATCAGCATTATGCCCGTAAGAAGCTATCCATTCATATGATTTGAAGAATCCAGCTTTAAGGCTATCGAATAATGCTGTAACTTGACCGCCGAGTAAAGAATCAGTAGTAGCAGCGCCTGGGAACAGGAGTTCCTGAGCTACTGAGAAGTCTATCAAGATCTTTACATAACCGAGATCAGAAGATGATTCGTTGATAGAGTAACTGATTACTGCTACGTTGCGTAATCCGTAGAAAGGATGGACAAGGGTACCGTAACCCTCAGCTTCGAGTGCTGCCTTAATAGCGTCACGCCGAGTGAAATAAGAAGCTGAAGGTATAGATACGTTTAATGTGATTAATTCATTGTTTAGACCTAGGTCTTCAACATAACGTCTATCCGAGTTAGGAAATTCATGAGTTACAGTCTTGCGACCGCCTCTGACATTAGATTCTTCTATTAAGAAAGATATACCTCGAAAAGAACCAGGAAGTAAGTCACCTAATATAGACATCGTTTAACTTCCTTTCTTAGTTAATAACCATTACTGTCGTACTCTCCAGCAGTATTCTTACCTACCTTAAGACCTGACCCCATAGAGTCTACAGTAGTCTTAGCAGTAGTGCCAGGGTCAGCTGTAACTTTAACATTTACGTCTATTTTACTTTTTTCTACGCCTACAGTACCCATTAAGGCTTTGCCTATCATTGAGACAGGATTAACTAATTCTTTTACGCCTATTCCGCCTATACCAGTTACTGACCTAATAGCTTCTTTAATCCCTCCGCTTATACCTGAAGCTATCATAGCGGCTATTTCAAGAGCTAGACTAGGCAGACCTATTATCCCTAGTTTAATACCTTCGCGTATACCGTTCCCAATCACGTCTTTTAAATAATTACCCATAGATGTCATATATGGCTTAAGAGCTTCATACGCTTGATTAAATAATGCTGATATGTCACCGAACACTTCTTCCATAGTGCTTTTTACTATCTGGAAAGCTTCAACGAGTGCTGAGCCAAAGTTTATTTCTCCACCTTCACGTAGAGAATCTGTGAGTTTATTTACAAACTCATTTAGTTTAGCGAGATGTACTCCAGCTTTTGCCATAAGCGGGCCTACGAACACATGAATCAGGCCTCCTGCAGCTGCGGAAGTATCTCCTAATATGTTGTTCAGGGTCATCATGGACTTGCCGATAGTATTTTTGGCAGCAAAGCCACCTACTCGACTTTCAATAAGATCTAGGATTAATACTTGTGCTCCAACGATATCTCCAACCTTCATTAACTCTTGAATGCTTTTCTTTTGCTCTTTAGTTAATACCATACTTACTTGACTTAAAGCTCTCATAGCAAGCAGAGGATTTTGCATCGCCTTGGCCATAGCTCGCCCCATACCTGAGAATTCTACCGCAGTAGTCTTGCCCATGAAACGTGCTGCATCTACTGTAGCTTGAATCATGCGTTTGAGGTTATCACCACTTAATTCGGAAGCTTGAAGAAGAGGAGTTACTATAGCACCTTGAAGATCTTCCAAGTCGACGCCTGTTTTCACTACTATACTTTTCATTAGCTTAGCTAAGTCTTCAGAGCCTATTTTTATTCTGTCTTTGGCAGCGTCAAAAGCGAACTTGAATCTCGTTACCAGTTGCTCTTCTAAAGCACCTTCCCTAAGTAAGTGTTGTACTCCTATACCGGCCATGAGGCCCCCGATACCGCCGAGGACCATATTCTTAAAACTAAATATCTTATTTTTTAATTGTCCTAAGCGGTTGCCTAGTAAGGTAGCTTTTTGGGAGATACGATCAGCTTGAGCACTGAATTGATCTACCAACCTAAGGGAAGCTGAAACTACAAAACCACTCATATTAAAAAATCCTTCTTAAATTTTGTTTCGCTAAGCTTTAGATTGCTCTTTAGTAATCTTTGAGGCTGCCTCTAACCATTCTTTAAGTTCAGTTAGAGGCATATTCATGAAATCGCCATAAGTGATTCCGCCTTTAAATATTATCATTAGCCTGGCCATATAATCCACAAGACCTACTTCAAGGTCCCTGTCCAGGAAGATAACAAAAAAGATGTTATATATTCCCCGATGAGACGTTCAAACTCATTCTGGTCTACCTGGTCCAAAAGATAACCTGTCAAAGGTACTTCATCTAGATTGCCTAATCCTTGAAGAATCATAGCTCTCATGACATTTTGAAAGTCTACCATATCGATACCGCTCATATAGAGCATCATGAGTACTTGAGTACCGTCAAGCTCTTGATCAGCACCCGTACCTTTATCGTCAAGTGCGGATTTATTATCTCGCAGTCCTGCTAGAGCTTTAAAGAACTGTTGCTTAAGCTTAATAAGAAACTCTCTGTGTTTAGCAGTAGGGGCCTTAAGTGTAAGTCTAAAGCCGAGATTCTCTTGGCCTTTACTTGCATACTTAATGGGCTCTTTTAAAATGAATTCAAATTCATGCAGCATATAGACCATCTTCCTTTAATCTTTGATTAATTAAATAAGCTATAAGCTTATCTTTAATCTTTAATATAAAAATCTCTTATTAAGGCTTAGGGCCTTATAGTATAATATAGGAGAGGAGACCGGAGCCTCCTTTAGTGTTGATATGTACAGAAGGTCACGAATAACGTAACCTTAGGGACATAAGATAGTTAGATAGCAGCGTTACCCACAAATTCCACTTCGATAGTGTCATCTACGCCAAGCTTAACAGAATAATCATTTACCATGATAGCTCCTGTAATGGTGCGCGTAAAGCCAGTAGTCGAAAGGGTAATTACATGCCCGTCTTGGTTAGCTTTGATAGCTCTAAGGAGTTCAATATTTCCAGCGGTAACTTCGACGTGGAATTTTACCATAGATTGCTTTTTGGTAGCGTCTTCGGACACTACTTGCTGAACAGATCCGCCGCCAGATGTTTGAACTCTAAGTTTCTGTTCTCCTAAACCCTCAGTATAAGAGAGAGTGTTAGGTACGTACCCTATAACATTGTTATCGATGATGAGGGTAGCATCAACCGTTTTGCGTATAATAGCCATATGCTTAATTCCTCTTAACCGTTAGTATTGAAAGCTACGCGAATAGTAGCGAGTAATGTTCGTAATTGAACCACAATAGGTACGATCATATCTACAGTAACTTTACCTAATGAAAGATCTAAAGTAACTACCAGGTTAGCTTTAAAGTATTTCATATTAGCTTCGCCGCTGCGGGTAAGTACATACCCTTCTGAAGCAAGATCAAGATATAGCCCAGTGAGATAAGCTTTAATCACGTCAGCATTAGCCATGTTATGACCAGGTATCAAAGCACCGTCAGTAAGCCGCGTTTGTCCATATTGGGCACGCGCGTTATTGTAAAAATACTCACGTATTTGACTAGAAGTATCGACGTGTTCAATATACTTAAAGCTTGTGTCAGCATTACCCGCTACGTCTGTAAGGTAAGTAGTTACCACTTCACCTGCGATGATAGAATTACCTGCGATGTTGTTACCAAGAAGACTCACGCCTTTAAGCTGTAAAGCTTCAATCTGCGCTCTAGTTAAACCGTCACCTTGTTTAATGAGGGGAAGGTAACTAAATGGAGTATTGAAGAAAGGCAAGGAAGCTGTATGTGGGCCGCCAAATTGATCTTTAGGACCACTGTTTCCGGTTACATAACGAGAGATATTCGCGTTAGTCGTGAGCCTGAGTGACCGAATGGCCGCTACTTGAGCTGAAATGTTATCACTAATCTCGGCAATTGCGCCGCCTACAAATCTACCCGCATCTGCTACCAAAGGATTCCCAAAAGCTACCAAGAGAGGTTGGTTTAGAGTAGCTACCCAAGTAAGCAGGTTAGCATTAGAGTCAGCTTTTGTGAGAATCGCTACACCGTCAAGAACCTTGTTAGTAACATTAAGTCTTCCGTCTAGAATGGTATCAATGGTAGCGGTAGCATAAGTACCAGGATAAACTATTGTAGTATAACGTTGGCCGTCAATAAGAGCTTCTAATCCTGAGATGGTAGGATTTGTAGCGCCTGATGCCATAGTAGTAATCGTAAGACCTACCCCCGCTGGCATATCAGTTACTTTTAAAGCGATTTGATTCCCTAGGGTACCTTTATGCTTAGAAGTAATAGTAACCGTACCTGTAGTGCTGGAAGCGGTAAACTGAGCAAAGGTATCAGCGGTTACAGCTGCCTCGATAGCCGCGCCTATGGTTGTAGCGGAAGCTCCTGAAGCTACTATAATTGTGTACTTATGATCGTAGTTAGAGCCGATAGTTACATACATAGTGCCGGCAGCAGTAGAAGGTCCAGTAAGTGCCAAAGTACCTGTGGCGGCTACTCCTGCTCCAGCATCGTCATAAGGTACTACGTCAATGCGAGTAACTTCGTTAATTCTTCTAAACTGACGAATCATAGAAGCTAAGTGACTGGTTTTACCAAAAAGAGTATCCCATTCGTTATCGTTACCTATATTTTCCACCACCGCACCTGTAGTAGCCGTACCTGCGGATACCTTTTGCCCTATAATTAGAACTTTAGGCTCCGTGTTAGACACGTCTCTTTGGGCAGGAACGATGTTAAAAGTCACATCTGGTTGAGAGATGATCATGTTTGTGTCTCCTTAATTGTCTTATTAATTGAATAATCAAACATCTTCATCTAGAT
>Ga0163147_10004931_pt1 | contig 16635 bp, 13 predicted proteins | sample OliLakLV19MP6G1_FD_148597 | JGI IMG/M metagenome (GOLD analysis project Ga0163147, IMG submission 148597) | Freshwater microbial mat bacterial communities from Lake Vanda, McMurdo Dry Valleys, Antarctica- Oligotrophic Lake LV.19.MP6.G1 | ecosystem: Environmental > Aquatic > Freshwater > Lake >...
CATCGAGCTCGGCGAAGACGCCGATCATGTCGAAGTCGTGCGCGTCGTCGAACGGCTGGCGGGTGTGGCGCTGCGCGCCGGCGCGCTGCCGACCGACTCACGTTCCTCTTGACCGGTTTCATGTCCACGCATACAATCGCCGACACGCACACCATCCGTTCGCACTTTCCCGCCCTTGAGCGCCGTCACGGCGATCAGGTCGTCGCCTATTTCGACGGGCCGGGTGGTACGCAGGTGCCACGCAGCGTGGCCCACGCGATGACGGACTATCTCTTTCATCACAACGCCAATACGCACTGGCTTTATCCCACGAGCGAAGAGACTGATGCGTTGATCGCCGCGTCCCGCACGACGCTGGCGGAGTTCCTCGGTGCCAGCGCGGACGAAATCGCTTTTGGTGCGAATATGACCACGTTGATGTTTCACGTGGCGCGTGCAATCGGGCGTACGCTGGAGCGCGGCGACGAGATCATTGTGACGGAGCTCGATCATCACGCCAACATCGCGCCGTGGCAGGCGCTGGCGCAGGAGCGCGGTGCGGTGCTCAAGTGGATTCCGCTCGACCTGCACACGTCACACCTCGACTTCGACGCGTACGCGCGGGCGTTATCGCCGCGCACCCGCGTGGTCGCGATCGGCGCAGCGTCGAACGCGCTCGGTACGATCAGCGACGTGCGCTCGTTGATCGCGATGGCGAAGCAGACGGGCGCCATCACCGTGGTCGACGCAGTGCACTATGCGCCGCATCACCTGGTCGATGTGCGCGCGATTGACTGTGATTTTCTGGCCTGTTCGGCGTACAAATTTTACGGACCGCATATCGGTGTCCTGTACGGAAGGGCCGAGCGCATCGCTGCGCTCGATGTGCCCCGGCTCGAACCGTCACCCAATGTCGGGTCGGAGCGCCTCGAAACCGGTACGCAGAATCACGAAGGCATCGTGGGCGCGGCGGCGGCGGTGGATTTCATCGCGTCGCTGGCCGCCGCCGAGATTGGCTCGCGTCGTCAGCGCATCGCCGCCACCTTCGATGCGCTGCATCACCGTGGTGAGCAGTTGGTCGCGCAGCTATGGGATGGCATTGGCCGCATGCCATGGGTGACGCCTGTGGGGCCGTTGCCAGGCAGTTCGCGTACGGCCACCGTGAGCATGAAAGTGCGAGGCGGCTCCGATGCTGCGGCACGCGCGCTCGCCGCGAGTGGCCTCTTCGCCTCGAACGGCGATTTCTACGCGAGTACCGTTGCCCGGCGGTTGGGCGTGCAAGACGAAGGCTTGCTGCGTATCGGGTGCATGGCGTACACCACCGATCGCGAGATCGACCGATTGCTCGCGGCGCTGCACGATCTCCGGTCGTGAACGAACCCACGGATTTACACGCGCTGCTGCGTGAGGAACTGCCGGCCATCAGAGCGCAGTGCGGCACGTTCATCGTCGTGCGCTGTGAGTTGGCGCTCGTCGCCGGGGATGTGGCCGTAAGCGCAGACTCGCTTCGCCGCGCGATGCTGGCGCTCATCGCGAATGCCATGACGGCCATGCCGACGGGCGGCACGCTGACGATTCGCACGGAACATGTCGAAGCCGCGGGGGCCGAGCTCGGCCCTGTGCCGCCGCTCGCACCCGGTCGCTACATGCGCGTGACCGTACAGGATACGGGCCGTGGAATGGACGAGAGCGCCCGCGTCGCGGCGATCGGGGCGCAGCCCGGTAAGACACGCGGTTTGGCGGGCGTGCTCGAGTTGGTCCGTGAGTTCCGTGGCGCGTTGTGGCTCGACAGTGCGCTCTCGTATGGCACGCGCGCGTTCCTGTATCTGCCGGTTGATGCCGAAGCCGCCAGCTTACGCCGCGCCACAGTGCTGCTGGTCGAGGACGAAACCGCCGTGCGGTCTGTCGTGCGGCGCATGTTGCTCGGTCAGGGCTTTGCCGTGCGCGAAGCGCGCGATGGCGAGGCCGCGCTCCGCCTCTGGCACGCCGAACGCGCGCACATCCGGGCGGTCATCACCGACGTCGTCATGCCCGTAATGGGCGGACGCGATTTGGCTCGCGAATTGCGCCTGCTCGACCACGATCTGCCGGTCCTCTTCATGTCGGCCTACGCCGGAGACGAGCCCGGGTTGCTCGACGGTGTGGATGAACCGCGTCGCTTGCTGGCCAAACCGTTCACGAGTGAAGGATTGCTCGACGCACTGCGCAACTTGCTCGCCGAGTCCGTGTGAGAGTGCGCTCGCTGGCAATATCGACAGTGATGCTGATGGCGGGCCTCGGCGCCTGTACTGATCGCGCGGTGACACCGGCCGTGCCTCCGGTCGCCGAGTTTCTGGTGGCGGCCGGGGATTCCACCTACTGGGTGCGGAGCAGTCCGGAGGGATTGCGCGTGCGCAGCGCATCGCTGTTGTTGACGCACTCCGACAATCAGTTTTTCGAACTGCGCATTGTCGAAGACAGCCGCGATTATCTCGACGCCGAGTTTGTGCGTGAGCGATTATACGGCCAGGCACTCGGCAGCACGGATTCGGTGTTGCTGTATGCGGACGAGGCCGTGGCGGACGCGATGCGCTTCTGGTTGTCCGAACGCCCCGGTGAAGAACCCATCAATCCCGAGGAGGAAGACGCACCGGAGCCGACGTCGTCTGCCGCGGATTTTCTGGAAGTGATCGACGTGCATGGTCGATGGGTCAGCTGGGCGCACGCGCTCGATATCGATCTCGAGAACGCGCCCAGCCACACACACCAACGACGTCGTGGCGTGTCGGATATCAGAAGCGGCGCGCGCGCCGAACTCGATTCGCTGGTGTCTCGCATGGAGGCGGAACGAATCACCGGTATCGGACGTGCGTCTCTCGATACAATGCTCGCCGTGGTACGAGACGCCACCGATGACCGCGCGGCACGTGCCCGCAGTACCTTGCACACATTCGCCTTCGATGCGGCTTCCTTCTCGATCACCGACGTCGCGCGGCAACCGGCGATCCTGTTCCATGTGCCGGGAACAAGTGCGGATGGTGAGGCGCTGGAACTGCTGCTCCCACCGATTCCGATCGTCGAACAGCCATCCTGGTGGAGCGCTGTACGATCCACCGTCCCCGAGTGGTCAACAGACTCGTTGACGATGGGATGGACGCACGGCCGGTACCGCGTGGTCGGTCGTGTCGATTCGGCACGCACGCTCCTTACCTTGTCGCTGGTGTCTGACTCTGTCGGTGCGCGGCCGTGGCCCATCGCCGTTGTCCCAATGCCGGCGTATCAATTCGTCGCGCTTGATGTGGCGACGCTCGAGCCCGGCGCACGCGCCGCCCTGCGCGACGTGTTCGACCGTCCGTCGACCGACAACAGCGTGGCGTTGCAGATTGAGGGCTCAACGGCTCGCACGCTGCGCCACGCGCTGCACACCACTTTCCGTCTCCGTCGCCGATGAACGACCGCCCGCCGCGCCCCGTTGCCGAGAGTTCGCATGTCTCGAGCGAACTCATCATGCCGCATGATGCGAATATTCTCGGCCACGTCTTCGGCGGCGCCATCATGGCCATGGTGGACAAGGCGGCGGCGGTGGCGGCGTTCCGTCATGCGCGAGCCAACTGCGTCACCGCGTCAATCGACCGCGTTGATTTCAAAGAGCCCATTCATGTGGGTGAGCTCGTGTCCTGTCACGCGTCGGTGAACTTTGTCGGCACCACCAGCATGGAAGTCGGTGTCCGTGTCGAAGCGGAAGACCTGATCTCCGGCATCCGTCGGCATACGAACACTTGCTACCTTACGTTCGTCGCGATTGACCGCAACGGTCGTCCGGTGCCGGTGCCTCCGGTGCTGCCGCACTCCCCCGACGAAGTACGACGCTATGCGGCGGCGCAGGCGCGTCGTCGTCGACGACTCGAAGAACGGCAGGCGGAGGCGCGAACGGAGGGTTAAGCCTCCGCGGACAGTCCGACCTGCGGGCCCGCCGCTTCCTCTACGAGCGGCAGCACGATCTCCATGCCGTCCCGGGCCACCTGCGTGTTTGGAAAGACGGCGCGAGCCTCGGCCTCCAGCAAATCCGTCTCTCGTGAGTAGCGCGCCGAGATGTGGGTGAGCAGCAGGCGCCGCGCACCGCCAGCAAGCGCCACCCTGGCGGCCTCTTCGGCCGTCGAATGCCCAGTCTCGAGCGCTCGCTCGGCTTCGTCATTGGCGAAGGTGGCCTCGTGCACCAGCACGTCGGCATCCCAAGCGGCCGCGACCACCGCCTCGCACGGGCGCGAGTCTCCCGTCAGCACGATCTTGCGCCCTCGCCTCGCCTCGCCGACCAGCATGTCGGGCGAGATGTTGCGTCCATCCGACAGCGTCACGGTCTCGCCCTTGTGGAGCCTTCCCCACAGCGGGCCCTCGGGTACGCCCATGGATCGGGCTAACTCCGGGTTGAAGCGGCCCAATCTGTCATGCTCGGCGACAGTGTATCCCAGCGACCGTGACCCGCGATGATCGACGGGGAAAGTGACAATGTCATAGTCTTTTCGGTGGAGCGTTGAGCCGGCCTCTACCTCGGTCACAGTGACCGGGTAAGTGAGGTGCTCTCCCCCCAGTGTGATGCATTGACGCAACGTCTTTGCCGCGCCACGGGGGCCCCACAGCCGTAACGCTTCGGTCCGGCCTTGTAACCCCATTGTGCGCAAGAGACCGGTTAATCCGAGGATGTGGTCGGCATGCGTATGCGTAAAGAAGAGATCGTCGAGATTGAAGGAAACACCATAGCGCATCATTTGGCGCTGGGTGCCTTCACCGCAGTCGAAAAGCAGGGTCTCACCCTCGCGAATTATCGCCAGGGCGCTGACGCCTCGTTCGATCGTCGGACGGGCCGCGGAGGTGCCCAGAAAGCGCAAAGAAAACGGCATGCGGCAATATATCGCGTCGCGGCCCGACCTTTGCATAGCATGCCAGCAGTGAAACGGAGGTCAGAATGGCGGGCTCGTGCATTCGCCACCTCCGCATCGGCGTCGTCGCTGCAGACGGCATCACTGCTGGCTAAGGAGGGATGTATGTCCGAGAAGAGCAAGCGGGGCTTCGCCTCGATGGACCGTGAGCGTCAGCGCGAAATCGCCGCGAAGGGCGGCCGCGCAGCTCACGCCAAAGGCACCGCGCACGTCTGGTCTGCTTCCGAGGCTCGCGAGGCGGGGCGGAAGGGCGGGGAAGTGGTGAGTCAGGATCGACTGCACATGTCGGCGATCGGGCGCGAAGGTGGTGAGTCGCGAAGCGCCTCTGTTCGCGCGGCGCGGCTGCGCAGGCTCTCCGAATCGCAGGCGCTGCGCGCAAATGGCCGTGCGCTGTCCGCGCCGCTTGAGCGGGAAGTGGAGATCTCGATGGGGCATGATGGCGCGCTCGGTTCGGATCGCGCCCTTATCCCGCACCGAGTCGCCGCTGACGGAGCGGCGGATCGCCCAGCCGACCGTGCGGACGAGCGCTCGCTAGACCGCCTCCGTCCAGCGCCCGAGCAGCGCAATATGCCGTGAGGCATCGATGTTGCGCCCGCTGACGAATCGCGCCATCGGCCCTTCGCCGAGCGATTCGTCAGCGCGTGCGGCGTTGCGCAGAGCCGCCACCGTCACGGCGCCTGCCCCCTCAACGGTGAGCCCCTCGTGCCGGTGCAGCCAGGCAATCGTTTCGCCGATCTGCTCTTCATCAAGTGTCACAATCTGATCCAGACAGTGCTGTCCGATCTGCAGCGCATCGTCGTCAATCTGTCCGGCGAGTCCGTCGGCCAACGTGGACTCTGACGCGATCTCGACGACACGACCCGCCGACATCGATTTCGCCATGGCCGCGGTACGCACGCTCTGCGCACCGACAATGCGCACCTGTGGCGCGACGCTCCGGAGCACGGTTCCAACACCACCAAGCAGTCCACCGCCGCCCACGCACACGAGTACGGTGCGAACACTCGGCAGCTCCGCCAGAATCTCGAGCGCGACGGTGCCTTGTCCCGCAAGCAGGTCTTCTCCAAGACACGGATTGATGAACGGCACATCGTCGAGCGCCGCGTGCGCTTTGGCCAACACCATCGCGTGATCGTAGTCGGTCGCCTCGTCGTTGACGACGGCGCCAAGCGCACGAATGCCGTCCTTCTTCACCTGAGGCGCATCATGCGGGACGTAGAGCATGGCCGGCGCACCGAAGTGATGCGCCGCCCACGCGACGCCGAGCCCATGATTGCCGGCGCTGGAGGCGACGACACCGCGCGCGCGCTGATCGGCCGTCATGCGATCAAGGACCGTGTACGCACCGCGCACTTTGAAGGAGCCCGTGCACTGTTCCACTTCGAGCTTGAGCCAGACAGGTCGCCCCATGAGTTCGCTCAGCGCCGTACTGTGCCGCAATGGGGTCGCAGGGAACACGTGCGCAAGCGCTGCGGCGGCCTGTTCAACCGATGTGAGTGTCGGCAGTATTCCGGGAAGGATCGAGGTGGACATGCGGGAAACTTATCGCGTGTGCAACGCAGGCCGCTCAGCGAAGCGTTTCCACACCCCACATACGCACATAGCGCCCCACGTCGAACTTCTTGCCGGCGCGCGATGTCAGCATCGGGCGCAGGCCGCCCCAGATCGGTTTATTGCCCCACGATCGGTCCCACAGGCCGAGACACCACATGATGCCGCCAACGCTGTTCGGATCCCGTCCATCGAGCGCATACCGATCGTTGAGATGAAACATCCAGGCGCGCGCGTCCTCGTAGGTGGGGGCCCACCGTACGATCTGCTTGCCCCACAACATGCGCGCGTAGTTGTGAATGATTCCTGATCGCAGCAGCTGCTGCTGCGCCGCGTTCCACAGCGGATCGTGCGTTTCGGCCGAGTCCAGTTGTTCAAGCGTGTACGTCTCGGGCCGCTCGTCGTGCGCGTGCGCCTGCATGGTGCGCTGGATCCAGTCGGGCAACGATGCCAGCTGGTCAAAGTTTGGCGTGTGCAGGCACCAATTGTACGACAGCTCCCGCCACGTGATCACCTGATCCACGAATGCAGACACGTCGTCCGCCGGTGCATCACTCGCCAGTGCGGCGCGCACAACTTCCGCGGCGGCAATGTGTCCGTAGTGCAAATCCGGCGACAAGTGACTGGTGAAGTCGTCCGCGGCTTCGTTGCGCCGTTCGTTGTACTGGGGCAGACGCGTGGACACGAACGCGTGCAATCGTGCGGCCGCCGCCGACGCACCCGGTGTGACACTGTGCACCGGGGCCACGTGGTGGTCGATCTCACACAGTGCGATCTCCCGTGCGATCGCGTCATCGCTCATCTCGCGCAGCGCGAGCGGTTCGACGGCGTACGCCTCGTGCAGCAAGGCGCGAACGTTCGCCGACAGCGACAGGCGCGGTGCGCGTTCTTCGACGGTCTCAAGTGAGAGGTCGCGCAACTTGGCGAGCTTGGGGCGGATCGTGCGTGCCGCCCATTCCGCTTTGGTAAACACGCCCGATGGCACGATGCATGCGCTTTCGACCGCCAGCACGCGACAGGCGATCCGTTCGGCCAAACGCCAGGTGCGCGCGTCCACGCCCGCGGTGGGAAACCGGTCGGTGATGACCACGTACGCGTGTTCCGCCAGGCGATCCAGCACGCGTCGGTCGTCGGCACGATGTCGACGCAGCACGAACTCATAGTGGAAGCCGGCGGCCCCGGCCCGCACGGCCGTCTCGCGCGCCGCGTGCAGGAGATGATGCGTGTGCCGATCGCTCGCGTGGGGATAGGTGGGGTCAAGGCCTTGATGAATCACCAGTGGCTTGCGCACCTTGTCCGCAGCACGAATCGCTGCACGCAGCGCCCAGTTTTCGTGCACCCGCTGCGTGCTCTGCATCCAGTACAGCACGTACGCTCCCTCAGGTCGGGCGCGTTTGCCGTTGACGTCAGTGGTCCGCGAGACGAGCTGGTCGCGGACGAAGTCCGAATCGAGAGCGTGCTGGAAGGAGGTCATGTTGGCTGAGCAACGGTAAGCGGACGGGAGCGGTTCCGCTGAGTCGGCTGACAATCAAACGATTGGGCCCAGTGTGTGACGGATTCGGGGCGTCGTCGTCTTCAGCTTGACAGGAAGAAGGCGGAGACTAGCTTGCTCTTATCCGAGCGACCCGCGCCAACGGTGCGGGTTTTGCGTAGGACGGCGTTCCGCGCCGGTAAGCGCTTCGGGCGCTGCACCATCCGGGGCTGTAGCTCAGCTGGGAGAGCGCTGCATTCGCATTGCAGAGGTCAGGGGTTCGAGCCCCCTCAGCTCCATAATCTGGTTTCGTGGTTACACAATCGATGCATGGAACCCGTGGCACTCGTCCGGGTATCATGTGAAAATATGTAGGGCAGCCCGCCATCGTCCGGTAGGACGTAGAGTTCCAATGGCGATGTGTGAGGCAGCCCTGCGCGACCCTTGACGAAGGGTTCGTCAGGTGACATCCGACGGGATACACCGCGTCCGCCGCAGCCTCTCAGCTGCGGCGTTTTCGTTTCCGCGAGTTCCGGTGATGTCACGCTACGGACCGGGGCGCGCTGGCGACGAGCTGATGTCCTGGCGCATGGCTCGCATCGCTTCCGACAGGAAGCGCGCTTCCTCCAGTTCCACGCGCCCTGAAAAGTCATCCATCGCGGTGAAGCCAAGGTTGCCGAGCCATCGCATCAGCGCGCTTTCATGAACGGCCACATCGGTACGGCGATGGATCACGGTCTGGCCGTTGGTGAGACGCTTGGCGCTGAGTCGCACTACGACACCGTCCCCGCGGAAGGGCCGGTTCAGCGGACCGCGCACCAGCCGACCGGCGATCGGGGGCAAGTCCCACTCCGGCGGCGTGTTGAATCGCAGATCCCAACCCACTTCGTCCACCGTGTTGACGAACACGAAACGCGCCCGCATGTCACGAACCCCTACGGTAAACAGACCGAACTTCGCGGACGCGTCAACATCCAGTGTCATCGTGTCGGACATCGCTCGCGCCGGGCCATCGAGCGGCTGCAAGTCGCCATTGCGCGAGCGAAACCGCAGGGTGATGAGATCGTTGCGTCCCTCGACGACAAACCACGTGTCATTGGCGTGCACACCGATGCTCGCCGGATCACGCAGTACATAGCGATAGCGCGATGGCGAGAGGTACTTCCGCACGAATCTGGCGAAGTCGGGAAACTCGCGATCCAAGCCGGCGGGATTGAGTTGAATGCCGAGGCTCACGATCGTCGAGCCATCAGCCATGCGCACGGTGTGTACCGAATCGAGCGAGGCGAGTCGGCCAAACGCGCTGCTCGTGCGCGGCATGGTGCGCCGGTAGTCGGCGCGAATCTCCGATGCCGATCGTTCGCCCGACCGAAGCAGCGCCTTGAACACAGCACGCATCGCAAGCGGTGTGACCGTTCCGATCGCCTGGTCCACCTCGGTGCGCCAGAGTCGGTCGCCGTCAGCGAGCGTGTCGAGGGTGATCACGTGACGCGACTCCGCAAGCGACGAGGGCATCGGGACCGACCGCTGCGCGGTGAACACATAGCGACCGTCGACGAGACGGCCACGCGCCGACAGCTCTCGTGTCGCGCCCACCCGACGCGTCCAGATCGTATCACCTTCAACTTTGCTCGGCGCGAGCGCGTATCGTGCGACGCGCATGCGCGCGTGACCGAATCGTGTGTCGCGCGAGGGTTCATCAAAACGATACTGCACGCTGGTCGCCACCTGCGAAGCGGCCGTGCGCGCGCCGACCGGATCGGCAGCATACGCGTCAACGACGGCCTGGCAGCCGGACACGCACGCCACTACGATCGCGATTACTGGTGGCGCGATGCTGCTACGCCAGTGTCGTCTATCTAGTGGGATTGTCTTCACGGTGGCATTGTACCCCGGTCGCCTCCGGTCGGCGCGCCGATGTGACCTTCCGCACCCTGCTTCCGTCTCTTTGCCCATGACGTTGCCGGACATCGAAAAACTTGCATTACTTGAGGCCGCAGTGGAAACGACTGCTGCCGTTTGTCTCGCGCTGCGACCCGATCATTCCGTCATGTTCTGGAATCGGGCCGCTGAAGTGTTGTACGGTGTGCCGCGCGAGCAGGCCTTCGGCATGAACTATGTCGCGACCTTTATCGCGCCCGAACAACAGCCATTGATCGCGGCCGATATTCGCAAGGTGCTTGGGGGCGAGCCAACCTGGGATTTTGAGGATGACTCGGTGCTGCCCGACGGGACGCGTCGCACGCTCGTATGGAATGTTCGTCGCGTGCTCGATGCGAACCGTGAGCCGTGCGGTGTGCTCGCCTCCGGCCACGATATCACGGCGCTCAAAGAGGCGCAGCGCACGTTCCGCCTGGTGTGGGATCATTCGACCGAAGGACTGCTCATTGGCGGCGGCCCGGGCATCATCGACTGCAACCCGGCCGCGCTCGCAATGCTCGGGCTCACGCATCGGGAGCAGTTGATCGGTCGGCACCCGATGGAGTTCTCGCCTGCCGTGCAGCCCGATGGAACGCCATCGGCTCAGCAGGCCAAGATCAACGATACGCTCACGCTCGAGCGGGGTGAGTATCGCTTTCGCTGGACCCACCAGCGCGTCGACGGTGCACTCGTACCGACGGAGGTACACGTTCGTCTCGCCCGATTGGCGGGTCGCCCGGTGTCGGTGATCGCCTGGCTTGACCTGACTGAGCAGAGCGCGATCGCGGAACGGGAAGCCGCGCTGCGTTCGCAACTGTTGCGTGCGCAAAAACTCGACGCGCTCGGCCATCTGGCCGGCGGCGTTGCGCACGACTTCAACAATTTGCTGGCGGCGATCCGGGGAAGTCTCGACCTCGCAGCCCTGGATCTCGCGCCGGATTCTCCCGCGTCCGCCGAGCTCGCGATTGCCCAGGAAACGACGTCGCGCGCGGCGTCGCTTGTCCGTCAGTTGCTCACATTTGGTCGACACGGTGAATCGTCACTGACAGTGTTCGATCTCGCGGACTTCGTGCGCTCGTCGGAATCGATGCTGCGGCGACTGCTGCCCGCGCACTCACCGCTGGTCCTCGATGTCCTGTCGAGCAGCTTGTTTGTCTACGGTGATCAAAGCCAGCTCGAGCAGGTGCTGGTCAACCTCGTTGTGAACGCCCGGGACGCAATGCCGAGCGGAGGTGTGGTCACCGTGCGGCTGAGCGCCGCGGGCGCGGGGAAAGCACGGAGCGCGCGGTTGGAAGTGGGGGACACCGGCTCCGGCATGCCCTCGGACGTGCTCGACCGTGTGTTCGACCCGTTCTTCACCACGAAACCTGTTGGTTCGGGCTCGGGTCTCGGTCTTTCGGTGGTGCACGGAATCGTGTCTGCTCATGATGGCCTCGTGAATGTCGAAAGTACCGTTGGCGTGGGAACGGTGGTGCGAACCGATATTCCGGAGGTGGACGCGCCAATCGCGTTGGCGGAGGCCGCCGTCGACAATCCGGCGCTGTTCCGTCCCCGCTCGGGTGATGCGGCAACGATTCTGGTGGTGGAAGATGAGCCATCGGTGCGTGGAGCCCTGCGCCGCCTGCTTGAGCGGGCGGGTTTTGCGGTGCTCGAGGCCACACACGGCGCAGAAGCGCTGACGGTGTGGTACGCGAACGGTGGAACCGTGCGGGCGGTGCTGAGCGATGTCCGCATGCCGGTCATGACCGGGCCGGAATTCGTACGCTTGCTGCGCGCCGCGGGATCACGCACGCCCGTTGTGCTGATGTCGGGATTTGCCGACGCGGAGTTGGTCCGGGCGTTGCCGGCAGGGGTCACCGAGGTACTGAGCAAGCCGTTCAACGCCGCGGATTTGCTGCGAGCGGTTGGCGAAGCGGTCGCACTCGCCGAGGGCGCGGGCACTTAAGCGCGCGCGCCGGCGGCCTCGACTCAGGGGTTGCCCACGATGCCCTGTGGTGAATAAGATTCGGGATTGCTGCCCCTTGGTGTAACTGGCAACACGCCTCACTCTGGATGAGGAGAGTCTAGGTTCGAGCCCTAGAGGGGCAACTTGAAGGCCCGCATCGACGTTGTTCGGTGCGGGCCTTTCTCTTGCGCGTCACCGCCGTGGCGAGCCAACCCTGATTCCGTACAGCCTTGAAGATGCCCGTTTCCTCACTCGACCTGCTCGCCGGCCAAGGGCTGACCACCACCAAGGCCCCGTTCATCGAAGCGGCGGTCGCGAATGGCGAGATGTACATCGCGCAGCCGTACGCGTTGTATTCGCCCGAGAACCACGACACGTGGCGTCGACTGTACGCGCGCATGCAGGAGCGCTGGGCACGTTACGCGAACCGGCGGTTTCTTGACGGATTGGCTACGCTGTCGTTCGATGCCTCGCAGGTACCGCGTCTCGAAGACGTCAACCGCTTCATGGAGCCGCGCACCGGCTTCAAAGCCAAGGCGGTAAGCGGATTCGTGCCGGCGTTCGACTTTTTCGACTGCCTGAGCCGGCGCGAGTTTCCCACCACCATCACGATTCGTGATGGTGCCTCGCTCGACTATCTGCCCGAGCCCGACATCTTTCACGACATCGCCGGACACGTGCCCATGCACACCGATCCGGCGTTCGCGGAAACATTGGTGCGATTTGGCGCGTGTGCACATCTGGCCGCGGAACTGGTCAGTGCGGAACCCGATCGCGCGGAGCGACTGCGCCGTCTCACCAGCATTCAGAACGCACTGCAGCGATTTTTCTGGTTCACCATTGAGTTCGGCCTCATGCGGGGCGAGGCGCCCGGTGAAATCAAGGCGTACGGCTCAGGATTGCTGTCGTCCTACGGCGAGTTGGTGCACAGCATCGAAAGCCCGTCGTTGCAGCGATACCCACTCCAGCTCGAGTGGGTGGTGAATCAGCATTTCGAAATCGATCACTATCAACCACTGCTGTTCATCGTGGACGATTTCGATCAGCTCTTCGAGTTGGTGAATGAGCTTGAAGCGTGGATGAAAGCCGGCAAGCTGGACAACGTGACGCCGGGCTACCGCCAAATGAGTGAAGCCGACGTGCAAAGTTTCCTTACCGCGAGCCTCGCGCGCCGCTGACCGGCGCGCTGAGGTAATCCACCGCCAGCGCGGACATCGCGCGCACACCAGTCTCAAGTGCGGCTTCATCCGCGAAAAACAATGGCGAGTGATTGGCCGGGGCGGCGGCGGGATCTTTCCCCTTGGGCGTGACGCCCAGGAAGAAAAACACACCGGGGATGTCACGCGTGAACTCGGGAAAATCTTCCGATCCCATGATCGGGTTGATGAACCTGAATCCGCCTGCACCGGCTGCGCGACGCAGCGTGGGCACCATGCGCTCGGTGAGCGACGTGTCGTTGGCTTGCACGAGTCCGCCCGCATCAATCTTCACGATGGCGGTCGCACCGGCCGATGTCGCAATGTCCTGCGCGGTTCGCGTGATGCGCGAGGCAATGTCGCGACGCATCGCGTCGTCGAAGGTGCGCAGTGTGCCAACCAACACGACACTGTCGGGGATGATGTTGCTGCGATTGCCGCCCTGAATCTGACCAACGGTGAGCACGCTGGGCAGATACGCCACATTCACCTGACGGCTCGCAATCGTCTGCAGACCGAGAATGATCTGCGCCGACACGACGATGGGGTCAACACCGGACCACGGTTGCGAGCCGTGCGTTTGCCGTCCTTTCACGATGATCGAGAAGTTGCCGGCGGCGGCCATTTGCGGACCGGCACGCACGCCGATCTCACCAACGGTCGTGGGCCACACATGCAGTCCGAAAATGGCGCTCGGCTCCGGCGCCCGAAGTGCCCCATCGGCGATCATGGCTTTCGCGCCGCCCAAGCCTTCTTCGGCCGGCTGAAAGATGAACTTCACCGTGCCGGGCAGCGTGGCTTTCATGCCCGCGAGGACCTCCGCCGCACCCATCAGGATGGCGACATGATTGTCGTGTCCGCACGCGTGCATCACGCCAACGTCTGCGCCTTGCCACTGCGTTCGTACGCGACTGCGAAACGGCAGGTCCACCAGTTCGGTGACGGGCAGACCGTCCATGTCAGCGCGAAGCGCGACCACCGGGCCGGGTCTTCCGCCGCGGAGTATTCCAACCACACCCGTCTTGCCGATTCCCGTTTGCACTTCGAAACCGAGCGACGTCAGATGCGCGGCCACCAACGCGGCGGTACGGACCTCTTCGTTGCTGAGTTCCGGATGTTCGTGAATGTCACGTCGCCAGGCGACCACCTTGGGCATCACACTGGGCAGGCGTGATTCGATCTCGCGTTGCAGGCTGTTCGAGGCGGAGGACTGGGCCGCCGCCGTGTGAGGCGCCGCGAGGATGAAGAGCAGTGTGGTGATTGCGACGGCGAACAGAGCGTGAATGCGCATGATCAGCAATGGCGTGGGGATCGTGAGGCGATGACGTGCTCGCGACCGGCGTTTCGTCAGACGGCGTGATGCACGTGGGCGCAAACGTAGACGTTCCAACGACGTCGGGGAAGGGTGCTGATGCCAGCTCGCTGACGTCACCATATCGGCCGGCCGGCGGTCGCTGCGCGCCCTCACGTAACAGACCCGCTTGGCCAGATCATGCTCCAACCTGCCCCCGGCGTGAGTGATTGACATAGGGGGAGGGGGTATATTATCGTTCGGAAGGTTGAAGTCATTCCTCTCCCTCGGGAGTTTGCATGTTCACTTCGTTTTCGTTCGTGGACGCCGCCGCCATCGCGATCGCGCTCACGGTGATCTCGGCGATCAACTGGTACTTTTTCCTCGCGGATCGCTCGTCGGCCGTCGCGACGCGCGCGTCGGGTGGAGTTCCGGAAGTCGCGATTACCGTGCATGGCGGCTACCAGCCGTCCACCGTGCGCGTGACGGCGGGCGAGCCCGTGCGATTGGTATTCGATCGGCAGGAGACCAACAGTTGCTCCGAGGAAGTCGTGTTCGCGGATTTTGGCGTGCGGCGATTCTTGCCACCGTTCAGCAAAACGGCCATCGAGATCATACCGCAGTCGCCGGGCGTCTACGAGTTCACCTGCGGCATGAGCATGCTGCGCGGCAAAGTGGTGGCCGAATGACGACGACAGCCATCCCCGACCCCACGATTGTGCCGTCGGGCAGTTCGGCGAGTGTTGTACTGCCCGTTTCGGGGATGACGTGTGCGGCGTGTCAGTCGCGCGTGCAGCGCACGCTGCAGAAGACCGCGGGTGTGCGCGATGCCACGGTGAATCTGATGATGGCGAACGCGACGATCGCATACGACCCACAGGCGATCTCTCCTGCATCACTCGTGGAGATTGTTCGACAGTCCGGCTACGGGGCCGAACTGCCGGCGGCGGATCGTTCGGCGATGGAAGAGCAGGCCGCACGTGATCACGCGATGGAAGAGGAGTACCGCGTGCTGCGGAGCAAGGCGATCGTAAGCGGCATCGCGGGCGCGATCGCGATGATCGTCAGCATGCCGCTGATGGGTGCATTCGAGGATGAGCATCAGCACGGTGCCGTGGCCGATCCACTGATGCGATGGGCGATGGAACGCATGACACCGAGTCTGCAGTCATTCGTGCCGTGGTTGTACGCGATTCCGTCGGCAGTACTCACGTGGGGACTGCTCGTGCTCACCGTCGGCGTGATGGTGTGGGCGGGCCGCGATTTTTACACGCGGGCCTGGGCGGCCTTCCGTCATCACGCCGCCGACATGAACACGCTGATCGCCGTCGGTACGGGTGCGGCGTTTCTCTATTCGGTGTTCGCCACGGTCGCGCCGCAGCTGTTCATCGCCTACGGCGTCATGCCAGACGTGTACTTCGAAGCGGTGATCATCATCATCGCGTTCATTCTCACGGGCAATGCCTTCGAGGCGCGTGCGAAGCAGCGGACGTCGTCCGCGCTGCGCGCACTCTCGCAGTTACAGCCGAAGACCGCGCGCGTGTTGCGCGCCGGCACCGAAGTCGACGTGCCGGTCGAGAACGTACAGCGCGGCGATCTGATTCTGGTGCGTCCGGGTGAGCGTGTACCGGTGGACGGGGAGGTGGCGAGCGGCGAGAGCGCGGTGGATGAGAGTATGCTCACGGGTGAGTCGCGTCCGGTCGCCAAGGGCGCCGGCGATCGCGTGATCGGCGGCACGATCAACCGAACCGGTGCCTTCCGTTTCCTGGCCACCACACTGGGCGAGCACAGCGTGCTTGCGCAGATGGTGCGTTTGATGCGCGACGCACAGGGCAGCCGCGCGCCGATTCAGCGATTGGCTGATCGCATCAGCGCGGTGTTTGTGCCGGTGGTGATGAGTCTCGCGGTGGCCACGTTCACGGTGTGGTTCGTGGTGTTGCACGCGAACGGCGGTGCGGCCGGCGAAGCGCTCGTCCGCGGATTCGCGGCGGCGGTCGCGGTGCTCATCATTGCGTGTCCCTGCGCGATGGGGCTGGCCGTGCCGACTGCCGTGATGGTTGCGACCGGCAAGGGTGCTGAGCTCGGGGTGCTCATCAAAGGTGGCGAGGCACTGCAACGCGCGGGTGACGTTACCACGGTGGTGCTCGACAAAACGGGCACGATCACTGAAGGACGACCCACGGTCACCGACGTGGTGCTCTCGCCGTCGGCCGCCGTTGACGAGTCCGAACTGCTGCGTCTGGTGGCGTCGCTCGAAGGATCAAGCGAACACGCGCTGGCTGATGCGATCGTGCGACACGCGACTGACCGGGGTTTGGCGGTGGTGGCACCCGAGGCGTTCGAAAGCGTGACCGGGCTTGGTGTGC
>Ga0163147_10004932_pt1 | contig 16633 bp, 12 predicted proteins | sample OliLakLV19MP6G1_FD_148597 | JGI IMG/M metagenome (GOLD analysis project Ga0163147, IMG submission 148597) | Freshwater microbial mat bacterial communities from Lake Vanda, McMurdo Dry Valleys, Antarctica- Oligotrophic Lake LV.19.MP6.G1 | ecosystem: Environmental > Aquatic > Freshwater > Lake >...
GGACAAGGGACAGGGGGCAAGGGACAGGGGGCAAGGGACAAGGGACAGGCATTCCACGGGCGGGCTTGCCGTGGCTCGGACGGTGACTTCAGTGCCGCGGTTTGAGTGCCGATGGTCTTTGGGTGGCACGGACCGATGAGGACGACTTTGCGTCCAAACCAACCCGTGACGGCACCCGGAAAGTAAGCTGGGATTCCGTCAGGCGTGAGTCCGGTGTGTCAGCGCCCTCTGCGGACGTGCGTCGCATGATCCACCTTGCGACCCGCTGTCCGAACGAGGACGATTTCGTCGAACGCTTTTCGCCGTTTACCACCGAGAACTCGATTGCCCTGCCAAGCAGTACCGAGATGGCCGTCGGCGATGCCGGTCGTTTTCTCATCACCCTGAAAGATCGCAGCCCCGTCATGCGGGGCAAATGTGAGGTCATCGAGGTTCGTCCGTCGAAGCGGGAAGGCGAGGGCGTCATCGTTCGGGTGCGCCTTGTACACATGGACGAGGCGAGCCGTTTGGTACACCAGCGCCTCGTGAGCAAGCGCGCAAAACCTGCCTTTTCGCCCGCGCCGGCGAATCCGCCCGGTCGCCAAGCTGGCTTCGAGGCCGAGTCCACCTCGGTGCCAACCGGCGACGAAAAGACCTCGGCGCCGAGCGCACCGCGCCTGCCCGATCCCGTTCGACCGCCGCTCCCACCGCGTCCGGCAGCCAGTCGAACGATCCTGGGAGGAATCGAAATGGTGCCGCCACCGAAGGCCGAATTCCATGAGGCTCGGACGCGGGGTGAGGCCTTCAAAACCGACGTTCCGACCCGTCCCGCCGAGCGCAAACTGGAGCTGGTGGCACCGCCGCCTGTCGTGCCGTCGCAGCCCCCGGTCGCGTTGGTACCGCCTTCCGCTCCATCCGCACCCATGCCCGTCAAAGGTGGCGCTGCGGCTTCCCACCGAGCCTTTGCGCAACAGGCCCCGACCCGCATGGCGAGGCCAAGCGCAATACCAGAGCCGCTCACGTCCGCGATGGAGCCCGAGGAACGCTACCTGCTTCCCGCCAACCCCTTCGGTGACGTCAAAACCGATGCGCTTGCCTCGTTTGTCGAATGCACGCTCTATGAGGAATACGCCAATGCGCCGCCGCTCGAGGTGGCCGAGTTCCTGGATCCGACCCCGCCGAATCGTGTTCGCCGTGCCAGTGCCATTCCGCCCGAGCTCGCTCACGCCGCCGGCATGACGCCCTCGCCGGTCATGATTCCGCCGCCTCGTACGCGATCGCCTTTTCCGGCGTCGGTGCTGCCCGAGGATCGGGTGGAAGAGGATCGGGTGGAAATGGATGCAGACGAGACACCGGTGATGGTGCCGGTCGTTCCCGGGTGGCTTCGTCCGTTGTTCCCGCTTTATGTGCGTTTTCGGCGATTGCCAGGGGCACTCCGGGCTGCGATCCCACTCTTGATTTGCGTTGTGGGTGGCCTGGTTCTCGGCAAGCTTCTTTTCACAAATCCAACCCCGCCGGTTGCCACCCCGGTGGTCGCGCCCGTGGCCCCGGTTGCCGCGGCACCAGCAACGGAACCTGCACCGGTCGCCGAACCTGAACTCCCCGCACCCGTTGCCCGTGCGACCGACCGCGCCGTCGACCGCGCTGCCGTTGCTTCCACGACGGCCGACGGTTCGTGCATCGCCGATGTCATCACGCAACCCGAAGACGCGCGGGTTTACTGGGGCAGCCGTGAAATCGGCCGTACCCCGATCGAGGGGGCCGCGGTTCCTTGCGGCCAAATCGAGGTCGCCATTCGGCACGATCGCTACCAGCCCGTTGTTCGAACAGTGGAAGGCATTGCAGGCCAGCGCCTGGTGGTTTCGCAGCGCCTGTTTCGCCCGAAATCGATGCTGGTCATCAACTCGACGCCGAAGGGCGCCGCGGTCACCGTAAACGGACGCAATGTCGGCGTCACGCCCGCCCGAATCAGCGTTTCGCGCTACGAGAGCGTGGACGTGAAGGTCAGCAAGACCGGCTACAAACCCTGGTCGAGCAATCAATATCTGCGCGAGCCCGATCTTGCGCTGCAAGCCTCACTCGAAAGCATCGGCGGCAACAAGGCCGCCAAGCCGGCTACGTCGGCACAATCTGGGGCCAAGAAGGCTTTCGCGCCGAAGAGCCCCACGTGGTAGCCGCGAACGGTCGCATCGCGAACGACTGAATAACGTACCACGCACCAAACATCGGTTCGTTCACCGCCGTCGGTTCGGGGGCACCATCGGCAGTTCTTGCAATATTGGAATTCATTTCCACAATGGCAAAGACGCCGCGCGTCAGGGGGGGCTTCGATTTCACAAGACGCTCATCGTCCCGACATCTGGTCGCCACACAAGATGCCGAATCATGGAGCCACACACAATGAACAACCTGGCGAAGGGAATGGGAATGGACCCGAGAAATCGTGACTTCATGAACATGGATTGGTTTCCCGTCATCGAAGAGGATTTGAAACAGTTCGATCGCTTGTCACCCGAGGAAGCCTTGGGTCTCCGTCACCTGATCGAGATCGAGCAAGCGACGCTGGGAATGCCGCCGCTCGATCTGAAACGAGCGACTCGTCCGCGGGCGCTCGGTACGGGACGCTAGCGGGGCAGCAGCCGGGACCAGGTTGTAGAACGCCTCATTGGGAGCGACCACGTAGCCATCACGATACAGCTGCGGTTCCGGTCGCGAACGAGTTTTGAAACGCGACTTGTTCAACGGGCTCGTTGGGTGGGCGCTACGGTGGCAAATTCACGAACACCTTACACGGATCACAGCGCCCGTCGGCCGTGTTTAACGAACACAACGGATAATCAGGGGAGCACATGCCACCGACGGAGTAGCAAGCACCCCCACTCACGACGTAACCAGCAAGGCCCTGACAAGTTGTGGTGTCCAGGCAGTCGATAAAAACCGGTTCGCGCGACGAACCGGTGCGATCGATGCGGGTTCCCATGTAAGCGAAACAATCCGTCCGCGCGCCGCATTTTGCTTCGTTCAATTCATGACACTGCAGTTCGAGCTCATCGGTACACGTCATGGAGAACATGCAGCAGGCAAGGGCCGCGATCCGGACGACCCACGCCCTAAAATGTATCGTATTACGTATTTCAACATTCGGGTGTTCAAAAAGCAAAGGCTTTGGCGTCTTTTTCTTTGTACGCCAATTCGGGAAGTCCCAACCATTGCACGTGAAAGTTACCTAATGCGCGCGCGGCTTTGTAACCCTCCTACGCCAATAGGCCTTTGACGACCCGCGCGGGCTCGACGCCAGTGAGGCGCATGTCGAGCCCCTGGTATTTGTAGGACAAACGTTCGTGATCGATGCCGCAAAGGTGGAGCATCGTGGCGTGCAGATCGTGGACGCTGACCTCTTGACCATCTTGCAGATAGGCGTAGCCAAGATCGTCCGTATTTCCAAACGTAATGCCGGGCTTGATCCCGCCGCCCGCCATCCAAACCGAGAACGCCTTGATGTGGTGGTCGCGGCCCGTGCCCTGTCCCATCGGGGTGCGACCGAACTCTCCGCCCCAAAGCACCAGCGTATCGTCAAGCAATCCCCGTTGTTTCAGATCGGCCACGAGCGCAGCGCTTGCTCGGTCAACCTGACCCGCCGCTTTCTTGAAACCTGGCGTGAGGCGGTCGTGGTGATCCCATGCGCGGTGATACAGTTGAATGAAACGGACACCGCGCTCGGCCAAGCGCCGTGCCAAAAGACAGTTCGAGGCAAAGCTGCCATCGCCGGGCCGCTCAATGCCATAGTCCTGCAAAACTGAGGCGCGCTCTTTCGAGAAATCGGTCAGATCGGGGACCGAGGTTTGCATGCGAAAAGCCATCTCGTATTGGCTGATTCGGGTGTCGATTTCCGGATCACCCAGAGATTGCGCGGAGAGGCCATCGAGTTTTCGAATCTCGTCGACGATGCGATGTTGGTTCTGAGCGTCGACGCCCGGCGGACTGCGTACAAAATGAACGGCGTCACCGCGCGATTGGAACTGAATCCCCTGAAAACGGCTCGGCAAAAAGCCTGCCGACCATTGCCGCGACGATATGGGTTGATCACCATTGCGCCCGATCGATACCATCACCACAAATCCGGGCAGATCCTGGGTCTCTGAGCCCAGTCCGTACAACATCCAGGACCCCATTGAGGGTCGACCTTTCAAGATCGATCCCGCGTTCATGAAGGCGTGTGCCGGATCGTGGTTGATCTGTTCGGTATGCATCGAACGGATGATGCACATCTCGTCGGCGATCGTACCAAGCTGGGGAAACAGCTCGCTCATGAGTTGTCCCGATTTGCCGTGGCGCTGAAATGAAAAGCGCGGCCCGAAAGCCCTAAGTTCGCGGCCCTGCAATTGCGCAAGTTGCTGACCCTTCGTAAGCGATTCTGGAAAGGCTTTTCCATCCAGATCGCGCAGCATGGGTTTCCAATCAAAACTTTCAAACTGCGAAGGACCACCGGCCATGCATAAGTGGATGATGCGTTTGGCGCGAATCGGCGCATGGGGTTTGTCGATAACACCCTTCCAGATTGAATTGGAAGGGGCAGCTTGCGCATTCGTAACACGACCAGACAAAGCCCCGAATGCCAGCGCACCCACGCCGTAGCCCGCGCCGCGCAGAAACGTTCGCCGCTGGGTCTGTTCAATGGTCCGTGCCAGACGTGCGCGACCTTCGGCCGACGCCAAGGCTTGTGCAATGTGCATCACAGGTGATTTCATAGCCGGGTCACCGTTTCGTAAAGGTTCAAAACCACGCGACACACAGAAGTCCAAGCTGCGTGTTCAGCTGGTTCTGCATCCGAACGCGGGTGGATTCCGACAGCGACAAGCGCCCTCGCTGCCTCTGGGTTTCCGACAAAGAATTGGCGCTGTTCGCCCAACAGTATCTGCAACGAACTGCGCTCTTGTGCGTTCGGTGCACGCCCAACCGCCCGTTGGAAAGCGAAATCGATGCGCTCGTCGTCGGTCGCGCGCGGATTCTCAGACAGCAATCGTCCTGCGAATACGCGCGCCGCTTCCACGAATGTCGGATCGTTTAGCAACGTCAGCGCCTGTTGGGGCGTGTTCGACGGTGGACGGTTCGCCGTGCATTCCTCGCGCGAGGGGGCATCGAAGTTGGCCATCATCGGATGAACGAACGTCCGTTGCCAATGCACGTACACGCCCCGTCGATACTGCTGACCGTCGGTGTTGGGATCGTACTGTCGCTGTGGAAACTCCAGGTTGTCGTAATACCCTTCCGGTTGATAGGGGCGTATCGCCGGGCCGCCGAGTTGCAGGTTGATCGATCCTGAAATGGCCAACACGTTGTCGCGCACGAACTCGGCGTCAAGACGGCGTTGCGACTGGCGCGAAAGCAATCGGTTGTCGGGATCGATCGCAAACGCTGCGGGCTCCACTTTTGAAGACCGCCGATACGCACGTGAATTCACGATGAGTTCGACCATGTGTTTGATGTTCCAGCCCGACTCCATGAACTCTGCCGCCAACCAATCGAGCAGCGCGGGATGCGAAGGATTCTCGCCTTGCGCCCCAAAATCATCCAACACCGCAGACAAGCCGGTGCCAAAGAACTGCCGCCACATGCGGTTCATCACGGTGCGCGCAGTCAGTGGGTTGTCGCGCGAAGAAATCCAACGTGCAAGATCGCGTCGCGTGGGACGTCCTGCAGGACGAATGGCGTCCCAACCGGGCAGAAACGATGGCGGCGAAGGTTCAACGACTGCCCCAGAGTCGTCTTGCCAATTTCCCCGCGGCAATACCCGTACGACGCGCGCCGGCTGGGAAATCGTGACCAGGGTCGGCACCTTGCCATCGCGCGTGAGGGCAAGGTCGCGGGCCAAGCGATCGATCTCTGTCAAACGTGCGGGTTGTACCATTGTGCTGCGTAAGTAGATTTCTTGCAGTCCACGCGCATCTTTGCCCTGCGGATTTTTCAGAGCGCGGCGCAAGAAGGCGGGCCACCCCTTGGGTGAATCGACCGCCGCGGTCTTGATCGAAGGCGCATCGAGGCTTGTCTGGGAGGCAAAGGGTGACAGGCTTACGCGAAAGGCCGCCACGTCTTCACCCCTTACGATCACTTGCAAAACATCGCCCGGCGCAAGCACGACGGGACGGGCAAACTCGAACTCGGCGACCTGGCGCGACGTGAGTTGCAAACGCGTGATGCGCCATTCGTCCTTCAAATCGAAACGCAAATGCCCGTTGCTGTAGGTCTCTGCCCGATCTGACGAATTCGCGGTTCGCAAATCTACTTTCTCTTCGCGCATGGAACCCTCTTGCGAGGTCGCGCGATCCACTTTGACCCGCACGCTCAACCCGTCGGAGGTCGATCCCTCTCGCAAGATCGCGCCCTTGTGCACATCGGTTGGCACGAGTTCGACGCGTACCGAGGAAACACTTTGCAAGCTTTTGGAAAGCGCACCGCGCCCAACCGAAACCGTCGTTTCGGAGTACGTTTGCTTGCCTTCCACGATCACCACATCGCCATTTACCGAGGCCTTCACTTCATCAAGGCTACTTTTTACCTGCATCGGCGTTGGCCTGATGACGACCGCACCACTTGGATTCTCCTTGATGAACTTGGCCGATTCCGCCAACCACGTTGAATACGCTTGGCGTTGTCCAGCGTCCCGAAACAACGTTCTGAGGGTTTGCTGACTGAGACGGACCATTTCTTTTCGCAGACCCGCCGCACGCGCCCTTTCGGATGGGCTTTCGACGATGATTTCGGGCGGAAAAGGGTGATCGTTGCCAACGCCTGGCAGTTCCGGAACCGGCGTGTATGGGTAGTCCGCGTAAACACCCCACTCGCGAATGTCGGCAAAAAACGCCCCCATCGAATAGAAATCGCGGGCCAAGATCGGATCGTATTTGTGGTCGTGGCATTCGGCGCAACCCAAGGTGGAACCCAAGAACGCGGCACCGATGGCGCGCACCCTGTCGCCCATGTACTTCGCGAGATACTCTTTGGCTTGCGCGCCGCCTTCTCGCGTCACCATGTTCAACCGGTTGAATCCCGTCGCGACCCGCTGCGCGACGGTTGCATTGGGAAGCAAATCGCCCGCCAATTGTTCCATCGTGAACTGGTCGAAAGGCTTGTTCTGATTGAAGGCCGCAATCACATAGTCCCGGTAAGGAAAAATGTTCTGGTTCTGATCGCCGTGATACCCGACCGTGTCGGCATAACGTACGACATCCAACCACGGCACAGCCATTCGCTCACCGTAGTGGGGCGACGCGAGCAGGCGCCGCACTTCTTCGCGATAGGCCTCGTCGAAGTGATGCGCCGCACGTTTGCCAAAGCTCGCGATCTCTTTGGGAGACGGTGGCAAGCCAACAAGATCAAGCGCCACCCGTCGCAACAACATTGCGGGCGAAGCCGGAACGGCGGGTTGCAGTCCACGTTCCGCCAGGGTTGCATCGATGAACCGATCGATTGGATTCTCGGCCGCCGTCACGGGTTGCGTGGCGATCGGGAATTTAGGGCGCACTACTTTGACGTAGGACCAATGGGGCTGGTATTCGGCCCCCTCGACGATCCAGCGGCGCAATACGTCGATTTGCTTGGCGCTCAACGTCTTGTGCGTCGACGCGGGCGGCATCAGATCTTCCTCGTCCGAAGTCGTGATACGGGTGATTAGCTCGCTTTTTTCCGCGTTCCCCGGCACAAACGCCGCGTCTTCAAGCGCAGCCTCGCGGATATCCAGACGCAATCCAGCTTTGCGATGCGCCTTGTCCGGGCCGTGACAGAAAAAGCAATTCTCCGACAAGATCGGGCGCACGTCGCGGTTGTATTGGATCTTGCCACCAAGGCTGGCATCACCATTGGCCGCAAATGCGCTGCTGGATTGCGATGCTCCCACCATCGCGACGACCCATATCAACGCGTAACGACGGACCCTTCGTTTTTCGATCGTCATTCCGTGGAGTTTATAGCGCCTCTTTCGATACGGCGGAACCCATCGCGCGGGGGGCGGCGATGGATACACCGCTGGCAGCACGATCAAAGTTAGCCGGGTAGGACTGGACAAACTTCCCAAAACGACGGTTGCGAGCGGCCGCTGCACCCTCAGAGCCCACACCGGCACCCATACCAAGCCTGGCCGTGAAAAGGTGACCAGTGCGTCTCGGGTTGAGACATCGATACGGGGAGGACTACAATGTGGTGCGTGTCACACTTGGGATGGCTGCCGATTTTTTTTGTTTTGTGGATGAGTTGCGCGTCAACCGCCGGACGCCGATCGCGGGTGAGGTCCGGAAGTTGAAGTGTTTGCAGCAGACAGTCCATGACTTTTCCTGTCTCCATGACACATTGGTGCATGCTTCGAAGAACGGTTTTGGCAGCGACGGGTAGCATTGGTTGTACGGCAATGTTGAGGCCTTCTATCCTTTTTTCGGCGCAGGCGACTCGACCCATCGGAGCGGAGGTGGTCCCCTGGCACGAACTGTGGAATGGCCGCGACTTGCGCGGCTGGGAAACGTGGTTGGGGCGGCCCCATCCGTCCGTACCCGGCCTGCCGTTGGAACGCGACTCATTGGGGCAATATGTTGGGCCGGTTGGTCTTGGAAAGGATCCACGCGGTGTGTACACCGTCGTAAGGCTGGGGGGTGAACGACTGCTGCGCATTTCAGGCGAAGTGTTCGGGGCCCTCACCTCGACGCAGGAATTCTCGGACTTTCATTTGCGCGTCGAATGGCGGTGGGGAAATTTGCGTTGGCCACCACGACAAGCGGAGAGAAGAGACAGTGGGCTGCTTTACCATTGCACTGACGAGCACGGCGCCTCAGGTCCTAGCCGCAATTGGATGCGATCGCTTGAATGCCAGATTCAGGAGCGCGATTGCGGAGACCTTTGGGTCCTGGGTGGCGCAATTGCAGATTCGCGAGCCCGACTGGGAACCGATGCAGCCCATGGGGACACGCCCGCATGGCTTTATGATGCCAAGGGCATCGCCGTGACGGTTCCCGAACCTGCGACAGCATCAAGTGTGTTGCCCAAAGCGACTGGCACTCTAGAGCCGCGTGTACGGCGCAGCGTTGATCACGAGCGACCCGCCGGGCAATGGAACATCATGGAAGTGTTGGTGCAGGGTGATGAGGCCGAACATCGGGTTAACGGCAAAACCGTATTGCGTTTAACCGGTGCCCGGTTGGCTGGTGAGCCTTTGACCCAAGGGAAGCTGCAGATCCAGTCCGAAGGAGCAGAGATCTACTTTCGTAGAATTGCCTTGCGTGGTCTTGCGGCGCGTCGCCGTTGAATCACGAAAAAGGGAAACCAACAAACGCCTAAAAGCCTAGCCCGCCGGGTCTAGTATGCCGCGGTCAATCGCAACACGTATGGCCTCGGTGCGTGTTTTGACGCCTAACTTCTGCATGACGCGGCTTACATAGACACCCGCCGATCGCTCCGTCAGCGACAGCGCAGCGGCGATCTCGCGGTTTGTGTGACCTTTGAAAATCTGGGCCAGAACCTGCAGATCACGAGACGTTAATGCTGGTTGCACAATGCGATCGGCAAGTCGGCTGGCGATGGCGGACGGATAGTAGCGTTCTCCACGGGCGACCGCGATGATTGCAGCCACCATTTCCTCACCGCGCGCCTCCTTGGTAAGGTAACCCATGGCGCCCGCGCGCAACGCCCGAAAGATGTTCTCGTCGCCTTCATAGTGACTTAGCACCAACACCTTAACCTTGGGGTACTTTGAGCCCAACCGCTCGGTTAGTGCCACGCCATCAAAATCAGGCATCTTCATATCGGCAAGAACGACATCCACCGCGTGCTCGGACATTAGTTTCAATGCCTCCAGACCGCCATCGGCTTCGGCTACGACTTGTATCTGGGGTTGCTGCCGCAAGAACGTTGTGATGCCCATGCGCGCAATAAAGTTGTCGTCAACGACCAGAACTCGGATGGGGGTTATTGCGCTCACAACTTTGCATCCTCGTTGTTGCTGCCTTGCTTGGTCAAGGGTACGCGCAGTTGAACCATCGTTCCGCCCCCCGGAGCATCTTCTAGCGACAATGCGCCTGCCATCCGTCGCGCCCGTTCACGCATTCCTAAAACGCCGAAATGATTCCCCGTGGTGCCCGCCCGTGCATCAACAGACATTCCTTGCCCATCGTCCTGCACGACCACGGAAACCTCCGCCGCGTTTTGAACGACCTTGACCTCAATTGTGCGGGCGTGGGAATGCTTGATGGCATTCGACAAGGCTTCACGTACGACATGTGGCAGCTCGTGCCTTATCAATTCTGAAACGGTGCCCCGCGCCCGCCGCGGCTCGAAGCGAATGACGGGGCCAGCGCCGTGCACTGAACGACGTGTTTCATCGACGATGCGCGCTATGAGGTCGATCAAAAGAGTATCGTCGCCACCCTTTTGCCGCAGTTCCCAGATGGCCGTGCGAATATTTCCGTCACAGTGATCGAGGACCTGTCGTGCGCGGTCGGCAATTTCTTTTAAGGGTTCAACCGACGGCGATCTCGTCGTACGGATGGCATCCAGCAAAAGGCCAATGCCGGCGAACGCCTGGCCTATCACGTCATGCAGATCGCGTGCGATGCGCGTGCGTTCAGCCAAGGTTGCGGCATGGCGGACCCGCAGCGCGCGTTCACGCAACTTAACCCCACCGATAGCCAGGCCGGCGAGACAAACCATTGCGGCCACCCAGAACCAAACCGTCCGCTGCAGCGGCAGCTTGACCTGCAGGTCGAGCGTCGCTTCTTGCGTCGACCAACCCCCAAATCCATCGCTGACACCCATCTGCAATTGATACTTGCCTGCCGGAAGGGAGGGATACGTGACCTTGGTATCAAAGCTATATTTCCACGCGCGATCGAAGTTGTGCAACCGATGTCGAAAAACTGTCTGCAACGCCGGCAAGAAAGAAGGCGTTGCGAACTCGAATGTGACCCGGGGATGAAACACAGAGGTCACGACAGGGTTGGCCACCGCCGTCGTGACACCCCCTATCTCAACACTGCGAATATTAGGTGTCCGCGACACGGGTGCGATTTGATCGGTCGGTGGCGCAATGACGGTGACACCCCCCAGCGTCGCCCACCACAACCTGCCCGCGCTATCGATCGCGCCGGTCGGGTTGGTGCCCACCGTGGTCTCCCAACTGCGCCCGCTCGCAAAGCCTAGGGTCATCGCAAAGTCAGCGCGTCCGTCGGCAACAGCATTAAGATCAACAAGGCGCGTGCGTCCTACGCCGGCCCCGCACATCGTCCAAAGATTGCGGCTGCCATCCGCAACCAGCCCGGCTATCGAATCGCAAACCAGCCCTTGGTTGCCGCGCACGCGCTTGACCTGGCCATCGCGAAAACGTGCCAGCCCAACATCGTTGCGCGTGCCGATCCAAACGGAGTGGTCGTCGGGGTCCTCGAAAAACGATGTAGCGATGTTGGCGCCCAGCCCGTCCTTCGTCGTTAGACAGCGAGCGTGGTTTCCGTTCCACCGAGTGGCGCCTGCGCCTTCAGTGCCAAACCACAAGGTCTTCCGGTCAAGCCCGAGGAATGCTGCCGTGGTCTCGCCTTGGCACACGCCACTGTCAGGTGTCAGCGTCTGCCAGGAATCTGCGGCGCCAAGGTCTGCCGCACTTCTGGCCCGCAGAAGGCCGCCACCCGAACGGCCCAACCACACGTAACCCTGGGCATCGAAGAGTATGGAACGTTGTCCGTTGGCAAAGTGCACCGAAGACAAAGAGACTTCGGTAAGAACTGGTCTCAAAGCGGCGCTTGCCTTTTGCACACGCATGAGTTTGGCGCCCGTCGTGGTCGCCCATATTGTTCCATCCGGGGCTTCGGTGATCGCGCGCAATTCGGTCCCGTCTTTCATGATCGGCTCAAACAGCTGCGCAAGACGTCCTTCGACAAACTGCGCCACCTGGGTGCTGGACGACAACCACATGGAAGCGTCGCCAGCGCGGACCACAGAGTAGGCAGCGTCGGCTTGCACGCCGTTCGCAGCATCCAAGTCCCAAACCGATTTCCGCGTGATCCGGCAAGCGCCCCCAACGCGGCCGCCAGCCCAGATGCCACCTTCACGATCTTCATAAAGAGCGTTGATATGATTGTCAGGCAGTCCCTGCGGCTTGCGAAACAGGTCGGCGGGCTCACTTGCATTTAAAGGCAAGCGCACCAAACCCTGCGTGGTTCCGGCCCAAAGGCTGTGCTCATGATCAATGAGCAACGCGGAGGCAGAAGGCGCCGGTAATCCATCGGTCATAGTCATAGTGCGAACAACCTGCAGCCCCCTGACGCCCACGACGCCCTTTGTCGTAGACGCCCACACCATGCTGCGGTGTTCGTCTAAAGTCAGAGAGGTGACGCCTTTATCGGCGAAGGCGATATCCACTTGACCGTTACGCAGTCGTGCCAAGCCAAGGGTTGTACCGATCCAAATATCGTTGTTGACGGCCGAGGCAATCGCAAGAACGTGCGCAGAGGGAAGCTGTTCCGGCGCCACCGCCGTCACAAAGCGGCCGGCTTTAAAGCGCGCGATGCCGTTTTCCGTTCCGGCCCACACCCCACCATCGCGGGCAACGTGTACGGCCCACACGTGCCCGTTCGGCAGGCCGTCTGCTTGGCCGAAGTGCGTCTGCTTTTGACCAACGATCCGAACCAGTCCAGGGTTGCCTCGTTCAGACGTTTGTAGTCCCATGTTAAGCGCATCTGGACGGAGGAAACCCAAGCCACCGCCCGCCCACAAAGTATTGTCGCGCTCAATCGCCAGTCTGAGACCAAGCACAGGGGTGATGGTGACGGAGGTGTGGTGTATCCCGCGCTCCGAAGCCTCAGTTGAACCCAATCCGCCCTGGAACCCGTACCACACGACACCGTACGAATCCTGTGCAAACGAAGCAATGGCAGTTCCCCTATTGCTACATTTCAGTTCCCAGGCCGCTCCAACCGGGGCGTCCGCTGCTGCCGAACGTGCGGCGACATTCAATAAAGCCCACAGAGAAACGCAACAATATAGTTTCCGGGTCGAAGCGAGCATGCTTTGCAGGCCATCATACGCCCGTTTGTTTGCCGGAATGCTGCAATCAACGCAGACCCTCCAGTGGCCCTGTGCAACATTTAGGATTTCCGTATGTTGTGATCGGGATGCCCATCGAATTGACCAGCGAGACGAGAAGGTTGTTGTGTGGCACACCGCGCGTCGTTGGCGTTTGAACTTTGTCGCCATCTAACTTATCAATGGCCTTTTCCTCGGCGCTGGCGGGCCGCCGGGGGAAATTCAAATGCCTGCCGGTGCGGAAGTAGCCGTTCGCGCTGCCAGCAAGCACGTAGGGCATTTGGTGAGGATCGTGATTGCCCTGGCCCATGGGCGAAAACCAATAGATGACCGTGTGGTCGAACATGGTTTGGCCCGGTTCGCCCTCAGGAATTGCTTTCAGCATGTTGATGAGATTTGCAAACTGCTGCGCGTACCACCGATGGTAGCGGGTCATGGTTTCGTAGCCGGGCATGCTTCGTAGCTCCGCAAGGGAACGGTCACCAGCCGTGTTGTGGACCTGTCCTAGATGAATGTCGCCCGCGTAGCCAGTGATCGATTCTGGCGGCGTCCCAAACTGGAGTGTCACGACACGGGTTAGGTCGCACGAAAGCGCCATGGTGGCCATCCGCATGAAGATGTCGGCGTTGTCGTCCCAATACTTTCTGGCCGACTGGTCTTTGAGGCTGCTGGCAGCAACAGCATCCTGACGCGGCGGGGGTGAACAATACGCGGCTTTGCTCAAACCCAGTCGTGATTCAAGATCAGTGATCGAAGAAATATGCGCCTCTATCTTCGCTTTTGATTGATTGGAAAGGCCTGACTGCACCGAAGAAAAGTCTGCCCGCAAGGTGTCAAACATCAACTTACGCTTGCGCGCAGCCTTAGCTGTCTCCGCCGCCCCCCCCGACGGGGGCGATATCATCTTGAAGATGCGCTCATACGCGACAAGGGGATTGTATTGCGGTTGGACATACAGGCCAGGGCCACTCCAGGAAACCAGTTGGTCGCCGTAGTTGGAGGTGCTGTACTCAAGCGTTGGGAAAGCCGTCACTGCATTAGGAGTATTGAGTTGTTTTCCGATGAATTCGTTGATCGTCGCGGCGCCAGCCACTTCGGGCTTAAGTCGTTGGGCTCCGTTCAACATGTGCACCTGCATGCGCTGGTGCGAGCCTCCAAACGGCGTCAGATCAAGATCCGTTGAGATAAGGTCGACGTTCTCTATATAGATAAGGTCTTTCTTGTGGTCCTTCAGGATGGGAGCGTGAAGTTCACCCAGCTCCCAATCGGTCTCAGTCGGGGCCGATTTTCCCGCCACCGGCCCCGGCTTCCACGAAGACTGAAGCGTGCCATTTTCAGTGTAAAAGAAGATGATTCTGGTCGGCCGCTTTGAGCCAGCGGCTTGCGCCTTTTCCCAAGCTGTTCCTGTCAAGGCACCTGCGGTGGCAATACCAAGGTTGCGCATAAGCGCGCGGCGACCCAGGGACATTTGGAGATGCGAAAGTGTTGATGATTTCATGATTTTGCTCCTAGGTGGCTAAAGCTTGCTCTTGTCGAGCGATCGAAAGCCTTCAGAAGATGTGACCGCCAACATCAAATTCTGAATTGAGGGGTTCATCCCTCCGGCCGTTTGCAAAATCCGCTCGACCGCACACTCGTCAAGATCCGATTGGGCGAGCGACCGGCCATACGCAAGAACCTGAGACGCGTAACAAAGGGTACCCTCGCGGCTTGCGGCAACCTTCTCGGACAACTCGACGACGCCGCGGAACTCACCGTCGATACTCAGGTCCGCCACGATACGACCGCTGTCGTCAGTGGGGATGCCATTTTCCTGCGTGCGGTAGCGCCCAAGCGAATCGAAGTTCGAGAAACCGAAGCCGATGCCATCAATAAGTTGATGGCACGCTTTACAATCGCCAGCCGCCGAATGGATGTCTTCCATGCGCTGGCGCATGGTCATGGGCTTGTCGGGAGTTGGCACCACCGTGTTGGTGTTCGGCGGCGGTTCGGGTACGTGCTGGCACAACAAGTTCTCTAGAACAAAGACGCCTCGTTTGGTGGGGGAGTCCACGTCAACGTGCGCCAGCGCAGCCAGAAGCCCCGCTTGTGACAAAAGACCTGTACGGCGACTGTCGAGCATCACCTTCTGAAGGCCCGTCTCAGCGCTGTTGACCTCGTAAACTTTGGCGAGTCCCTTGTCGACGAAAGCGGTTTTGTCAGTCAACAACCCTCGCCAGGTCCCCCCGCTCTCCCATGTTTGATAGTCGAGAAACTTACGCAGGGATATCTTGTAGGAGGCCTTAAGCGCCTCGTTGAATTCCGGGTAAAGCTTGGCGCTTTTGCTCAGATTGTCGAGGCTATCAAGCTCCAGCCACTGGTCTTGGAAGTCAGCCACCACGGTCCGCGCGGGCGCAGATCCCAGAAGGCGCTCGGCCTGTTTTGCAAGTTCTTCTTCTTTCAACAGCGCACCCGACTTGGCGGCGTTCGTCAGCTCTAAGTCGGGCATGTTGTTGGTCAAGAAGTAAGAAAGCCGCGCGGCCAATTCGTGAGCCGCCAAGGGAGCGATAGCGCCTGCGCCGCCGATGTTTTCGCCTTTCTCGACGCGATAGAGGAAATGCGGGGATTCCAGAGTGGTTTGGACCACAAGCGCAATGGCTTCCGCAAAGCCGAACTCAGTGCGTGCGGTGGCAAAAAGCCCACGATACCTTGTCAGTTCTTCACCGCTGGCCGGGCGACGGAAGGCTTGTTCAAGCAGCGACTTCACGTAGGTGTTTCCACAAGCCATTTCGTCCAATGGAATTGGGCAACCCACTGAGCTTGGCAACTTCGCGGCCACCGCTGCGGCTACGTCTTCGGCGCTTTCGTGAAATCTTTCGACCACCTCCGGTGACGGATTTTGCGCGTCTCCTTGATTGAAAAATCCCCCGGGCCGGCGGGTTTCTTTGGGAAGCGTCGCCGTACTTAAAGCAAGCGAAGGGAAGAGGCTTCGCACAGTGTTCTGATATTGTACGTTGGTGAGGCGCGCGATAGGAGCGGGTCCAACAAACGCGGGGGCGTCTTTGGCGCAATGGCCCACTTCGTCTGCCCCTTCCTGCCCCCCCTGTGGATTGTCAAAACCGCCTTGGCCTTGCCCACCGTTGTTGTCCCCGCCCTGGCCCGGGTGGTCTTTGCCTACGACTCTTCCAGAGCAGGCGGACCACAGAATGCTGAGCGCTACGAAACTTCTTGTAGTCGACATGCTCTCATGATGCGACTTGTGGCTCCCGGAGACTAGTTGGAGAGATCACCCGTTCATTGTTGTATTAATACAACAACAAAAATGTCGCGATTTACCCCGAGCTTGCTCCGCCGGGCTAACAGGGCGGCAGGTAGCGCGATGACACTTCGGCGGTTGGCAAGACCTCAGGTCTTTACGGTCCGGCGCCCGCTGGCTACGGCTTGGCGCCGCGCAAGTGAGCGAGACCGGCGCCAAACCGGCCGGTGGTGTCGACCGCGGACCGCAACAACCAGGTGCACAAGTTCTGCCGCAATCGCGCCCAGCAGACAGGCCAAGAACAGAGCCAACGCTCCGTGGCGGCCGCGATACAGCGCCAACTCGATCAGCATGCCGATGAATGAA
>Ga0163147_10004935_pt1 | contig 16618 bp, 19 predicted proteins | sample OliLakLV19MP6G1_FD_148597 | JGI IMG/M metagenome (GOLD analysis project Ga0163147, IMG submission 148597) | Freshwater microbial mat bacterial communities from Lake Vanda, McMurdo Dry Valleys, Antarctica- Oligotrophic Lake LV.19.MP6.G1 | ecosystem: Environmental > Aquatic > Freshwater > Lake >...
TGGCTACATAATGCACGAAAAATAAGACCGGAAAGTGGCTCGCTACCCTCGGAAATCTACCCATTACAAACGCCAATACAGGCTGGAACTTCAGGTTAAACCAAATCACCATCGCCTGTGTGGCTGACCCGCCCTGCGTACCGGTTGGTGGTGTGGCGCGAGCCAGATCAGGGGTCGCGCTTTTCCGCCGAGGGCAAGTTCATCCGCAAGTACGTGCCGGAACTCGTCAAGGTAAAGGGCAAGTTCGTCGACGCGCCGTGGCTGCTCGGATCCATCGAACAACAGGCCGCCGGCTGCATCATCGGCACAGACTATCCGGCGCCCATCGTCGAACACTATTGGGCGCGAAAGCTGACGCTGGAGCGCTACGGCATGGCGAAAAAGAGCTCACTCGGCACGGGAGCGATGGCTGGAAACCCTTGTCTGGCGCGCCTTTCCAGCCGATCGGCTATCCGTATGTGCCGCCTTTGGCAGCTGTCCGCGCCGACAGATTCGTGCGCAATCCGAACTGCTTACCCCGGTGCTTTCTACCGCGCCCGGTTGCCCGTGAGCGGCACGCTGGTCCATTCTTCGGTCATGATTTTTCTAAGGCCGTCGGTGAGGGTTGCGGTTTTGCTGATGCGCAAGCCGTCGGTCGATCGCTTGAAATGCAACTTGTCATCCAGCAGTTTTTGCGCCGCGGCACGCACCGAGGCTTCTCCCGCGGGGCCGTATGCTCGCTGTGCGGCGAGAGCGCCGCGGATAAAGTCGTCCATGCCCCAGGATTCAACCATGTGCGCGAGGTCGATGATGTCACGACTCATCACCGCCGTATCGCGCCACCGGTCCGCATTGGCGAGGATTTTTCGGCGAAACATGAAACCCGGTCAAGAGCGGGAACATGCAGGCGGTCGGAAACCGCGCCCGACATTCTTGGTCAGCGTGACCTGACACGAAGCGAGGCCGGCGGCCGCCTCCCTCATGCGCTGGGCGCGCTTGGCCGTCCGTAGCTGTTCGGTGCGCGGAAGCGGGTTGGTCTTCGGTCGGCCGGGACGGCGTTGATCCGGCGCTCGGCCATGCGCTGCTGGCGTACGGGCAGTCATGCCGGCATGAGTACGTTTTAATATGATGTCATGTCAACATATTAAAGCGGGTCCAATAAAAGCCTTTTTCTCCAAGCCCTGTTTCATCAATAGGCTGGAAAGCCGCGCCTGGCAAGGCTTTCCAGCTTGTTCTCACGCACTCGGCAGCTTACAACCGCCGTGGCTCAATCGATGCGGATGCCCGCCTCGCCCACGACTTTCGCCCAGCGTGCGGTGTCGGCCTTGATCGTCTGGGAGAATTGCTCGGGCGTGCCACCGGTGGGTTCGGTGCCGAGGGTGGCGAGGCGTTCGCGCACATCGGTAGCTTGCAGGATGCGGTTGATCTCGGTGTTCAACCTGCGCACGATGTCCGGTGGCGTACCGGCGGGGGCGAGGATGCCGTACCAGGACAGCACTTCGAGGCCGGGGTAGCCGGACTCGGCGAGGGTCGGCACATCCGGCGCGCCGGGCACCCGCTTTGCCGAGGTGAAGGCGAGCGCGCGCAGCTTGCCGCCCTTGAGGTGCCCCTCGACGGTGGGCAGCGCGGTAACGAGCATCTGGATCTGCCCGCCGAGCAGGTCTTGCACCGCCTGGCCGCCGCCCTTGTAGGCGATGTGCACGATGTCGATGCCGGCGCTTTTGCGGAACAATTCGCCGGTGAGGTGGCCGGTGCTGCCGTGCCCGGCCGAGGAGTAGTTGATGCGGCCCGGACTTGCCTTGGCCAGCGCGACGAATTCGGCGACGGTCTTTGCGGCAACAGCCGGGTTGACCACGATGAGCAAGGGCACCTGCGCGACGTTGGCCACGGCGACGAGGTCTTTTTGCGCATCGAAGGGCATCTTGGCGTAGGTGTTGGGATTGATCGCCATGGTGCCGTCAAAGCTCATCACCAGGGTGTAGCCGTCGGCCGGCGATTTCACCGCCAGCTCGGTGCCGATGTTGCCGCTGGCGCCGGGTTTGTTCTCGATGATGACCTGCTGGCCGAGCGCGTCGGTGAGTTTTTGCCCGATCAGCCGCGCCAGCACGTCGGTGGTGCCGCCGGGCGCGAAAGGAACGATGAGCCGCACCGGTTTGACCGGGTAGGCCTGGGCGAGTGCCACCGCCGGCAACAACAGCGCGGCGAGGACCGACAGCAATATGCGGCTTGCGCGGTTCATGCGAGTCCCCTGTCGTATTGTCGTGTCAATGCCGCCGCGCGCGTTGCGGTGCCTAGGATTTTTCGATCACCGCGCAAGCCATGCGCGCACCGGCGTTGCCAACCGGTTGTGACTTGTAGTCATCCGGCTGCACATGCACGATCAGCCCGCGGCCGATCATGCTGGCCGGGCCTGCCGATACGGTGATGACGTCAAGATCGAAACTCACCTGCGCACGGCCGCTGCCATCGGCGCGCAGGTTGGGCATGTCGCCGGCGTGACGCTCGGTCGTGGTGTGGTGCCCGTGCGGTTTGCCGGCCGGATTGAAGTGGCCTTTTGCGCTCATGCCGTCGCCGGAGCTGCAGTCACCCGCTTCATGAATGTGAAAACCGTGCTCCTGGTTCGGCTTGAGACCGGTGACCACCGCGCTTACCCGGACCTTGTCGCCAATCTGGGTGAAGGTCGCGCTACCCGCGGTGGTGTTGCCCTTGGTCGGCTGCAATTTGGCCGTGGCGCGCGGCGCATCCGCCGGCATGGTCTGGCAGGCACCGAGCGCGACGGCGGTGACGGCAAGGAGGCGCTTCAGATTGCGCAAGCGACGGGGCTGCTCGTCGGTGGTCGGGAAAGTCATGGCGTCGCTCCTCAAAAGAATTGGGGTTGACGATTATGTCACGCCCGACAACACCACGGCGACGATGCGGCCGGCCGCTGTCCTCAGCGCGCCTGTAGCGCCCCGACCTCGAGCCGGAACGTGCCGGACTGGCCCTCGCCGATGATGAAGCCGACTGCGCGCACAGCGGAGGGCGCCAGTGGCGGCGCATCGGGCAGCGGCCGGCCGCGGAAACTGGCGCGAAAATCCGCCAGCGCCAGGGCAAGCTCGACCCATTGCCCGGCGGGCGCATTGAACGCGGCGCTGTACTGCGTGCCGCCCCGCGCCTCGGGCGAGGCGGTGATACGGTAACGCCGGCCATCGCCACGCACCCGCAGGTGCAGCGCACCACCGGCCAATGCGCTGACTTCGCGGCGCGCCGAGGCAAAGCCGCCGTTGTTCTCGAGCGACACGCGGCCCTCGAATACCATCACGCCGTCGGTCGTTGCGACACGGCCTTCGGACACCCCGCCCATCACGCCGTCATTGACTGCAAACCACAGTGCACCAAGCAATGACTCGGACAAGGCCGGCGTGCTCAATGCCAACGCCGCCAACAGCAACCAGCGAAACATCCGATCTCCTTGAGGCGCGCTGGGTCGAACTCACGCCTGGCAAGCGCCTTTTCTGGTTTGTAAAAGGGCATCACGGTCATGAGTTTCATTACCGCCAGCAGTACATGGCCGCAGACCACGTCGGTCATCATCGTGGAAAACACATGAGCTATTCGCGCGCCAGCTCCCATTTGCACCATCGTGCGCTTCTCACCGGGGTTTCCTCGGGTTTTGCTGACGCCGGTTCGACCTGTTCGCCATCGCTCAGACTTCGATTCGCAAGCGTCGCGCTTCGCGAGCGTCGTTGAGGTGCTCGTTAAGCCGTTGCACAGATTTCTAGGGTGACCGCGCGCGCGCGGGGTCCGCGCTCCATTCGCTCCATGAGCCGACGTACAACTTGCCCCCCGGCATGCCGGCGAGTTCCATCGCAAGCAGATTGTGGCATGCGGATACGCCAGAGCCGCAGTAGTGCACTGCCTCGTGGGGAGGGGTGCCAGCCAGAACCTCCTCGAAGACTGATCGCAGCTCGTCAGCCGGTTTGAACGTACCGTCCGGTAGCACGTTGTCCAGATTGAATCGATTGCGAGCACCGGGAATGCGGCCGGCGACGGGATCGACGGGTTCCTGCTCGCCACGAAAGCGTGCGGGAGCGCGCGCATCCACGAGAACGCGCTGCCGAAATGTCTTCTCCAGAGCGGCCAGTTCCTCCGTTGCCTGCGAGCCAGGGCCCGCGGTAATATTGGTCTCGGGGAACGATGGCACGACCTTGGTGACGGCCCGCCCTTCCTTCACCCACTTGCCAAAGCCTCCATCCAGAACTGAAACCGAGTCATGTCCCACCCAACGCAGCATCCACCACATGCGCGCAGCATTCCCGCCGGTACTCTCGTCATAGCAGACGACGCGATCATGAGGCCGCAAGCCCTGCTGACCCAACCACGCAAGAAAGACCTCCCTCGTCGGCAGCGGGTGGCGCCCGTTGCGACCTGTCTTGGGGCCCGACAGATCTTCCTCCATCTTTGCGAAAGCGGCTTTTTCGAGATGTCCCTCCGCGTACTGCTGAGCGCCCAACGCGGGCTGAAGGATGTTGTGCCGACAATCGAATACCCTCCAGGATTGCAGGTTCCGGGCAAGCTCGTCGGTGGAAACAAGGGGGGGCGTTGCGTTCATCATCTGGGCGTTCCTGTTCTGTAGGCAATTACCAATCGAAAAGAAGACATGCGATTCCAAGGAAAAATAGCGATCGTCACCGGTGCGGGTCAGGGCATCGGAAAGGCCACTGCATTATGCCTTTCGCGCGAAGGCGCGTCAGTCGTTCTAGTGGATCGCGCCGAGCGCGAGTGCCGGGCGGTCGCAAAAGAAATCGTTGACGGCGGCGGACAAGCCCACGTCGTGGTCGCTGATCTGGAGACCGCGGCAGGTGCGCGCGACATGGTTGAAGAAACGGTGTCGTTGCACGGGCGCATTGATGTGTCCGTGCACAACGTTGGAGGAACGATCTGGATCAAGCCCTTCTGGGAGTACACCGACGAACAGATCGAGCGCGAGATTAAAAGCCTGGATGGGATCGGCACATTTCCTGACCAAGACCTTGCTGCGGGTGCGAACGGAGATGAGTTTGCAGGTTCTGGCCTGCAACCAGCAGGCGATAAAAGTTCTCGCGACACAGCGCCTGATCGAGGCGATGAGCGCGTAGGGGCATCGCGCCCTCGTTCGTCCGCCGCGTCCGACGGCGACCAGCAGCGCATTGCTGCGCTCGGGAGCGTTCCTCCGGAGGGCGGTTCCATACAGCCTCGGCCAAAGCCGGCCGCTTACGCTTACAACTGCCACCGACTCAGTGCGCCAACGCACAGACGGGTATCAGAAATAACGCAATCCTCCGTCCTCGCCGAGGCAGGAGGATTTTTCTGGCGGTGCGGATGCCGATTTTCTGGTGCGGGAACCGTCCGGAGCAGGTTAAGCCTGATCGCTGTAGGGTTTTAACGGAAATCGGCCATGATGGAAGCAGGCAGCGATACCCCCATTGCAGGCGACGCCGGCAGCGGGGGAGCCGATCCTGGCGCAGGCCGGCGGGCGGAGGAGGTGCTGATCAAGGCGGGTGCGCTGCAAAGCGCGATTTTCAACAGCGCCAACTTCTCCAGCATCGCCACTGACGCCAACGGCGTGATCCAGATCTTCAACGTCGGTGCCGAGCGCATGCTCGGTTACGCCGCAACCGATGTGATCAACAAGATCACCCCGGCCGACATTTCCGATCCGCAGGAGGTGATCGCGCGCGCCGAATCGCTCAGCGACGAACTTGGCACGTCTATCACCCCCGGCTTCGAGGCGCTGGTGTTCAAGGCCTCGCGCGGCATTGAGGACATTTACGAGCTGACCTACATCCGCAAGGACGGCAGCCGCTTCCCGGCGGTGGTGTCGGTCACGGCGCTGCGCGACGCGCACGAAGTGATCATCGGCTACCTGCTGATCGGCACCGACAATACCGCGCGCAAGCGCGCCGAGGAGGCCTTGCTCAAGGCCGGTGCGCTGCAGAGCGCGATTTTCAACAGCGCCAACTTCTCCAGCATCGCCACCGACGCCAACGGCGTGATCCAGATCTTCAACGTCGGCGCCGAGCGCATGCTCGGTTACGCCGCCGCCGAGGTGATGAACACGATCACCCCGGCCGACATTTCCGATCCGCAGGAGGTGATCGCGCGCGCCAAGGCGCTGTCCGTCGAGCTTGGTGCGGCGATTGAACCGGGCTTCGAGGCGCTGGTGTTCAAGGCCTCGCGCGGCATCGAGGACATTTACGAGCTGACCTATATCCGCAAGGACGGCAGCCGCTTCCCGGCGGTGGTGTCGGTCACGGCGCTGCGCGACATGCAGGAGGCGATCATCGGATACCTGCTGATCGGCACCGACAATACCGCGCGCAAGCACATTGAAGAGGAGCAGAAGCGGCTCGACCAGCGCCTGCGTGACCAGCAGTTCTACACGCGCTCGCTGATCGAATCGAATATCGACGCCCTGATGACCACCGATGCGCAGGGCATCATCACCGACGTCAACAAGCAAACGGAGGCGCTCACCGGTTGTACGCGCGATGAGCTGATCGGCGCACCGTTCAAGGACTGCTTCACCGACCCGGCGCGCGCCGAGGAGGCCATCAAGCAGGTGCTGGCCGAAGGCAAGGTCACCGACTACGAACTGACGGCGCGCAGCAGGAACAGCGAGGAAACCGTGGTTTCGTACAACGCCACGACCTTTTACGACCGCTACCGGCGGCTGCAGGGCGTGTTTGCCGCCGCACGCGATGTGACGGAGCGAAAACGCCTCGACCAGGTGCTGCAGGAGAAGAACGTCGAACTCGAGGGGGCCAGGGTTGTGGCCGAAAAAGCCAGCCTGTCGAAATCGGATTTTCTCTCCAGCATGAGCCACGAACTGCGCACGCCCCTTAACGCAATCCTCGGGTTCGCCCAACTGGTGGAATCAGGTTCCCCGGTGCCGACGCCCGGGCAGCAGCGCAATATCGAACAGATTCTCAAGGCCGGCTGGTACCTGCTCGAACTGATCAACGAGATCCTTGATCTTGCGCTGATCGAGTCGGGAAAACTGACGCTGTCGGAGGAGCCGGTCGCGCTTGCCGAAGTGGTGCGTGAATGCCAGGCCATGATCGAACCGCAGGCGCGCAAGCGCGGCCTGAGCATGACGTTTCCGGACTTTGCGGCCCCGTTTTTCGTCCGCGCGGACAGGACGCGCGTCAAGCAGGTCCTGATCAACCTGCTCTCCAATGCGATCAAATACAACAGGCCGGGCGGGTCGGTGCTGGTCGAATGCACACTGGCGCCGGTTGACGCGGTGCGCATTTGCATCCGTGATACCGGCGCCGGATTGACGGCGGAACAAATCGGGCAACTTTTCCAGCCGTTCAACCGCCTTGGCAAGGAGGCCGGCGCTGAAGAGGGCACCGGGATCGGCCTGGTGATGACCAAGCGGCTGGTCGAGTTGATGGGCGGCACCATCGGCGTGGACAGCACGAGCGGGACCGGGAGCGCATTCTGGTTCGAACTCGCGCTGACCGGCGCGCCGGAGTGTGTGGCGCTGCACGACGGGCAGTTGGCGCCGCCAAGAGCGCCGGTGACCGATGGCGCACCGCTGCGCACCGTGCTCTATGTCGAGGACAATCCGGCCAACCTCGACCTCGTAGAGCAACTTATCGCCCGGCGCCCGGACCTGCGGCTGCTGAGCGAAGCCGACGCCATCCGCGGCATCGAGTCCGCCCGCGCCAATCAGCCCGATGTGATCCTCATGGATATCAACCTGCCGGGCATTAACGGCATCGAGGCGCTGCGTATGCTGCGCCTCGATCCGCTGACCCGGCATATTCCGGTCATCGCCCTCAGCGCCAACGCGGTGCCGCGCGATATCGAAAATGGCATGCAGGCGGGTTTTTTCAGCTACATCACCAAGCCCATCAAGGTCAGCCAGTTCATGGAGTCGCTGGATGTGGCGCTTGCCGTTGCGCAAATGGCCCGGGGGAGGACGGAAAGCGCGCGCCTGCTGTAAGGCGCCCGGCGCGAAACAGCGCATGTGCTGAATGTGCTGAATGCGCCGAATGCGCCGAATGTGATGAATGTGATGAATGTGATGAATCCGCCGAATGGGCCGAACGTGCGGTCAGCCGGAAAGCCCCGCCGGTCGGGCGTTTCCAGCCACTGCCGGGCATTCAGCCCGGCGCGAAAGCCCCGTTTGCGGGCCCGACCTGGGCGATAAACCCGGTCGCCGCCATGCGCTTGCCGAACAGCCAGCTTTGGCCGAAACCACGCAGCGCCCGCGCAGCTACGGCACGTTCGCCCGGGTGTTTGCGCTGTACCCGTGTACACGTGTACCCGTTTACCCGTTTACCTTAGTGAAAAACGGATTATCACGCGCGAGGCTGCCGTCAGGAAAATGTCCTCGTTCCCCGCAGCGTGAATCGGCATTGTGAATTCTGGACTGTCAGTGCGCTGCCGGCCCGGATAATCGGGCGCGGCGCCATCGCGCCCGGCTTGGGCGCCGATTTCATCCGCGTGCGCGAGTTCTCCGGCGTGCCGGTGGTCGTCGCCGGCTGGCGCGAGGGTCGGCGCGTCATCTAGCGGCGGCAGGAGCCAAAAAGCCTCAGGCTTGGGTTTATTGCGCACAGCGATTTGCTGCCGATTGCGATTCGGCGCGTGTTGCTCTAGTCTTTGCCGGACCATCCGCTGCCGCCGGGTCCCCCGCAATGAATCCACCAGAACAGGACGCTCGCATGAAAACCATCCGCCTTTGGGTCTTCGCCATTTTGCTCGCGCCGCTGCTGGCGCTGGCGCAAAGCTATCCGACAAAACCGGTGCGCCTGATCGTGCCCTTCGCGCCGGGCGGTGCGGCCGACACCATTGCGCGCGCCGCCGGCAACCGCATCAGCGAGGCGCTGGGCCAGCCGGTGATCATCGACAATCGCCCCGGCGGTCTCGCCACCATAGGCGCGGACGTGGTGGCCAAGGCCGCGCCCGACGGCTATACCCTGCTGCTCGCCGTCAGCCCGCCGCACACCACCTCGCCGTTTTTCATCAAAAACCTGCCTTTTGACAACATCAGGGACTTCACACCGGTCGCCATCATTGCGACCTTCCCGCAGGCCATTGTCGTGCATCCGTCGTTTCCGGCGAACACGCTGAAAGAGCTGATCGAGCAGGTGAAAAAAAATCCGGGCAAGATTTTTTTCGGCACCTCGGGGACCGGCACGGCGCAACACCTCGGCGGGCTGCAGCTCAACAAGGCCACCGGCATGGACATGCCGCACATCGGCTACAAGGGCGGCGCGCAGGCGACCACCGACTTGCTCGGCGGACAGATCCAGGTCGGTATTCTGACGCTGTCCAACGTCATCCCGCACGTGCGCACCGGCAAGCTGCGGCTGATTGCAATGATGGAATCGACACGCTCCAAGGCCGTGCCCGAAGTGCCGACGGTGGCCGAGGCCGGCGTGCCCGGCTTCGCCACGCCCGACACCTGGATCGGCCTGATGGGGCCGGCGCGGCTGCCGCTGCCCATCGTGCGCCAGCTCAACGCTGCGGTCGGCAAGGCGCTGGAGTTTCCCGACGTGCGCTCGCGCCTCGAGGCCGCCGGCTTTGAAGCCGGCGTCGCCACACAGGAAGCCTTTGCCGAGTCGATTTCAAAAAGCTACAGCGTGTACAAGAAAATCGTCGACGACGCCGGCATCAAGCCCGAGTAAGAGGCCAGCGGGCTGGACCGCATCGCAAAAATCTCCCTCGCCCCAACCCTCTCCCGGGGAAAGAGGGTTGGGGTGAGGGAAAAGGTGCGAATCCTTATTGTTGAGATGCGGGCTATTTGAGGTTGTGCGCCGAGCCTGAACCCGCACCTGCGGACAGCCAGCCAAGATTGCAGCAAAGGAACTTCGCCGCATGCTCGGGCGGCGGCGTCTGGTGGCTGCGCCCGAGCACCACCGGCACGCCGTCAACCAGCACATGGGTGATGCCGGGAAAATCGCCATGTCCGACCGCGTCGGCCAGGGTCTTGCCCTTGGAGCCTTTGACCGGCCCGCACACCACCACATCGGCCGGACGCCCCGGCGCCAGAATGCCGCTATCGAGGCCGTGCGCACGCGCCGTGTTGCCGGTACCGACGGCGATGGCCTCGGCCGGCGACAGCCCGCAGATCGAGGTCAGGAACAGGATGTTCTTGAACATGCCGCGCGGAATGACACCGGTGCCACCCGGCGTATCGGTGCCAAGGCATAGCCGGTCGAGGCGTCCGCGCGTCACCAGACGCTTGACTGCGCGCGCGGTCGAACCGTAATTGCCCGAGGAGCAAATCTCCAGCGCGAACTCGGTCTCGTCAACGACGCGATCGAGGTCCTCATCGCTCATCGGAATCGGGCCGCCCGAAACATGCGCGGCAATGTCCGGCTGCAGCCACGACAAGATGTCGTAACCGCACATTTGCGACGAGCCAGAGCGCGACACGCCGCCGGTATGCACCTTGGTGCGCATGCCGCGCTCGCGGCACCAGCGCACATAGTTTTTTGCTTCTGCGGGATTTTCGTCGAGTGGATAGAACAGGAACTTGGCGAATTTGCTGCCGTGCGCGGCAACACGGTCAAAGTGCTCAGGCGTCATGCCCGGCACCAGCAGCACCGTGCCGGCGATCAGCTTGGCGCCGCTCCAGCGGACGCGGCCGGTGGTTTGCGCCATGACGATGGCGAGCGAAGTGACGATCTCCGCCGTCAGCAGTCCGGGGTCGAGGCCGGGCAGATGCAATTCGCCCGCCGATATCATCGTGGTGGTGCCGCCGTTCAGGTAATTGCCGATCCAGCCGCTGGCGTTTTGTGTCGGCGTCCACTCGCCGCACACCGGGTGCACATGGCCATCGACCATGCCCGGCATGACGGCGCTGCCCATGGCATCGATGACCACCTCGCACTCGCCCGGATTCGCCGGGTCGAGCACGGCAACGCGGCCGTCCTCGATCAGCATTGAGCGCGCGGTCGATGTTGGCGCAGCGAGGTCACCGGTAAAGAATTCACCGATGTTTGTTATCAGTGCTCTTGGCATGTGCTTGCGTCCCGTCTGCGTTTTGGTCCGGCGATGGTGTCCGGCGCGTCTGCCGCCGGCCTGGTCAATGCAGGCTAGGCGATTTTCGCCGCCTTGCGCACGCTCTCTATCAGCGAGGTGCGCAGCAGGAATTGCTTGTGCCGCGCCGGGTCTTCGGAGATGCGGCGCATGTCGTCGAAATTGGCCTGGCGCTGCGCCGGGTCGCGCTCCTCCAGGCGTTTTTTGTTGGCGATGGTCTGCTGCTGCACGTATTCGATATTGAGCGGGCGGCGGCGGCGTTCATAGCGATCGAGCAGGGCGGCATCGGCCGCGCCGGTGCTCACCTGTGACAGCGTGTCGGCGAGTTCCATGACGTCGTGGATGCCGCAGTTGAGGCCGAGGCCGCCGACCGGGTTGTTGACGTGGGCGGCGTCACCGGCAAGGAAAACGCGGCCCTTGCGAAATGATTTTGCAACGCGCTGGTGCACACGATAAATATTCCGGTGCACCACCATGTCCAGCGGATGATCGTCTATGACCTGGGCAAAGCGCCTGATTACCGAGGCATCGCTGTAGGCCTCTTCGTCGGTTTCGTTTTCACCGGCGCGAAACACGCCGCGCCAGCGGCCCTTCATGTCATCGCCCATGACCTTGAACAGGTTGGCCCACTCGTCCGGATGGGCGATGTAGCAGCGATACTTGCAGCCGAGGGCGGCTTCAAAGTCAAACAGCGAGGTCAGCACCAGAAAGCGCTCGGGCCAGGTGTAGCCCTCGAATTCGATGTCCATGGACTTGCGCACGGTGCTGCGGCCGCCGTCGCAGCCGATGAGGTAGTCGAATACGCGGCGGTCGGTGGCGCCGGCCTGGTCGAGCTCGACCGTAACGCCATCGGCGTCCTGGCTGATCGCCGTCACCGCCGTGCCCATCAAGACCTCGGCCGCGTCCTCGTTCGCCAGGCGGCGCAGGCCCAGTTCGGCCAGCTTGTGCTGCTCGGTCTGCACCACATACGGAAACGGCGTCTCGTCCTTGAGCACTTCATGATCGAAAGTCGCTTGCAGCGTCATGGCGGTACCATCCCAGTGCTGGAAGTGCTGCGCCACCAGGCCCAGTGCCTGAAACTCTTCGACCAGTCCAAGCTCGGCCAGCATTTCAAGTGTGGACGGGTGCGTCGTGGCGGCGCGCGGTCCGTGATCAATGGCCGCCTCGGCTTCGATCAGTGTGACCTTGAAACCGTTTTTGATCAGGGCGATCGCCGCGACGACGCCGACGGGACCGGCGCCGACGACGCCGATATGAACTGCTTTACTGGTGGGCATGAATGCGCTGTGCTTTCAGGTTGCGTTAATGTGGGTGAATATGCGGATGGGTTTGCCGATGGGTTTGCCAAAAGACTTGGACGTCGATGCAATTAGCTTGCAAGCGTGTATCATTTCGAGCGAACTTTCAAGTTCAAACCTTCCGTGCTTTGTCTGCGGTGCCTTCGCACAGCCGCATCCCAACCAGAAAGAAATGCCTTCATGACCGTACGTGTCGCCATTCCGGACCTCGTGTCCCCGTCGTATTTTCCCGCCATCGCCGCCGTGGAACTGGGCCTGTTCAAAAAAGAGGGCTTTGACGCCACGCTCGAACTGGTGTTCCCGGTCACCCGCGCCTACCAGGAGTTGCACGACGGCAAATGGGACTTCATCGGTGGCGCCTCGCACGCGCCACTGTATGCGTTCAAGGACTGGGCCGGTTCGCGCATCTTGTGTGCGCTGTCGCAGAACATGTACTGGTTCCTGATCGTGCGCGCCGACCTCAAGGTCAAGCGCGGCGACCTCGCGGCGGTGCGCGGCCTGCGCATCGGCGCGGCGCCCGGCCCGGTGGACGGCCTGCGCCGCATGTTGACGCAAATCGGCATGAACCCGGACACCGACGTGAAAATCGGTCCCATCCCGGCCGCCGCCGGTGCCGGCGTGTCCTTTGGCGTCAGCGCCGCCAAGGCCCTCGAGAACGGCGAGATCGATGCGTTCTGGGCCAACGGCATGGGATCGGATGTCGCGCTGAAAAGCGGCATCGGCACGCTGGTGCTCGATGCGCGCCGCGGCGACGGCCCGCCCGGCGCCATCGATTACTGCTTCGCCGCCTGGGTCAGCACGGAAAAACTGGTTACCGAAAACCCCGGCCTTGCGCGCGCATCCATACGCGCCATCACCGGCGCACAGCGCGCCCTCGCCGCCGACCCCGCCTGTGCCACGCCGATCGCCAAAAAACTGTTTCCCGCAGCCGAGGCCGAAATGATCGTCGACCTGATCCGGCGCGACGCGCCGTTCTACGACGCCAGCGTGCCGCCGGCCAAGATCGCCAGCATGAACCGCTTTGCGCAAGACATCGGCCTGCTGTCGCATGATGTCGCCTACGACAAGGTCGTCGCCACCGGCTTCAGCGATTTGTGGCAGCCGTCCTGATCTTGCGTTTGATGGTGCACTGATTTTACGTGGTACAGGCTGGAAAGCCGCGCTGGGCGCGGGTTTCCAGCCTGTACCCGACCCGTACACCGTGGCGCCAGCCGCGCTACCAACCCCAGCGCACCGCCGGCACGCCGATCAGCAAGCGGTGCAGGCCCATGAAGGCAAGCGCCGTCACCGTCCCGCCGGCAACGGCGATGAAGTCGTGCTTGAGTTGCGGCTCGAAGGATTTACCGGCGCCGCGCAGCGTGGCCGACACAATGTCGAGCAACGCGTAGGCGAGGAATGCGCCGAACAACAGGCTGGCTTTGAGGTGGCCGTTGGCGAGCAGGTGCACTGTCGCCCAGATGCCGACGCCAAGCAGCATCGGATGTTTCAGCACGCGCCGCAGGTGCGCTTTCATGTTGGCAGCCGCCAGCAGGATGAAACTGATGATCATGGCGAGGGGCGCCAACATCCGCGCTTCTGCGAGCGGCGCAAACAGTTGCTCACCGCGCGGGGCATGGGCGTAGCCGGCAACCATCAGCACGAAGCCAAGCGCGGAGAGCGCGGAAAACATGCCCTTGTAAGCGTTCTCGCCAAGGCGTGTGCGCAGCGCCGTCCGCGCCGCCGGAACAACCGGCAACAGGTGAACGCCCAGAAAAACCACAAGACCGATGGTCAGTATCAGCATGCCATTCCCCAATCCGCGACAGGTGACAAATGCCGGCATTCTATACAATCGGATCGAACGCGCTGGATTGATCCGTATCGGACTCCGGCACACGGACACGGTCCGCAGCGCATTGCGCGACGACGCGCTTGATCGCCCGCGTTAGAGGTGGGGCGCGGGACGGTACGACCGCAGGGCGCGCGCGCGGGGAATGTGACTCTGACCCGGATTTCGTGTCTTCAAATGAAACGCCGCGTTTTGCGACGTTTGCCGCCGCTTTGGCGGAATCCCACTCGAAGTCGATTCATCGATTATCCGGCAGGGTTTACGACGCCGAACGTGTTGTTCTGCGGCGGACCAGGACGGGGGTTGAATTTGCATGGTGCTGGCGGCACGTCCGCAGCAGCTAAAGTTAGGTTTCTGCTGTCTGGAGAACGGGGTACAGTGTGTACACTGCGACCTTGAGATACACACCATGCGAACCAACATTGTCATTGACGACAAACTCATGAAAGACGCCCTTCGTTTTACTGGTGCGAAGACAAAGCGGGAAGCCGTAGAACTCGGACTCCGGACCCTTGTTCAACTGAGCAAACAAGCGCAGGCGCGGCAATTGAGAGGGAAGCTTACCTGGGAAGGCGATCTTGAGGCAATGAGGTCAGACAAGTGATTCTCGTGGACTCCAGCGTCTGGATCGACTTCTTTCGAGGAGCGAAGACCCCCCAAGTAGAACTACTCGACTCACTGCTTGATAGGGAGCGACTCGCGGTGGGCGACCTCATATTGACGGAGGTGCTTCAAGGCTTCCGGAACGATCGTGAGTTTGACTTGGCGAGGAAGACGCTCGATGCGTTCACCATGGTTGAACTGGGTGGAGGCGGGATCGCGGTCCAGGCGGCGAAGAACTTCAGAATCTTGCGGGCGCTGGGAATCACCGTCCGTAAGACGATCGACACGATCATTGCGACGAGATGCATTGAGGACGGTCACACGCTACTGCATTCTGCCCGGGACTTCGAAGCGTTCGCGACTCACCTGGGACTTCGGATGGCGTACCCGGAAACCTAACGTCCGGGCTCAAGGGCGCGCCGCTTGTGGGGCGTCCCTTTGGAGCGTCGAGCTAGACAGCTTGTGGCCACTTGATTTGGACTTTTCGATTGTGTGCAAGACAGTCGCGCAGATAGAGGTTGATAAGGCTCTGATACGGAACGCCGGCTTCTTGAGCCATCCCCTTGAAGTACTCCACAACATCTTCTGACAATCGCATGGTGACGGGCCTCTTCAATTTTGAGGCATACGGATTCTTGCGGGATTTCAGTTTGGAGAGGTCATATTCAGCTTTCATGTTTAGCCACCTTGATAGAACGCGCTTTCGCGCTTTGTTGCCTTGCGGGCCGAGATGATGCGAATAATTTCGCCGTTTTGATGTTCACAATGGCATACGATCAGCAACTTGGTGCCAGAACTCATACCCAATATCAGGAAACGTTCTTCGTTCAGTGAATGATCTTCGTCAAAGAACTGAGTGGCGAATTCGTCGAAGAAGACAGATTTGGCCTCCTCGAAGGAGACCTGATGTTTCTTGACGTTGGCAGCAGCCTTTGCCGGATCCCATTCAAACGCAATCATAAGTACATTGTATTTATGAATTGTGGCCTGTCAAGCTGCATTCCGTACAGCTGTCTAACGTGAAAACCACCGGCGCGCACGCACTGGCCTATGCGACGCACGATGCTCGCTGCGCGTCCGGTGCGTTGCCCGGTTATGCCGCAATATCGATGTACTCCACGCGGCTTGCCGGCTGCGGAATGGCGATTCCATCTTTGCGCATGCCTTCGAGATGAAATTCAATCGCTTCGCGGATTTGCGACTTGGTTTCCGCCACAGTCTCGCCCGTGGCTGCACACCCCGGTAGATCAGGTACGTATGCGGAGTAATTGCCCTCGGCCTTTTCGATCACAACGGCGTAGCGCATTTGAGCCTCAGTTCTTGAGACCAGACTGTTTCAGAATACTGTTCAGTGTGCCAGGTGCCAAGTCGTCGCCTGGCTTTCCAGGTACGGTTACACGGCCAAGCTTGGTTGAACGTTTGAATTGTCGGTGGCTGCCACGCGTTGCCACCTGAGACCAACCGTCGACACCAAGCATTCGCAGTATTTCGCTGGCCTTCGTCGGCACAGCAGATCAGGCGGCAACCTCAATCAGAACTTCAGGATGGCGTTCCGCGATTTTCAACAGCTGCTTCGCGGCACCGGATGGCTCGCGACGCCCTTGCTCCCATTGCTCCAGGGTGCGTTTTGAAACACCTAGCGCGGCCGCAAACTGCACTTGCGATAGCCCGCTTTTGAGCCTCAGGTCTACGACCGGCAACGTAGGCCGAACCTTCGAGCGTTTTCCGCCGCCCGCCTTGATTTCTTTGACTCCTTCCAAGACTTCCTTCCACACATCGCGCTCGGCCTCGAACTTTGCCAACGCTTCCCCAGTCAGCTTTTTACCCATTTTGGAATGCCTCCAACAACTTTTTCAGAATATGTCCAGGGACGTTGTCCAACTTCGCTTTGGCA
>Ga0163147_10004958_pt1 | contig 16569 bp, 19 predicted proteins | sample OliLakLV19MP6G1_FD_148597 | JGI IMG/M metagenome (GOLD analysis project Ga0163147, IMG submission 148597) | Freshwater microbial mat bacterial communities from Lake Vanda, McMurdo Dry Valleys, Antarctica- Oligotrophic Lake LV.19.MP6.G1 | ecosystem: Environmental > Aquatic > Freshwater > Lake >...
AAGATTAAATCTCCAAACACAGAATTTTATTTGATTGACGAATGGCGAGTACATGATTGAAGATTGTTGAAGTAGGCGTTGCGCTTAAGTGTTGTGGCTTTTGCGAAAAATCGACGAAATGGGAATAATACTTGTCTTGTTTGACCACCAATACCAAGCGAGATGGCACTTCAACAATCGTCAATCATGTACTCGCCATTCGTCAATCAAATAAAATTTGGAATTTCACCTTCTTACTTCCTGATTTTCATGCGTTTGCCCTGGGCAGGGAGGATGAAAACTCTGCCACTCAATCCGGCTTCTTCCACACATTATTCTCCAAATCAACATCCGCCATACGGTGCGAAGGATCAATCTCCACCTTGGCGACTTTCTTCATTTTTTCCGGGATTTCAAATTCGTACGTTGGGTCTACCCAGCGGTGGTCGGGCAGCAGCGTTCGTTCGGTTTTGTTCTCAGCGGGCTTTTCGCCGCGCATTCCCTCCAGTGGCGCGTAAAAAATCTCCTGGTCGCCATCGGTATAAGTTACCACAATATCCAAGGGCATCGCCATGCGCCCGATACGTTCAATGACGACTTTGGTGTTTTTGCGGCCTTCGCTTTCTACCGATTTCACGGCGTAATCAATGGTATTGGTGGTGTTCACCCAATCTTCTTTGAACCATTCAAGTTCGAGGCCGCTTTCTTTTTCAAAAACCCGGGTCACGTCGTTGGCGTCGGGGTGTTTGAATTTCCATTCGTTGAAATAGCGCAGCAACCCCTTTTCAAAAGCCTGTTTTCCAATGATATACTCCATCTGGAGCAGGTACACCGCACCTTTTACATAAGCGGCCAGACTGTATCCATAATTGGTGTGAAAATGGTCGGCATGGGTGGTCAGAGGCTCTTCGTTGTCACTGGTAGCAAGCGCCGTGTAGCCAGCCAAGGCTCCCTCGAAAGGGTTTTCTTCTACTGTTTTTCCGGGCAGCAAACCTTCACGGGCGAGTTCGTTCATCACAATGTCTTCGGCAAAGGAGGTAAAACCTTCATCCATCCATCCAGCCAGGCTTTCATTGCTGCCCAGCACCATTTGGTACCAAGAGTGGAGTTGTTCGTGTACAGAAACACCCACCAGCGAATTCAGGCCCCGGTTGCCAGTAATGAGTGTGGCAAGGGGATATTCCATACCGCCGTCACCTCCCTGAATAATACAGTATTCACGGTAAGGGTATTTGCCAAAGTGTTGATTCATAATGGTTCTGGCACGGTTCATAATGCCTGGAAGTTTGCCCCACTGCTCATCGTAACCTTTTTCTTTTTGCCAGAAAAAACGCATGATTGAGCCGTCGTCGGCCACGATAGAGGTTTGCGTGTAATCGCGGTCGGCAGCCCAGACAAAGTCATGAACATTTGGTGTTTTAAAATGCCAAATCAGTTTGTCGCTTGCTGGGCGGTTCAATGGAGCGCCTTGACTTTCGTAGCCATGGCCCACTTCCTGGGCATTTTGAAGGTAGCTGCCTGCCGCAACAACGTAGTTTTTATCAATCGAAATCTTCACGTCGAAGTCGCCCCATACCCCATAAAATTCCCGGGCTATGTAGGGATTTGCATGCCAGCCTTGCTCGTCGTACTCACAAAGTTTGGGGTACCATTGTGCCATGGAATAATCAATGCCTTCCCGGCTGTCGCGACCGCTGCGACGCACTTGCAGCGGCACTTGAGCGTCCCAATCCATTTCAAAAACAGTGGTGGTACCTGGCGGGATTGCTTCACCTAAGGTGACTTCAAGAATGGTCTCGTTGATCAGGAATTTCACTGGTTTCCCGTTGTGATTCAGCGAGTTGACTTTTATCCAGCCTTGTTCTTCAGGCTTCAACTTAGAGATCCGGTCGCTCACACGGGGGTCCGGGTCTGCGATGGTGCGGGAGCGAACGTCCATCATACTGCCAGGCTGAAAAGCATTGAAATACAGGTGCCAGAAAGTCTTGTAGAGTGTGTCGGGGCTGTTGTTGGAATAGGCCAGCCGGAGCGTACCGTGGTACTGGTGTTTGGCCACGTTCATGTCGGCATTGATTTGGTAATCAACGTGTTGTTGCCAAGATTGGGCGTGTGCAATTGAAAGGGCTAAGAAAAGCGAAAGCGTGAGCGATAAAGTTTTGCGCATGATTTTGTTTTTATTTTGTAAATGGATATCTTGTTTAAGATCCGTGTCATCCGTGTGCGAGGGGAACACAGATGACACGGATTAGACACGGATTTTTTTAGATTTCAACGGATGCTAAGTAAATGCTGAGCCTTCCCAATTCTTGACTTTTGATACAACCCCCTCAAATAGTCTGCAATGATACGCCAATGCAATTTTGAGCAAATTGATTTTTGGAAAAACGGCACTGTGGGAAGGGTGTTCGCCCTATCTTCGCCCCGATTTTGAGGTTCTCGAATTCCCCCTCCTTCGTCCCGAAGTCTCGGGACTACGGCGGGTAAAAAATCTACAAATCCACCACATTATGAAATATCGCCTCGCACTTGCACTCATCGCCTTAGCTGCTCTGACGCGCTTGCTTCCACACCCCCATAATTTCACCCCTTTAGGGGCCATTGCTCTTTTTGGCGCAGCTTATTTTAACCGCCAATGGCTGATGCTCGCGGTACCGTTTGTCGCGTTGTTCCTCACGGATTTGTTTATCAACAACGTGATTTATAGCGAATTGTACGGAGGTCAGTTCAAGCTCATCACATCCTGGTGGATATATGCGGCATTTGCAATGGTGATGTTGGCTGGTTTTGGCTTGTTGGGTAAAAAAGCAAGTGGTATCCGCGTGTTTGGGGCAAGCCTTTCCGCTTCGGCCATTTTTTTCCTTATCACCAATTTCAGCGTTTGGGCTGAAAGCGGGATGTACCCCAAAACTGCGGCGGGACTTGCGGCTTGTTTTACGGCGGGAATTCCGTTTTTGGGCAATACTGTAATGGGAGATTTGTTCTTTTCAGCGGCGATGTTTGGCGTGTATGCATGGGCGAAAAGCAGAAACGCGCGCACTGAAGTGACCCATTTTTAATAAACATTTTTTGATGAAACAAGGCCCAACCGGCATTCTTCTTATCAACCTCGGTACTCCCGACGAACCTTCTCGCTCAGCAGTTTATCGCTATTTGAAGCAGTTCCTGCTTGATCCGCGTGTCATTGACATCAACCCTATTTCTCGCAACCTGCTTGTGCGCGGCATCATTGCTCCTTTTCGTTCTGGGCAATCGGCTAAATTATACAAGGAACTTTGGACAGAGCGAGGTTCGCCGCTCAAATTTCATGGCGAAAGCCTCTCCGCGCAAGTGCAGCAATTGCTTGGTAACGAATACGTTGTGGAATTGGCCATGCGCTATCAAAGCCCTTCCATTGAGTCGGCTATACAGAAGTTGATGCAGGCAAAAGTGAGCAAAATAAAGGTGTTTCCACTTTTCCCACAGTATGCGAGCGCAAGCACGGGATCGGCGCACGAGGAAGTAATGCGAGTGCTTACTGGACAACAAATCATCCCCGAAGTAGAATTCGTCAACTCCTACCCGACTTGGCAACCGATGATTGATCTTTTTGTGGCAAATAGCCGCAAATATGACCTCGCTCAGTACGACCATTTTTTGTTCAGTTATCACGGACTTCCGCAGCGACAATTGAGAAAAGCAGATGCCTTCAATCACTGTTTACAAAGCCCGGATTGCTGCAAAACGCTTACACCCGTCAATCAATTTTGCTATTCCGCCCAATGTAATGCCACTACACAAGCGATTGTGCGTCAACTGGTTTTGAAGCCAGAACAATATACAATTTGCTTCCAAAGTCGCCTTGGGCGTGATCCCTGGGTACAGCCTTATACTTCAAAAGTGCTGGAAGAATTAGCAAAAAGCGGGGCAAAACGACTGCTCGTTTTTTGCCCCGCTTTTACTGCCGACTGTCTGGAAACTACCGTCGAAGTCAGCATCGAATACCGGGAAGAATTTCTGAAAATGGGTGGCGAGCGTTTGGATTTGGTGGAAAGCCTCAACGATTCGCCTGCCTGGGCGGATGCTATTGCTAGGCGTTTAAGAGGGGTGGAACACGGATGACGCGGATTAGACACGGAAGTTTTCGGACAAAGAAAATCCGTGTCTAATCCGCGTCATCCGTGTTCCACCCCTCTTATTCCGTCATATACTTCTGCATCAAGGCTTCCACTGCCTGGGCGGATGCTATTGCTAGGCGTTTAAGAGGGGTGGAACACGGATGACGCGGATTAGACACGGATTTTTTTCGGACAAAGAAAATCCGTGTCCAATCCGCGTCATCCGTGTTCCACCCCTCTCATTCCGTCATATACTTCTGCATCAAGGCTTCCACTTTCTTGGTCCTTTTTCCACCTTCAGCGGCCACCAAATCCGCCATTTCTTTGACAGATTTACCAAGTTCGGTACCAGCATATTTCTGCTCAACGTATGCCCACACCTTTTTGAAATCTTCAGAAACGGGTTCAGTCTCCCCGGCAAATACGGGGGTGTTGTCAGCGCCACAAATCAGCATGAAAAGTAAGGCGTCCTGCGAATGTTTGGTTTCCTCGCTGCGCACAAAATACGGGTTGGCTTTATTGAATTTTTCCCACCAAGCCGCGCGGTCAGCTACTTGTTCTAGCGGGATCACAATGCCGCCATCGCTCCACATTTGATTTTTTTGCTCGGCGATAATTTGTTCGAGGTAGTTTTTCATGGGCGGGGTCACTTTGGTTGCGAATGCTGCACCAAGTTTTTCCCAATCCACAATGGGGTAAATCATTCCCTCTCCCTGTTCCAAACGGAAGCCGTTTTCAGCCATCGATTTTGTAATCGGATATTTATTCATGTCGAAAGTTTCGTTGCCAATCGCCTCATAATCTGAGTCTTGCCATTTGTTTTTTTCAGTCAATTCGTAGAAGTTTCCTTCTGTTTCCATTCGGAACAAGAAGCGTTCGAGCAAAATGAAGGTCGCGTCGGCCAGGGTTCCTTGAGCATTGCCTAGATTCTGGGAAACATATTCCCAGGCTTTCTTTCCACTGTTCAATTTCTTGACATTCAGTGTTTTAAGGAAGGAGGAAAACTGTACCAACTTACCCAAATCTGGACTGGTGGCACGTGGTCCGGCGTAAACAGGGACCAATGCCGCGCTGAAAGCCCAACCATTGTGTTGCTCAGGAGTGGTACTTGTTACCTTGAAATATGGCTCGTTGTAAGGTATGCCTCGCAGGGTCACCTCTTCTTTATTGGCCGACACTTCGCCGTTGCCTTCCACAAAATCTCCTTCAGCGAATTGCGTGACGACCTTGCCGTTTTTATTTGATTGGTCACGGAGATTGAGCTTGTCAACCGACGTTGCATACAGGTAAACCTCTGGCTTGGGCGAGGGTGGGGGAGTGGGCAGGGTGGTTTCGGGCGAGGGGCTGGAGGCGGCCTGTTTGGGGTCATTTTTGCAGGCGAGCAGCATTGTTGAGGCTGCTAATACGGAGAGCGCAAAAATTTTAGTTGGTTTCATCTGTTTGAAAATGAATGATTTAAAAATGGAAGACCTCGAAGGTTTATAAAAACCTGCGAGGTCTAATGGGGGACTAAAACAGTTGTTTCGCAAACAAGGTTTAGATCAAACCATATACACTTCCCGGCACCAGCGTAAGCAGGGCGATGAGCAAAAGACCCAGCATTACGGCCCAACGGACGCCCATGGGCAAAACCACTTCTCCAATGCTTTCCTCCCTTGAGAAGTACATCGCAATGATGATTTTGAAGTAATAATAAATCGAAATCGCCGAATTGATCACGGCCAGAACGATAAGCCAGGGGTATTTGGCAAACGCCGCAGTGAACAAAAAATACTTTCCGAAAAAGCCGGCCAAAGGTGGAATACCAGCCAGTGAGAGCATTGAAAGTGCCATTACTGCTGCAAGCAAGGGCTGCTTCTTGCTCAATCCATTGAAAGCCGCAAAGGAGCCATCGCCACTTTGTTCGGCCACCGTGATATAGGCGCCAAAAGCACAAATCGTTGCCAGTGAATACGTTAAGGTATAAAATAGCAGGGCCTGATCAGCTCCTTGCGAACCGATGGCCAGCACGGCCAACAATAAATAGCCCGCATGGGAAATGCTGGAATAAGCCATCATGCGCTTAAAATCCTTTTGGAATAGTGCTGTCATGTTAGCAAGGGTCATGGTCAGAGCGGCTATCATGGCGATTGGTACGCTCCAAAAAGCTTCTGCACCGGGGAATGCTATGGCGAACAAGCGATAAAACGCAGCGAAACCAGCCGTTTTTACCACCGTAGCCATGAATGCAGTGATCAGATTAGGGCTTCCCTGGTAAACATCCGGCGCCCAGAAATGGAAGGGCACGGCAGAGACTTTAAAACTCAAACCCACAATCATCAGGAGGATGCCCACTTTTAGCATTCCGGGCATCTGGTCGCCATTTCCGATGGCGCGGCTGATTGAAGCGAGGTCGAAACTGGCCGTTGCGCCATATACCAGCGTCATGCCAAAAAGCAAAATACCCGTGGCAAAAGCCCCCATGAGGAAATATTTGAGTGCCGCCTCATTCCCAGCTGGATCCTCGCGTCGGCTGCCAGCAAGTACGTAGAGCGGGATGCTGAGGATTTCAATCCCCAAAAACAGCATGGTCATGTTCGTAAAAGAAAACATCACGAGTGCCCCGCAAAGGCTAAACAAGATAAGCCCATAATGATCGCCCAGCGTGGAATTCAGGTTGCGGAATCCCCAGCCAGAAAGCCCAATGATGAGCGCCGTGGAGAGAATAGCCACTCCCGAAAATGCAAGGGCAAAGGGCATAAACCGGAACATGGAAGCATATTCGCTGCCCCATCCAAAGCCGGCTTGTCCGCCGAGACCTGGCAGCTGGATACCAAAAAGGTCAACAGCCGTAGCGCCGAGCGCCAACAAGGTGCCGAGCAAAGCGAGCGGTTGCAGCCATTTGCGATTTTTCAGCCCGATGAATAAAACGGCAATGGCCGTGAGAAAGAGTATGAGTAGTGCGGTCATGTGCGTTGGTGATCGGTGGATTGGGGACTGGTGATTGGTCTATTGGATTGTTATCTTGTGTTTTTGAAACTCTATGATGTCGCCAGGGCGGAGTTTTTTGCGTTTTTGTGTTTCAATTTGGCCGTTCACTTTTAGTTCGCCACTGGTGATCCTCATATTGGCCTCGCCACCGGTTTCTACCAGATTCAAGACCTTTAAGAGGTTGTTGAGGGGGATGTGGTCGTGGCCGGTGAGTTGGAAGATCATAGGTTACGTTTCGTTCATTTGCGCTTTACCTGAAGATAGAAAAATGGCATCGCCACCAAAAACACGAAAATAGCTGTAGCGAATTGGACTCCCCAGTTTATTTCGGGACAGAAAATAAATCTTAAACAACTTGCGATCAGCACAATCAGCGTAAATTTCAAAGATTTTAGTGCTGCAATTTTCCAAATCATAGAATCAAAGAAAATTAAGGTGTTGTCAAATTTGCACCGCCCTCAAAATCCGATCCACGCTCTCTTCTGTCAACCCCAACACCGACTGCGGGAAAAAGCCGAGCACAAGCACCAATCCAGCAATAATTCCCAAGACCAAAAACTCCCGTGTATCCACGTCGGCAAAATTGGCCGTTTCTGGTTTGGCTTCGCCAAAAATTACCAGACCATAGGCCCGAAACATGTACACCGCACCGAAAATAATGGTCAAACCAGCCAATACCCCCAGCCAGAAATTGTAATTCCAAATTCCGTTAAGCAACAAGAATTCACCCGGAAAACCATTCGTCAGCGGCACTGCCACAGAACCCAGCATGATAATCATGAACAGCGCAGCAAACTTTGGCGCCGACTTGGCAATACCCCCCATATCTGCCAAAGAACGTGTTCCGAGGCGGCGTTCCAGCAAATCCACTATGAAAAACAAGCCCACTACATTGATACCGTGGTTGAGCATCTGAAGTATGCCGCCCTGTACGCCCGCTTTGTTCCAGGCCAAAATCCCCGCAGCGATCAGTCCGACGTGCGCGATAGAGGAATAAGCCACAAGTCGCTTGATGTCGGATTGTTTTACTGCGATGATGCTGGCGTACAAAATACCAAATACTGCCAGGGAGATAAATATCGGGTTTAGGGTGTGCATGGCTTCCGGCGCAATCGGAATCATCCATCGAATCACCCCGTAAGTACCCATTTTGAGCATAATACCTGAAAGCAACATCGTGCCTCCAGTGGGTGCAGTCACATAAGTATCCGGCTGCCAGGTGTGCAGCGGGAACACGGGCATTTTTACTGCAAAGGCTAGGAAAAAACCGAGCAGAACCCAGTTGGCAGTAGCTGTTGGCAGTTGGACGGCAACGAGGTCGGCCCATGCAAAGGAGTGATTAGCACCCGCCTCCGCCAAGGCTCCAGCGGGCGGGGGTGTTTGCAGGTACACCCACAGCAGCGCGACCAGCATAAACAGCGAACCCACAAAAGTGTAAATGAAGAACTTCAACGTGACCCGAATGCGGTCTTGTCCGCCCCAGATGGCGCAGATGAAGTAGATCGGTATGAGCGCCAGTTCGTAGAAAACGTAAAACAACAAACCGTCCTGCGCCAAGAAAACGCCGTTCAAAGCGCCCAGCATCAGCAGCACCAGTCCGTAGTAGCGCGGTTCGTTTTCATACTTGCGGCCCCAGCTGGACACAATGATAAGCGGTGCAAGTAGATTGGTCAACACCAGCATGATGAGCGTGATGCCGTCCATGCCGAGACTGAACGAGATGCCCGCCGAGGCTACCCAAGGCACGGAGAACGTACAGTTCATGCCCTGGCTGTAATCGCAGGTTAGGCAGTAGGCAGTGGCGGCGAGGTTGGCCAACGCGGCAAATAGCGCGATGGACCGCGATCCGCCGGGCCGCAGGAGCAACAAAATCGCCGAGGCGATGAAGGGTATGAGTATGAAGATCAGTGACATAGAAGTCGGTTAGTCGTGTTGGTTTAAGATGGTTTCGATTTGGGATGGTGTTGAGTTTTTACTTGGAGGGGTGCATGAGTTTAGAATTGGATACTCCATGTTGGATAAATGCCTTTTGCTTTGGCAAATATCTCTTTTAATGAAAGTTCGAGGTGCTCATGGGTTAAGGTGTTTAAAAATAAAAACTTGAAATTGTTCCCCAAGTTCTGTGCTACGAGTAATTCCGCTGTGGTCAAAGCAAAAAAATACTTTTCAAAACGTTCATTTATTCCTTCTTTTGAGGTTGATTTTATTTCATAAATAATAATATTGTCAACATTTTTTTGTATGCTTTCTATTTCATATAGATTAACTATTGTGCCTGACTTAATTTTGATAATATCAAATGCCCTCCCATAAATAATTTTATTCTCTAGAGCAAAGCCCGCGACAATTTTCTTCCTTTGTTGCGTTGTAACATCAACAAAGGAGTTGTCAAGTCCAATAACAATCTGCTTGGCTTTAATGGCTGTTTGTTGTGTATTTGCAGTTTTTTCCATTTCTTAGAGATTAAAAGTCTCATAAAAGTGCGTTACACTCCCATTGTCAACAATCAAAAGCCCCGGCCACCATGCACAGCAGGTAGTATTCGATGTTGCCGTTTTATTGAGTTTTTTTCGCATCATCCAAGTGTTAGAATTTCATCTTCATACACTATTACCAACTTATTTTGCTCGCTCAATTCTCTAATCGCTTCCCAGTTAGTCGCGGCGAATGCTTGAAAATCTTTGCGCTTAATGTTACCGAGCCGAAAATGCACGACTCGTGGCGGCGCAGCATCTGAAATGATTCGGTCATAGAAATCGTAATCTTTGGTCAAAATCGTCAGGTCATTTCTTTGAGCGTATTCCCAAATCTTGGAATCTGACCATGTTCGGTCAATCTCCACAATATGCTTAAAAAGTGGCGGCTGCCAATCCCCAAAATAGTTGGGCATATTCACATCCAAAAGGTATTTGGTCATCCCTTCAAGCAGCTTTTAATAAGGGCGTAAAGCGAAAATCGCTCAACATTTTTGCGGCAAAATCCAAGCAAGCTTCAATATCTCCCGCCTCAAGCCAAGGGTAGCCAGCCAATATTTCTTCTTTTGAATCGCCTGCGGCTAGGTACTCCAAAACGGTTTGAACCGTGATGCGCATACCTCGTATGGTTGGCCTTCCTCCGCAGAGGTCAGGATCGGAAGTGATTCTTTCAGTCAGGTATTTCATCGTTTGAGTCAAATTTTGTTCTCGCAAAGTTACACCCACATCGTCAACAACAACAGCACCACCCCCAGCACCATGCCGAGCAGGTAGTATTCGATATTACCGTTTTGCAATTTTCGGAACTCCGCCCCAAGCCGTTGCACGCCAGTACCCACACTGTTCACAATCCCGTCAATGCCCTGAATGTCAACGTAGTAGTGGAACATTTTGGACATTTTTTCCAGCGGACGCACGAAGAGGAAATCATAAATCTCATCCACATAGAACTTGTTCGCCACCAAGCGGGTCAATCTTGATTGAGCAGTATCCGCCACGGGGAGGTTCGATTTTTTTCCGTAAATAAAGTAGGATACTATGATGATCAGTACCGCAAGGGAGGTGGTGAAAATCATCAAACTCCACTCAGTGCTGTGTTCGAGGTGCATTTCGTTGAGCGGGATCACGCCGGAGAACCAGTGTGCGAGCCATTGTTCGTTGCCCAGGTGCAAGAAGTGCGGGGTATTCAGGAAACCGCCTGCAATGGATAGTATTGCCAGAATAATGAGCGGTATTGTCATCACTTTTGGACTTTCGTGCAAATGGTGTTCCTGCTCATGCGTACCACGGAATACACCAAAAAACGTGACGTACAACAATCGGCACATATAAATCGCCGTGAACATCGCTCCTAAACCAGCAAAACCCCACCACCATCCACCGCCGTGGGCATAGGTGAAAGCAAAAATCTCGTCTTTTGAGAAAAAGCCCGCCATCAGCGGGAAACCCACAATTGCAAAAGTGCCGATGAGGAAAACCCAGAAAGTGACAGGCATCGCTTTGCGCAATCCCCCCATATTTCGGATATCCTGCTCGCCGCCCATACCGTGAATGACGCTGCCCGCTGCGAGGAACAACAGGGCTTTGAAAAAGGCGTGGGTGGTGACGTGAAAAATCGCGCTGGCGTACGCGCCCATGCCGAGCGCGACGAACATGAGTCCCAATTGCGACACGGTGGAATAAGCCAATACTTTCTTTATATCGTTCTGTCGCAGACCAATGATTGCGGCGAATATGCAGGTAATCACTCCAATAAGTGCCACAAAGTGCATGGCCTCAGGAGACAAATTGTAGAGCGGGTGGCAACGCGCTATCAGGTACACGCCCGCCGTCACCATCGTGGCGGCGTGGATGAGTGCCGACACCGGGGTTGGGCCAGCCATTGCGTCGGGTAACCAGGTGTAGAGTGGAATTTGGGCACTTTTGCCCATGGCACCAATAAACAGAAGCAGGCAAATCAGCGTTGCTACACCCGCTTCGAGGCGGATATTCGGCAGTGTTGCAAAGATTTCACCAAAATTCAGGCTGCCGAATGTCTGGAATATCATGAACATTCCAATCAACAATCCGAGGTCGCCAATACGGTTCATAATGAACGCTTTACGGGCGGCTTTGCCATATTCCTTGTTGGTGTACCAAAACCCGATGAGCAGGTAGGAACAAAGACCCACGCCTTCCCAACCGAAAAACAGCATCATGAAATTGTCGCCCATGACGAGCAGCAACATCGAGAAAATAAACAGGTTGAGATAGGCAAAGAACTTCCAAAAACCATCGTCATCGTGCATATAACCGATGCTGTACACATGGATGAGGAAGCCCACGCCCGTCACGATCAGCATCATCCAGACCGAAAGCTGGTCTACTAGAAAACCGAAATCGGCCGAAAGACTGCCTACCGTAAAGAAATTGTACAGCGTCACCTGAATCGGGCCGGAGTCGGCTACTTGGTTAAAGCACATCAGGCTCAGCACAAAAGAGGCCAGCAAGGTGCCGCTGCCGATGAGACCGACCATGTTTTTGCTCAATCGTTTGCCGAACAAACCGTTGATGGCGAAGCCGAGGAGCGGCAGAAAGGGAATAAGTGGTATGAGTTGGTTCATCCTAGTCGGTTACAAGTTTGTAGAGTTCTTCGGTTGTGATAACGTACTCGAAATTTATCTTTCGGAGGTGCTTTATCAGTTTTTTGTCGCCTGTCCAGAGATAGCCATTTTGACTATGTAAGGTGAGTGCAACATGGGCAATATCTTGATTGTCTACACCTTTAGTAAGTTCGTCGGCACGCTTCCAAAGATCCGAATTAATCAATGATTCATTCACAAAATCTAATCTCCGAATCATATCCTAAAGAAGCACTATTGTGTTTTCAGGCGACTGCTTTGCTAATGCGATGATTTTTGACTGATGTTTGAAAAGTTCAATGAAAACATAGTAGCAACACACCTTTTCCAGCGAATATCGTGGGTTAAGGATTAGGTCAGCAATTTTGCCACTAGGTGTGATTGCTGCACTAAAAAGGATGTTGCTGTCCACAATTACCTTCATTCCAGAAACTTATGTTTGTTTTCAGCCCACCAGCCTTTGTCAACTTTCTTGGCAAGGTTTGCAGCAGCACGTTCAGAACCTTTGTTCTGCTGTGCGATTTCCATCAGCCGGAAATACTCAATGATTGCCTGGACTTTTTTAAATTCAAAAGTATCTGGCAACCGTATTAAAATTTCTTTATTGACCCTTTCAACAGTCATGTGATTGATGTTTTAATTTCTCAAATTATCGAGCAAGGAAATATCCGTGCTTTTCGTGTTTCGATAAATCATCACCAGAATACCCAATCCGACTGCAGCCTCTGCGGCGGCTACGACCATGATGAAAAACACCATGATTTGTCCCTGCGCATCGGAGAGATAGGTAGAAAAGGCTGCCAGCAACAGGTTCACGGCGTTGAGCATCAGTTCGATGCACATGAGTACGACGATTGCGTTGCGGCGCACCAGCACCCCGAACACGCCGATGACGAATAACACGGTGGCGTAGTAAACGTAGTAGTCAATGGGGATGGAATGAATTGTTTCAAGCATGGGAACGCTGATTTTTGCTGATTTACGCGGTTTTTGCCGTTGTTGGCGTCCCCGCCAACAACAAGCGGCGGAGTTGTATTTTATGGGTTAAAAGAATTCAAATGTCCTTGGCCGCTCGTCCTGAGTGTTGTTGGCGAGGACGCCAACAACGGAAGAAGGACGCCAACAACGGCAAAAAAGTTGTGATTCACAGTTCGTTAGTCTAGACTTTTCTAGGTCTCGTTTCCCCACCAAAACCGCCCCCACCATCGCCGCCAAAAACAGAATCCCGGCAATCTCAAACGGAACCACAAAATCGGTAAAGAGTACCATGCCGAGATTTTCAACGAGGCCAACTTTGCTGTTTACATTTTCCGGGGTATTCACTTCGATGCCACCGCGCAGGGCGCCTACCAGCGTCACCAACAACATTCCCGCCGCGACGGCTGCACTGATCTTCCACTTGGTGGATTTTTGTGGCTCTGTTTCTTTACTCAAGTTGAGCAGCATCAAAACGAACAAGAACAGCACCATTATCGCCCCGGCATACACAATGATGTGCACCACGGCCAGGAACTGTGCATTCAGCAAAATAAACTGCCCGGCGATGGCGAAAAACGTGAGGATCAGGTACAATACGCTGTGTACGGGGTTCTTGGAGAGAACCATGAGCAGCGCAGTCAGAATAGAAATGGCTGCGAGGGTTAAGAATATGTATTGAGCCATCAATTTTAATGATGAATGATGAATGATAAATGATGAATCGAAAAGCGTGAAAATGAAACGGAGGGTTTGGCCTCTGTTATTCATCATTTATCATTCATCATTAATTCTGTAAGGTGTTTTTGTCTTTTCGTTACGTCAATGCGCTTATCGGGCGTAATGCCTTCCACAAGCATGTCTTTGCCAAACACAAAATTTTGACGGGCGTAATCGCTTGGCACGAGACGGTCGGTGAGGTAAATGGCATCTTTCGGGCAGGCTTCTTCACACATTCCGCAGAAAATGCAGCGCAGCATATTGATTTCGTATACCGCTGCGTACTTTTCTTCGCGGTAGAGGTTTTCTTCCCCGCGTTCGCGCTCGGCGGCTTCCATCGTGATGGCCTCGGCCGGACAGGCCACGGCGCAAAGCCCGCAAGCCGTGCAGTTTTCCCGCCCTTGTTCGTCGCGTTTCAGCACGTGCCAACCGCGGTAGACGGGAGCGAATTCACGCTTTTCCTTTGGGTAAGAAACCGTATTTGACTTTCTGAAAAAGTGCTTGAGCGTTATCCACATTCCCTTGGCAATGGCGGGCAGGTAAATGCGCTCCATGAAGGTCATTTTTTTGTTGACGACGTTTTTCGAGCGTTGTGTGAGTTGCATAATTTCTGATTTGAAAAAGATTTATTTCCCCAGCCACAATATCCCCGCCCCTGTCAGCATCATATTCACAATCGCTAGCGGAATGAGCGATTTCCAACCCAGGTGCATCAATTGGTCATATCGGAAACGTGGGAGCGTCCAGCGTATCCACATGAAGACAAAGATGAAGAAAAACGCCTTACTGAGCAAAACAATCGGCCCCATGAGTCCCCCAAGCCAGCTTGGGTCTAGCCCTGGAAAGTGATATCCCCCAAAATACAAACACGAAATGATGGTGCATGCAATGAACATGTTGATGTACTCCGCGAAAAGAAACATTCCCAATTTCATTGCGCTGTATTCCGTGTGATAGCCGCCAATGAGTTCAGTTTCGCACTCGGCCATATCAAAGGGTGCACGGTTGCACTCCGCCAGAGAACATGTGAGGAATAGGATAAAACCAAGGGGTTGATACACTACGTTCCACATTCCAGCCTGTTGATCTACAATGGTTTTGAGGCTCAAAGAGCCGCTCAACATAATGATGGCAATGAGCGAAAGTCCCATCGCTAATTCGTAAGAGATCATCTGCGAACTGGCTCGGATGGCGCCATAAAGCGAGAATTTGTTGTTGGAAGCCCAGCCACCCAGCATAATCCCATAAACCCCGAGGGAAGCCAGCCCTATGACGTACAAAATCCCAATATTGAGGTCTGCCACCTGAAGGTTCCAATTGAGACCACCCAATGTGAGCGTAGTTCCCCATGGAATGACCGCGGAAGCCATCAAAGCGACAAAGATGAACGCCCCCGGCGCGAGTATGTAGAGCCAACGCTCCGATTGGTTTGGCACAAAGTCCTCCTTGGTGAACATCTTGATGCCATCGGCCACGGGTTGAAGAAGGCCCCAGGGGCCGGCATTGCTTGGACCGAGACGATCTTGGAAAAAAGCTGCGATTTTGCGCTCTCCATAAGTGGAGTAAGCCGCCACGCCTAGTGTGACGACAAAAAGCACTATAATTAGGACGGCTTTTTCGATGATTAGTCCAAGACTGAAAAGTAAGAGTGCGGTCATGTGTGATGGTGATTTCTTGATTTTTTACTCGCCGTAGCCTTGGCGAATGAGGGGGGATTTGAGCCAGACTGTCAATTATAAAATATCAGTGTTGATACCTTCTTCTTTAAGGTATTTGCCGACGTTGAACATGATGCCTTCAATGAGTTCAATGTCTTCATCCCAGTCAATGATTTCCCAGTGTTTTCTGGGTTCTGCCAAGATTATTTTCTTGCTTTTGGACAAAACCCATACGAGTTTTTGAGTGCCAAATTCAAACAGTTTGGTGGTTTTCAGGCCGATGAACTCCACATCACTCATACTACCCTCCTCCCATTCGGCTTGCACATCCACCTCAATAACACAATAGGCTGGCACGTCCACGTATTTCGTTGTGATTTTGGAGGCGGTAAGCACACTGCGCTCGAAAATGGAAATGTCGAGCGAAAGATTGTTGTGAAGGCTGAGGTGATTGCCCGTTTCACCGGGCAACACCCGGTACTTTTTCAAGTTCAGTTGTTTCATCAGAAATTCGGTGAAGTAACTGACGATAATGCCTTGTAGTCCACTCCATCCCATAATGTCATCCAAAGTTTTTTTACCGGACAATACTTGCCGATAGCCTGGGTAATAGAATTTCACCCCGTCAATTTCATCTTTGACAAGGTAGTCTGGTACCCGGCGGGTTCGCGCCGGCTTGACAACTACGGGGGCATTTGATGAAACGATGGTTTGCATAAGCGGATCATTGTTTTTTATGTTGGTATCAGAGCCAATTCAGTTATATCACCGTCAGCTCTCCGTGCTCATAGTGGTTTTGGGAAATAACCGAGTGATTGTCCAAATCACGCGGCCCTTCAATCGTCCAGTCCGCTTTATCTTTTTTCTCGAAACGACAGGTGTTGCAAATGAAATCGTGTACCTCGCCGTACTTGTCTTTTCGGCCGGTAACCCGATAAATTTCACCGCCATACATCCAGGCCACCGCTTTGCCCGAGCATTTGTCGCAGTCGCGATGAGCATCCATTGGATTGAGGAACCACACCCGGCTTTTGAAGCGGAAAGTCCGGTCAGTAAGCGCGCCCACGGGGCATACGTC
>Ga0163147_10004959_pt1 | contig 16568 bp, 15 predicted proteins | sample OliLakLV19MP6G1_FD_148597 | JGI IMG/M metagenome (GOLD analysis project Ga0163147, IMG submission 148597) | Freshwater microbial mat bacterial communities from Lake Vanda, McMurdo Dry Valleys, Antarctica- Oligotrophic Lake LV.19.MP6.G1 | ecosystem: Environmental > Aquatic > Freshwater > Lake >...
GTCCTCGCCGGGCAGCAGCCGGCGGCCGCGAGCACCCGACCCTCGGACGGCCGACGCTATCGGTCGGCGTGATCGGCGGCGGGCAGGCGGCCAACATCGTGCCGCAGCGGGCGTGGCTGCTCAGCGACCGCCGGCTGCTGCCCGGCGAGGACGAAGCGACGGTCTGCGCGGAGATCCGCGCGGCGCTCGCCCGGCACGGCGCCGACGACGTAACCGTCGAATCCTGCACGGTCGAGAAGCCCGCGCTCGAGACGGCCGAGGATTCACCCGCGGTCCGAACGTGTCAGCGCGTGCTAGCCGACCTCTCGCTACCGACCGCGACGGCGATCGCGGCCTTCGCCACCGACGCCGGGCTGTTCACCGAGGTCGGTCTACCGGGCGTGGTGTTCGGCCCGGGCTCGATCGCCCAGGCGCACACCGCACGCGAGTTCGTCGCGGTCGATCAGGTCGAGCGCGCCACCGACGTGTTCGTCCGGCTGTTCGAGACCGACGCTACTCCTTGACCGAGATCGCCTGGCGCGGGCAGCGACGCACCGCGTCCATCACCTTGCCGCGCAGGCTCTCACCGGGCTCCTCGATGAGGATGTGCAGGGTGTCGTCGTCGCGCAGCTCGAACACCTCGGGACAGATTTGCATGCAGACGGCGTTGGCCTCGCAGCGGTCGTAATCGACGATGACCTTCATGGTGGTTCTCTTCGATCGCTGACGGCGTCCGTGTCAACCAGCCGCGCGCACGCGCGACGGCGTGAACTTCACCGGCATCTCCTTCACGCCGTTGATGAAGTTCGAGCGCAGGCGGCGCACCGGGCCGGCGAGCTCGATGTCGGGCATGCGGCGCAGGATCTCCTCGAACATCACCCGGATCTCGAGCCTTGCTAAGTTCGCGCCCAGGCAGAAGTGCTCGCCGATGCCGAACGCGATGTGGTTGTTCGGTGAGCGCGCGACGTCGAACTTGTAGGGATCGGTGAAGATGTCCTCGTCGCGGTTCGCCGACTGGTAGTAGATCACGACCTTGTCGCCCTCGCGGATCTTCTGACCGCGGATCTCGGTGTCGCGCGTCGTGGTGCGGCGGAACTGGCTCACCGGCGACACCCAGCGCAGCATCTCCTCGACTGCGGTGGGCAGCAGTGCCGGGTTGTCGAGCAGCTTCTGGCGCTCGGCCGGATTCTCGATCAGCGCCAGCATGCCGCCCGAGATCAGGTTGCGGGTGGTCTCGTTGCCGGCCACCGCGAGCAGCAGGAAGAAGGAGTCGAACTCCATCTGGGTGAGCTTCTCGCCGTCGACCGCGCTGTTCAGGAGCAAGCTCACGAAATCGTCGCGCGGGGCGTCCTTGCGCTTGTCGGCGAGCTCGTGCGCGTAGAGCCACATCTCCATCGCCGCCATCTTGCCCTTCTCGGCACCGCCCTCGATCTCGGGGTCGTCGAAGCCGATCAGACGGTTCGACCACTCGAACACCTTGTGGCGATCCTCCAGGGGAACGCCGACCAGCTCCGCGATGACGATCAGCGGCAGCTCGGCGGCGATCTCGCGCACGAAGTCGCACTGGCCTTGCGCCATGACCTTGTCGAGGATCTCGGTGGTCGCCGCCCGCGCGCGCGGCTCGAGGGCCGCGGTCATGCGCGGCGTGAAGCCCTGGCTGACGAGTTTTCTGTACTTGCTGTGCTGCGGCGGATCCATGTTGAGCATGATGGTCTGCGTGTTCTTCAGGTCTTCTTCGGGAAGATCGCGCAGGATCGTGCCGCCCTTGAACGAGGAGAAGGTGAGCGGGTCCTTCGAGATCGCGACCACGTCCTCGTACTTGGTGATCGCCCAGAACCCCGCGTCGTCGCCCGGCATCTCCTGCCAGAACACCGGGGCGTGCTTGCGCAGTACCTTGAAGGCCTCGTGCGGCACGCCGGGAACCCAGTTGTCCGGGTTGACCAGGTCGATATCGGCCAGCTCCATTTCCCGATCTCCTCGTGGCTGTCCTGCCGGGCCTCGAACGCAGCGCCGAGCAGCGCGCGGGCGCGGCTGCGGCTGGTGTCGTCGACAACCCGGATCCAGGAGATCTCAAAACTAGTCAACGAACGTTCGTTAGTCAATCACTTCGGCCCCGATCGCGCTCGGTTGCCGCGCAGCGGGCGTCGCCACGCACCCGCTGGCACGTCCGCGATGTCAGCGCTGCGGCACGGCGCCGGAGACGCTCGACGAGCCCGGCCGCGCCGGCGCGCTCGGTCTTGGTCTCACAATGCGCGAGCGTGTCCCCGGCGCCGCCGAGCGCGGGTCGGCGAGCAACGACCGGAGCGGCCCGTCACCGGTGCGTGCGGACGCGCGCTCCGCGGTCGATGCCTCGGTGCCGTCCCGTTGCAGCCGCACCTCGGTGCCCGCGCGCGAATCCACCGGAACGCAGCTGTCGGGCCCGTCGCACGTGAAGCCAGGGTCGCAGAAGCTGCCATCGGCGCCACAGCACACGCTCCCCGGGTCCAGACAGAAGCCACCACAGCCCACCGGCTGGTCCGCGGCGCAGCAGGTGGCGCCGGCGCCCTCACCCACGCAAACCGCTCCGGTGTCGCAGAAGAAGCCGTCCCCACAGCAGTCCTCGCCGGCGGTCAGGCAGCTCTCGTCACAGGTGAGATCGGTGCGGCAGCAGCCCGGGCTCTCGTCGACGCACTGAAAGCCCGCTTCGCAGGACAGGCCGTCGCCGCAGTCGTCGTCTCCGGCCGGGACGCATAGCGAATCGGCGGTACAGAGAAATCCCGCTTCGCAGAACGAGGTGCCGTCGGGGCAGCACTCGAGGCCCTCGGCCAGGCAGAGGTCGCCGCAGCCGATCGGCCTGTCGATCGGACAGCAGCCGGCCCCGGGGATCCGGATTGGAGCATCGACGGGGCAGCATCCTCCGCCCTCGGCCTCGAGAACGCACAGCGAGCCGGCGGCGCAGTAGCAGTCGTTGCCGCCGTCCGGACAATCGGCACAGCAGTCGGCACCCGACGGGATGCAGATCGTTCCGTTGCAGAAGTCCGGTCGGCTGGTCGGGCAGCAACGACCGCCATCCGCCTCCAGATTGCAGCTCCGTCCTGGCTCGCAGTAGCAGTTCTGCGTGCCGTCGGGGCAGTCCGCACAGCAGGATGCCCCCACCGGCGCTGCGCGCGTGCCGCAGAAGAGGGTCGCCGGGTCGCGCTGGTCGAGGCACGAGCCACACTGGCTCACCGTCGGGTCGCAGCCGTTCGAGTCGACGCAGATGCCGCCGCAGTCGACGTCGCCGGCGGCCGGGTCGCAGCCGTCGCGGATGTCGTCGGCGCAGCACTTGCCGGACGGGCATTCACTGCCCAGCGAGCCGCCGCAGATACTGATCGCGACCTGGTCGCTCTGGTTCGCCGCGTAGCACGAGCACTGCGTGCTGGTCGACGAGAACGGCAGGCACTGGCCGCGCGCGGTGGCGCCGCCGATCTGGTCGCCGATCTGGTCGCCGATTTGGTATTGACAGTTGCCGCCGCAGACGCCGCTCGCGCCGCCGCCGCAGGCGATGCACTCGGGCGGCACCTCGGACACGAGACAGGCGCAGCCCACCGTCGCGTCGAGGACGATCCTGCCCTGCACGGAGCCGCAGCTGCCGGCGCTGAGCGTGCACGTACCGCCTTCACCGCAGCCACCGAGCACGGTCGCGACGTCGACGGCCGCGGCCCCCTGGCCGAGCGGAACGATCATCGACGGCGGATCCGAGGTGCGACCGATCACGACGATCTCCGGATCGGACTGCGGCGTCGCGGGCAGGCCGCCGGGCGGCAGGAAGAAGCTCGCCTGGAGGCGCACGTCGGCGCCGCCCGGGATGGTCTGCCAATCCTGATCGGCGCATTCGTTGGCCGACTTCTCGCACGCGCCGGCGCCGACGCAGCCGAAGCGGAACTCGCTCTGCGGGTTCGCGAGATCGCCTGTCGAATCCTGGCGCTCCTGGCACCAGACGAACTGCGGCGGGCCGCCGCCCTGCGGGTAGACGTTGCCGGTCACGTTCAGGAAGCGGTTGCTGACGATGCACTCGAGCGCGTCGTCGCAGGTCGAAACCGCGTCGTTGCCGCGCTGCGCCGGGATCTGGTTGAGCGAGATCGACCAGCGCAGGCCACCGAGTTCCTTGTTGACGAGGAAGTTGGCGCCGTCGGGCGGCAGGTTCGCACCGCGGTCGCTGACGCCGCCGGCCGGCGCCGCCGTGGCCGACGGCAACAGCGCCTGCCCGAGGGCCAGCTTCGTCTGCACTGCGGGCACGCTCGGCGCGGCCACCACGGCACTGCCCGCAGTCGACGACCGGGCACGCGCCAGCCCGTTGCCACCGGGCGGCAGGAAGAAGCTCGCCGGGATCGCCACCAGGTCCGCGATCGTCGACCACTCGCTGCGCGCGCATCCGGTGGCGGTCGCGCCGCAGGCGCTCGCACCGCTGCAGCGCAGACGGAACGTGCTGCCCGGATCCGCGAGCGTGCCCGTCGAGTCCGCGCGCTCCTGACACCACACGAAGCTCGGCGACTGGCCGCTGCGGTAGACGTTGCCGGTCACGTTGATCGCGCGCTGCGGATCGAGCGAGGCCAGGTTCAGGTTGATCGTCCAGCGCTCGGCGCCGACATCCTTGTTGACCACGTAGGTGAGGCGATCCGGCGTCAGCGTCGATCCTGCTTGGGCGCGCGCGAGGACCGGGACGAGCACGGCGACGAAGACGGAGGCGGACAGGACGACGAGAAGCGCACCTCGGACGAGGCGCGCGGAGCAGGACTGCGGCATGAGAACGTTCCTCTGCGATCAGGAGTAGCGACCGACTTCGCTCGCGGTCAAGCCATTGTCGTGCCAGGCGCGCCCGTCCCGCTCGGGAAAGCACGCACGCGGCGGGAGCGCTTGCTCGCCCAGAAGTCCTCTGATTGTCATGGAGACCCATGGAGAACCGGCAGCGGCGAACGCACACCCTCGTTGACATCGTGGCGCTCCTCATCGTCGCGCTCGCGGCCGTGGCCTGCCAGAGCCAGCCACCCAGCGGAGAAGGGGCCCCGGCGAAGGCCGCCGAGGCCAAGCCGGCTGCCGCTCCCGGCGCCCCGGCAGCTCCAGTTGCACCCGCACCGGCAGCGCCGGCGCCCGCGCGCAGCGCCCGCCAGGAGCCGCTCGCGGGCGCGCCCGCACCCGCGCTCGTGGTGTCGCAGGCGCAGTTCATCGATCAGGTGCTGCCGGACGGACGCAAGGCTCCGGTTCCGGGCGCGGCCAAGCTCACCATCGTGCGCAACGTCGACGGCGCCTGGAAGGCGACCGTGCTCGAGGACCCGGACAGCAACGTCTTCCACAAGTCGATGTCCTGGGACGGCGGCCTGCTGACGATCGGCGGCAACCAGGCAATGCTCAAGACGTGGAAGTTCGCCGACGGCAAGTGGAGCCAGGAAACGCACTGGAACCCGAAGTTCGGCGGCAAGTTCGACCGCCTGCGCGACGTCGAGCGCGGCGACCTCGATCACGACGGCACCGACGAGCTGGTGATCGCCACCCACGACCAGGGGGTGATCGCGATCGTGCACCCGAACGACGGCTGGCGCGTCGAGGAGATCGATCGTCAAGCCAAGACGTTCGTGCACGAGATCGAGATCGGCGACGTCGACGGCGACGGCAAGATGGAGTTCTTCGCGACGCCCAGCAAGCCGAACAAGCTCGACGAGGAGCAGCCGGGCGAGGTGACGATGTACAAGAGCTCGCCGCAGGGCTGGCAGAAGTCGGTGGTCGACGCACCCGGCGACACGCACGCGAAGGAGATCCTCACCGCCGACGTCGATCGCGACGGCGTCAGCGAGCTGTACATCGTGTGGGAGGGCGCGATCAAAGACGGCAGCCTCGTCCGTCCGGTCACGATCAAGCAGTACCGGATGAAGGACGGCGCCTGGGCGCCGAGCACCGAGGTGACGACCATCCCCGACCGGCAGATGCGCGCCATCGCCGCGGGCGACGTGAACGGCGACGGCAAGGTGGATCTGGTCGCCGGCGGCCTCGCGTCAGGCCTGTGGCTCATCGAGCAGGACGGCGCCGGCTGGAAGAAGACGCAGCTCGACGCGCAGTCGTCGGGCTTCGAGCAGCCGCTGCTGCTGGCCGACCTGGACGGCGACGGTGCGCTCGAGATCTACGTCGCGTCGGAGGATCAGGGGGAGCTGCGGCGCTATCGCTTCGAGAACGGCGCCTTCGTGAAATCCGTCGTCGCCCCGCTCGAGAAGGGCGACATCAGCTGGAACGTCAACGACGCGAAGCTCTGACAGCGACACCGTGACCAGCCGCGCACGCGGGCGGCGGCCGCTGCGCGCGCTCGGGGCGGCCGCCGCCGCACTCGTCGTGACCTTGGCCGTGTGCGAGATCTTCGTGCGCACGCTGGTGCGCACGGACGAAAGCGGCCTGCAGTGGGTCGGCGACCTGCGCCTGCTGCCCTACCGCCTGCCGCTGGCGGAGATCGACGCCAACCTCGAGCGGCTTCGTGAGGGCGACACGTTTCTCGTCCACGACGCCGACCTCGGCTGGGCGCCGCGGCCGCACGCGCGCAGCACGGCCGGACCATTCCGCGTGAACGGCGGCGGCATCCGCGCCGAGCGCGAGATCGCGCTCGAGCCGCCGGTCGGAACGCTGCGCGTCGCCCTGTTCGGCGACTCGTTCACCTTCGGTGACGAGGTCGGCCCCGACGAGACCTGGGGCGCCGCCCTCGAGCGTGCGCTCGGCGCGCACGGCGTCGCGGCCGAGGTGCTCAACTTCGGCGTCAACGCCTACGGCATGGACCAGGCGTTCCTGCGCTGGCGGCGCGACGGCCGCCGCTACCGTCCCGACGTGGTGCTGTACGGCTTCCAGCCCGAGAACGTGCTGCGCAACCTGAACGTCTTCCGGCCGCTCTACTTCGCCGGCACCGAGGTGCCGCTGTCGAAGCCGCGCTTCGTCGTCCGCGACGACGGGCTCGAGCTGCTCAACGTACCGGCGCTGCCGCCGGACGAGTTGCTGCGGGTCCTCGAGGCGATGCCGCAGCACCCGCTGTTTGCGTACGAGGGCTTCTACGTGCCGTGGTACGAGCGGCACTGGTGGCTCGCGAGCCGGCTCATCGCGGTGGTCGCGACGGCGACGATCGGTCGCGCAGCGGCGGAGTTTCGCCTCGACCCCGAGAGCCGCGAGCTTGCTCGACGCCTCGTCACGCGCTTCGCGACCGAAGTCGCGGCCGACGGTGCGACGCTGGTCGTCGTCCACCTGCCGCGGCGCGAGGACCTCGAGGCACGCCGGGCGGGACGCAGCGTCTGGTACGACGCGCTGCTGCACGAGGATCTCGCCCCGCTCGGCGTCGTCGACCCGACCTCGGCGGTCGCGACGGTGGATCCCGCGCTGTTCGCGCCGCGCGGACACTACGCGCCGGCGCTCAACGCGATCGTCGGCGCGGCGCTGGTGGAGCCGGTGCTGCGGGCGGCGGAGAGACCGCGCGACGACCCTGCAACACCGTGACCGGCGATCCGTCGCGCAGAGCACGCACCCGGTCAGATCCAATCGGCCGGTGACTCCGCCCGCGCGCCGCCGCCCAGCGGATACGCGTTGGGCGTACCGCAAGCCACGATCATCCTCTCCACGCGCTTGCCGCCGACCACGTCGCGCACGAAGTACAAGCTGGTCGCATCGCACGCCGCGGGCAGCTCGGTGAAGCCGCCGCGAACGGCCACCGCTTCGAGACTCGCCGGCTGCGCCGCAGCGATCTCTGCGAGCGACATCGTCTCGAGCTCGAGGAGGGCCGCCCGCCCCGCGAGCGACTCGGTCACGCCGCCCATCAGCCCGAACTTCTGTGACCCCGTGAGCAGGAACTGCAGCGCGAACGGGGGCCCCAGAAGATGCTTGCCTCGTCGGCAGATTACGGCGTAAATTGCCGATATGGACGCCAGCGTCCCCCGACTCTTCGCGCCGCCCAGGGGCTCGTACTTCCTCTTCGGCCCCCGCGGGAGCGGGAAGAGCACCTGGCTCCGGCATCTGCATCCCGAGGCCCACTGGATAGATCTGCTCGACGAAGGACTCTATCAGCGGTACCTCGTCGATCCGTCGCTCTTCTCTGCCGAGTTCGACGGGCTTCCGCGCGGGTCGTCCGTGGTGGTCGACGAGGTGCAGCGCCTTCCATCGTTGCTGAACGTCGTCCACCAGAAGATCGAGGCGCGACGTTTGCGGTTCGCACTCTCCGGTTCCAGCGCACGCAAGCTCAGGCGCTCGGGAGTGAACCTCCTCGCCGTTCGAGCTGTGCGGCGCGCTCTCCATCCATTCGTTCCCGAGGAGCTCGGGACTGCGTTCTCGCTCACGAAAACTCTCGAGTGGGGATCCCTGCCGATCGTCTGAGGAGCCGACGACCGTAGAGACGTGCTCGATGCGTACGTTCGGATGTACCTCAAGGAGGAAATCCAGGCCGAAGCGCTGACGCGCAATCTTGCCGGGTTCGCACGGTTCTTGCCGATCGCCGCCCTGTTTCACGGGCAGTCGCTCAACGTCTCGACGCTCGCCCGCGACGCCGGCGTCGCGCGTACCACGGTCCAGGGCTGCCTCCAGATTCTCGAGGACACGCTGTTCACGTTCACGGTCCCCGCGTACGAGGCCCGTCTGCGCGTTCGGGAGCGCCGCCATCCGAAGCTGTACTGGGTCGATCCGGGACTTGTGCGCGCGGTCACGGGCGACCGCGGCCCCTGGACGCCGAATCCACGGGTCGTCTCTTCGAGGGGTGGATCGCGCAGCTCCTACGCGCGTACCGCGACTATCGCGGGCTCTGCGACGACATCGCCTTCTGGGCGCCCGCCGAGAGCCACGCCACGGAAGTCGATTTCCTGCTCCGGCGTGGCCGCGAGATCGTGGCGATCGAGGTGAAGGCGGCGCGCCGCTGGAAGTCCGAGTTCGCCAAGGGGTTGCGCGCCATCGCCGAGATCTCGGGGGTCAAGCGCCGGCTCGTCGTGTACCTCGGCGCGGAGCGCCTGCGGCCGGAGAAGGGCATCGAGGTGCTGCCCCTGGCGATGTTCCTGGACGAGCTGGCGAAGGGTTTCGGCTGATTCACCCGCGAGACGCTCTTGCAGACGACGCCGCGCGGGACGCGGATCGCGGCCTCGGCGAGCGAGCGGTGCGCGCTCAACTTGCGGCCGGGCAAGCCGTAGATGCCGCGTGCGCTCCTTGGCTGACCCGGGCCTCGGCAAGTAACGACCAGAGCTGGCCGCACGTTCACGCCCGCCCGACGGTTCCCGCCTGGCCGTCGACGACCACACGATTTCATGATTGGCGGATAGGAATTCCAAAGCCCTGATTTCACATAACGCCCGATTATCGGACATCGCGCCTACCGGGCTGGGTCCCGTCCGGCGCCCGCAAAGTACGGAGTCGGAGTTCATCGTGTCGCCGACGACGAAAATGCGCGTTTGTCGGCCCGAGTGACCGAACCCGAGCGCTTTGGCAAATCGCGGGAGCCGACGGCGGATTCTTCCTCTGCCCACGTAAGCCAGGTCTGGCGGCAATGCGTGCGAACCGTGAGCCCGTCGTAGGCTCGCCGCCCACCGCGTTCTTCCCGTAAAAGCGTAGATTTTTCCTCTATTGTTGAGGGGATCGACAGGGCCATGAGCGGGGTGCGTCTGTTGCCAAGGACGGAGCTATCTGCGAACGTTGCGTGGCACTGAGCAGGTTGGGGGTTGGTGCCTCGGCATCAGGAGGCTGGTATGGCAATCACTGATTTATATCCGGTCGAGCGGGTGCGGCACAGCCCGTTCCTCTACTACCCCAACGTCAACACCGACACCGATGCAGTGACGCCGGAGAGTGCGCGCTCTTTTGCGCAGGCCCTCTCGCGTCCGGCCGAAACAGACCGTAAGGCCGCCCTCTACATCCACGTGCCGTTTTGTAAAAACCACTGCACATTCTGTTTTTATAATATTGACGTCGTCAAGCGCAATGATCCAATCATGCGTGCCTACGTCGATGCGATATTGCGCGAGATTCGGGCGTTCGCCGAAACGCAATACGCGCAGACGCTTTCGATTGAACACGTGTTCGTAGGCGGTGGAACGCCGAGCATGCTGCCGGATGACTGCCTGCGAGATCTCTTGGCGGGCCTTCGCCAGGCGCTCAACCTTGACCGAGTGCGAGACTTCTCGATCGAGATGCATCTAGAAACCATGACACAGTCGAATATCGAAATGTGTCGTGAGCTCGGCGTGAATCGCATTAGCTTCGGTTGGCAAACCTCGATGCCGCGCTTGCGAAAGCTGTTGGCACTTTTGCCGACAGAAGAGACGCTCGCTGAGGTGTGTGGCCATCTGACACGGCTAGGTTTTCCACTCGTTTGGGACGTCATGTATGCTCTTCCTGGGCAAACTAATGAAGAGTGGGAAGAGGATATTCTTCGCTCGATTCAGCTCGGCGTGGCCTGCATAGATATTCATCGTTGCGACATTGTGCCGCCTGCGCCACTGTATGACTTGCTGCGTGACGGGAGAGTCACAGACCTGCCGACCCCTCAACAAGCACTGGATCAGTACAGGAATGCTTATCGTGTGATGCTGCGGGAGGGGTACGCATTCAACACGTTTGGGCAGTTTAATAGGCTAGACGTGCCCGGCGCGGTGTCCCACCATGGACGCCACATGTACCAATCGTCGCACGACCTCATTGCGTTTGGCCCCGGAGCAATTGGTGCAGTCGCCGATCACGCATACATGAATGCGCGCGATCTGGCTCTCTATTCACAGCAGACGCTCGCTAGCGGAAGCGCAGCTGCATGCATTTGTCCGATCTCGGATGAAACATGGCAGGAGCGCGATTTTGTAATTGGTCTAGGGCAGTTGTGGTCGGTTCCGAAGCGGCTCTTGCGGTGTCCCCTTAGCGCTCAGCAGGAAGAGGTACTCGAGCGCATGGTCTCACACGACGCGATGTTAGAGACTGACGATGAGTACCGACTCACCGATGATGCCATCGGCTATCATTTCTCGATCGCCCATGAGTTCGTACCTCGAGATCAGGTAGCTCGGAATATCGGATACGTGCGATCGATTCGAAGCGAAATCGACAGGCGCAAAAAGCGCGAGCGGCGTTCGGCAGCCACTATCAACGGCTAAAACGCCCCATCGCGCACCGACTTGCACCCGAGAGACACTCGATGGGAGAGCATTCGATATCGAACGCTTTTGCCCATAGCGGGGAGCAGTGTTCCACTGGGACGAGCCTACGCGGCATTTGTTGCAGAGGTTGAGCGGGGCCGTGATCCGCATCGACGAGAAGTTGCCGAGTCTCGTATCGAACGATGGCTCGGCGTGCCGAGACGCAGTGCCCGTGAGATCTTTCGCAACGCTGTTCGTTCGGAGGCTTTAGAGGAGGCCGACAGTTGTCGGTTTATGAGTGGCCGCTGCTCGACCGTTCGCGACATCGAACTCTCCGGGTTCGCGCGCACCACGCAGCGGCCCAGACTCTACGCGGCGCTGCATTTTGGAAGTCCGGTGTTGGCGTACATCGGGCTGAGACAGCAGGTCGAGAAGAGCCTCTTGGTGATCGCGCGCGAGCTCGGGGACAAAAATCCCATGCCAGGCGCAAAGCAGCAGTTTGCCACGCGCAAAGTCGCATGGGTCGAGAAGGCGGCGGGGGCGCCGTTCTTGGGCACCTCAGAGAGCGATGTCTTGAGGGCGCGCGATCATCTGCTTGGCGGCAATAGTGTGTACGCGGCTGTTGATGTTCCAGGAAACGTCGTGCGCCGTGCCGAATGGATGCGAGTTGGTGGGGCCGAGATGCTTCTCGCAACCGGCATTCTCAAATTGGCAGCGATAACTGGTTGCGATCTTCAGCTGGCCCTGGGGTTTCACCGCAATGGGCGAATTGTGGTACACGGCGGTCCGGTCGTCTACGGCTCGACCACGGTCGCCTTGGGAGCCCAGGTGATGTCCTGTCTGCAGGATGTGATCAATCGCTGGCCCGAGGAATGGTGGATGTGGCCTTTTTTTGTCGACCGCGTACAAGAGGGGCGGGATGCAGCAACGCGATACAATTGATCGAGTTCGGCAGGTGATATCCGACGTCATGCACGTACCGATGGATGTGGTGCAGCCCGACGCAATTTTGGAGCGCCTAGGCGAGACCGATTCGTTGACGATGGCGGAAATCGCGAGCGCACTTGAAGCAGAGTTCGGTATAAGAATTCGTACCGAGGCTTTGGGAGAGGCTCGCACGGCGATAGAGTTCACGGCAATAGTGCAATCGGCGGTCTCAGCGGAGGCATAAAGCGGTCAATCGGAGCGGAGGTCAAGGATGCGTTTCAAACTCAGATCATCTGTCCTGGCGCTAACGATACTGGGCTTAGGAGTGATGTACTTCTACCCGGTCCTTCCTAGCCTCGCGGTCGTACGTGAGTACGCCGGAGTCCTTCACGAGCGAGATATTGCATTAACCGGCACATTATCCGCGGAGGGTGTGCCGGAAGTCGACTGGAACGCGTCTCTAAAACTGGCTCTTCGGGGAATCGTGTGGGTCAATTGCGTCAAGCTCCGTCAAGCTAGAGGGACGGCAGCATGGTCGTGAGGATCTTGAGTCGCAGGTACTCCTCATCACGTAGGCCGTACGCGCGACGCTGGATGACGCGGATCTTGTTGTTCAGCCCCTCGACGAAGCCGAGCGCTACCTTGTTCTCGGGCCGGCAGTAGGCAGCGATCCCGTCCCAATGGCGTTCGATCATGGCAGCGAAGTGCTCGAAGGGCTTGAGCCGTTGCCACTTCAGCGACGCCCGCCAGTTCTCGAAGAAGCGCCGCGCCCAGGCCTCGCGGTTGTAGCTCCAGAGCTGGCCGAAGGACTCCTTGAGCAGATAGGCCGTGTTCAGCCGCTTGTTCGCCGCGAGCAGCAGCTTGAGGCTCTTCTTGCCCTCGAGCGTGAGATTCTCGCGGTGCGCAAGCAGTGTGTACTTCTGGCCCTTGATGAAGCGGCGGTCCTTGCCCGAGAGACGCGCGTACTCGGCCTTTCTGACCTTGTCGAGCGCATCGCCCAGGTGACGCACGACGTGGAACTTGTCGAACAGGATGCTCGCCTGTGGAGCGTGGTGCTCGGTGGAGTTGCGGAATGCCTTCCACATGTCCATCACCGCCAGGCGAACCCCCGCGCTCTTCTTGGGCCCCAGCCACTTGAAGAACTCGTCCATGCTGGCCTCGGAGCGGTCCTTGCCGCCGAACCAGATTGGGCGGTGGCGCACGAGATCGCTCACCACGATGCGGTAGGTGTGACCCTTGCGGATCGACACCTCGTCGATGCCGATGACCTTCGGTCCGGGTGTTCCAGCGCGTCGCAGCTGCTCGCGCATGTACTGCTTCTCGAGCTCCTTGACGGTGTGCCACTCGAGCCCGAACTCATCGGCAACATCCTTGATCGTCGAGGAGCGGCAGCGCTTGCCGACGTAGAACGCGAACCGCTTGGTGTAGCGGGGATTGTTGGCCAGGAAGTCGAGACGCTCGCGCTTCACCGCGCCACAGACACGACAGGCGACCCGGCGAACCTCGATCTCCAGGAAGATCCGCAGAGCGCCGCAGGGAAGGTCGCGCACCCGGCGTGTCGTGCGATCGTAGAAGCCGCCGTGAGCGCGCCCGCAGGCACCGCACACCGTTTTTTTGGGCGCCGGACAAGCGTGACGACGCGCGCACTGGGGTCGCCGAAGACGCCGACCACCGTCTCGAGCGGCCGGAAACCGGGGAAGCGGTACGAGTCGGAGAGATGACGGCGAGGTCTCGGCAATCGCATCGCGCAATCATGCCGAGTTTTCGCAGCGGCTCAACCCCTCCCTGAGCCGCTCCCAGAGCGGGTTTTCTCCTTCTCAACCCTGCTCGGCTACCCACTCAAACCCCCGAAGAGCCATCAAGTTATTGTTGCGCGAGGCCTAACGGCAGACGAGCGTCGTTCCGGCGGCGCTGCTCACGCAGCTCAGGTCGACCTGTCCACAGGACTCGTCTGACGAACTAGCGCTCAGGACGACGGTTGCGCGCAAAGCTCCCTTAGGATGCTCGATATTAGTCTTGCTCACGTCGATTGCAAAGTCGATCGAGCGCGACGAGGAGGCCCGTTTGTCGTTGAGTTCAAGGCGCCTCAAGCCGCGCGCAGAGCCATTCTGGCACGAGGCTGTCGGCAGCGCACCCGTGACGTTGGTGTAGATGTACCTCGTCTGTTTAAAATTGACGGTCCATCCATCCTTCTTGGTCTCCGAGCAGACGGCTGCCCTCGCCCCGGCGGGCACCGGCTCGGTGCTGCGCGAAAGTTCATAGATCATCGCCGCGCCCGGAGCACCGAGGTCCTCGACGAGCACCTGAGCCCCGCGGCTGACGGCGTCGAGCGGAGTAAAGCCCGCAGGTTGGCGAATTTTGCCCTTGAAGACCATGGTCTCGTTGCCCATTGCGCCGCCCAGGTTCGAAAGCACCAGGCGGGCCTTGCTGATCGGAGCACAGCCGGGGGGAAACAGAGCGCTCTGCGGCACGATGTGCTTGGGCTGGTGGAGGCTCGACCAGGCCAGGCTTGCGACCGCGCCGTAGTAGTTATCGGAGAACTCCATCACGATGGGGTACTTCCGGCCGGCCTCGAGCATGATCGAGCCGGTGGTTTCGGTGGGTGGCTGGACGGTCCACTGATCGATCAGGAGCTGGTCGTTCACCCACAGGCGCACGCCGTCGTCAGTCCTGGCGTGGAAGCTGTACTGCTCAGAGTGTTGGGGCAGCACGCTCCCAGTCCAGCGCACGCTGAAGCGATCGGGGTCCATGCTCGGATCGGGCGCATCTTGGCCCCAGTCGAAGTCGATCCGAGGGTCGATCCGAACGACTTTGAGCTGAGTGAAGTTCACCTCGTCGAAGTAGGCACCGGCGAGGCCGGTCCCGCAGGACTCGCTCGGCTCGACCGTGCCGTAGCAGGCTCCGCCTCCGTTGCACTCGTCGCCATCGGTGCAGGTGTCGTCGTCATTGCACGAGGTCCCGGCACCTTCGAAACGACAGGATCCGGCGCAGCACTCCGAGCCTCCGGAGGTGTCGCATTGCTCGCAGGCTGCGTCGATCACGCCGTCGCCGCATCCAGATTGAACCTGACATGCCCCAGACGAATCACACGCATCGCCCTGTGTGCACGCCTGCCCGTCGATGCACGAGGTGCCGGCCGGCCGGAGCTGGCAGCTCGAATCGCAGCAGCCGCCGTCCGCGGCTGGACCGAAGTCGCACTGCTCGCCACAGATCTCCTGAACCGCCCCGTCGCCGCAGCGCTGCGCGGGAACTTGAACTGTGCACTCCGGCGGAGCCGAGCACGGGCCTTCCGACCGCAAGATTCGGTGCGAGGCGACCACGTCGTTCCAGCCTGCGTACGCGTGCAGCTCTGCGAATCGGTGAGGTCCGAGACAGAACGACTCTCCAGCGAAGCCCGGCTCCTTGTAGAACACGGCCCATGCCTCCGTACCATTGGCGATTCCCGTCACCGTTCCCTGAACCGCCGAGCCGCTCGGATAACTCCACAGCCCGTAATCGCTCACGTCGTCGGGGGTGGTCGCCGGCGCCTGCAATCCCGAATCCCGGCAAGCCGCATTGGAAACCTTGACGAGATCGTCGTGTAGGTCCACAGATGCCGAGCAGGATGGCCAGAGTTGGGCTCCATTCTGGCTCGTGATGGGCGTCTCCGTCCCGCCGGTCTCGACGACCACGATCGGCACCGCAGGCGACGTCTGGTCGTTGTGGGTCGGGCATGGATAGCCGTACCACGAGGCGGTCGCCCGGCTCGGAGGGAGCATGCTCTCATCCGCGTAGGGCCCGCGCCAGCGAATCCGAGCGTACGGCTGCCGGTCGCAGCTCTCCTCTTCACCCCCGAAGTACTCGGTGAACGTCGAGGCTCCTCTGCGCAGCTTACCGTAGCCGTGGTACGGGCCGGTGTTGAGGAGGCGGATCGTGCCGATGGTGGTCTCTACGCCGGTCACGGTGTCCTTGATCGATCCGCGCCATTCGTCGCCCTCGGCTACCGTGCCGACGAGCTCAAGGCGCAGCCGATACTCCCGTCCCTCCACCCAGGGATAGGGTTTTCCGCACTGAGTTCCCGTCCCTTCGCCTCCAAAGCGCCGACATCCCGGTTCCGCCGGCAGCGCGGTCTCTTGGTCATTGCTGGAATCCCAGATCGAGAAGAGAACCCTGTGATCGAGCCCGCCGAGCTGCGTTCCCATGTAGCCGCCGCCCCCCTGGAAGCCGAACGTGAAGGCAGGATAGATCGCACCCGAGATGGGGGCCTTCTCCCAGGTGACGAACATGTCGTAACGGTTGAACGTCGGTGGCAGGCCGGGCTGCTCGAAGTCGTAGTCCGTGTAGGTACCGGGGCGGGCATCGGCCGTGGTTGCTTGACCTGCAGCTGCTGCCAGCACGGCAAGAATGAGCGTCGCAATAGAGCGGTACATCAGCGTCCTCCTTTGACCTGTGCGGATAGCCCGCATCAGGGGCTGATTGTCATAATCTGGATTTATCGGACATGCCTGCGACGTTGCCTGTCCGCGTCCGGCGCCCGTATACGGCCAGCGACAGGAATTCCCCCGGCTCTGCCGGGGGATCCTTAATCGGGCAAGCCGTACGCCA
>Ga0163147_10004962_pt1 | contig 16565 bp, 10 predicted proteins | sample OliLakLV19MP6G1_FD_148597 | JGI IMG/M metagenome (GOLD analysis project Ga0163147, IMG submission 148597) | Freshwater microbial mat bacterial communities from Lake Vanda, McMurdo Dry Valleys, Antarctica- Oligotrophic Lake LV.19.MP6.G1 | ecosystem: Environmental > Aquatic > Freshwater > Lake >...
GCGTTAGGCTGAAGCGCACCTAGTTCCCCGGAAGGCGTTCTGTTCCCAAATCAGGGACCGGCCGAGCGGATGTGGGGATACCTCCGCCCGGCGCGGCCACTTCATCCACAAGCTGTTAAGGAGCTTGCGATGTTCATTCGTTTTTTGCTGGCGGCTGCCGTACTGTCAGCTCTCCTCTGCGCTCCGGTTTCTGCGGAGACCGTGACGTACGACTTCACCACGATGGAGGAAGTGCCCGATTGGATCAACCTCGAATTAGGGAAACTCGACACGCTGAATCACGCCCTCACCAACTTCGGACCGCAGGACCCCGACAACTACGGCTACCTCCGATTCAGTTTCAACTTTGACATGCCGTTTTACATTGACTCGATTTCGTTCGTCGGCGTAGCGGAAGTGATCTACCCTGAGTTTTTCGGCGACTGCGATCTTCAGTACGGAGGCATTCCTGCCCCGGTTGGATTTCCTAATGCCTACGAATACGACTGTTTCAGCTACAACGGCGGCGGTGATTTTTCCCTTTGGGGCAACGAGGACGATCTTTGGGGCGATCTGTATCCGGCCGGCATTACCAGCATGACGCTAACTCACTTCGATCCCGTTCCTCTCGTTTCTGGCGACACCGATTACGACGCCGACGTCGACGTGTCCGACCTCAACAACACTCGCAATAGTTTCGGTGGCGATCCCGTCCGCGCGTTTGGCGACGTGGACCGCGACGGGGCGATTGGCGTCTCCGACTTGAATGATGTTCGCAACAACTTTGGCTCCTTCGCTTCCAATCCGGTTCCCGAACCGGCGTCGCTGACGCTGTTGTTGGGTCTCGCCACCGTGGCTACAGGTCTCCGTATTTGGCGAACAAGGCGGCTTCGATAGTCGCCCAACTCGCGCTCACGTCGCCGTCGTAAATCAGCACTTCGGCGACGTCTCCCGTAAAGAACAACTGTTCCGTGTCGGCGTGCGCGGACGCTCCCAGCAACAGTGAGTCGCGCCACAACAGGCCGTCGACGTCACCGAACCACCGGCCATCGGCTCCTTCGATCACCGAAGACGCGGATGATGCCATCAGGCTCGTTGAACCGCCGCCGCTGAATACGCCATTGCCATCGCTAATGGCAAACGTCGTGTTTGTGCCGTTGCTGGCGATCCGAATAATCTGCCAGGTATTTGCCGGCCATGCGTTGGCTTGCGAAGAAACCACCGACTCCGTATCCGACTGTCCATTCCGCAGTCGAACGCGAATGCTGTCATCCGACGCCTGACGCTCGACGCGAACATAGGTCGTGTTAGTTTGTTCGTCGGTCGACGCCAGCAGGACTTGCAGGGCGGCCGCGTCGCTGGTGCATTTGGCGACGAGGTAGATCGTGCCGCTTTGGGCAAAAGAAGTCGCGCTATTCAGCCGCAGCAGGTCGTTCGATCCGTCAAATCGCGTCACAGCGTAACCGTTCAGTGTATTGGCGTCGTCACCAAGGCCAAACGCAGCATTCATCATGTACGTCGGACGTTTGGTGCTGTCGGACTGCCGAAACCGCATTCGCGTCAGGCCCTCGCACCAAGCCGCAATGCCGGTGTTATTGGAGATGATCCAGCTATCGGCGTGAATTTGGCTTAAGCCTTGGATGTAGAGTAAGTTTTCATCGCCACGATTGCCGTTTGACGTATCGAGATTCGCGTCGCTCACGAGACGCATCACGCAATTTACGAGCGGCGGCGTGGCAGTGGCGCTAGCGAGCGCTGAGTAGACGTAGCCCGAGTTATTGCTTTCGGTGATTCCCGAATAAGTTCCTCCCGAATCGACTTTTAGCAATCGACCGCCCAGTGGCTTCACTGAGTTGTCGCGGAGCGTGCTGCGTCGCAGGCTCGACACCTGAAACAAGGCGCTCGGGTTGCCGCCATTCATCTCAAAGCCGCGATTGCCCGCAATTTCGCAGTCCGAAACGCCAGCCAAGTAGAAGCCGACTTTTGAGCCGATGATGGTGTTGTCTTTGATGACCGAACCAGTTACGTCGGCCTGGCCATTAGTGGAGGCCCCTCCAGCGTTGCCGATGTAAACCGCGTAGTCGTTGCGCGGATGCGACCAAGAGCCTTCGGCGCCCTCGTTGCCGCCGGTGTGCGTCGTGGTGGTCTTGACCCAGATTCCGGCTTGCGTGTCACTGGCCCCCGGCGTGGCATCTGGATCGCCCATCAGGCCCGTGATGAAGTGCGTTCCAATGTACGCTGGCGAACCGTCGACCGTGTGCCCGGCTACGGTGATGTAGCCTTTGTATCCCAGTCGATGCGCGGTGTAGTGATTTTCCGCGATTTTGAAAGCTACGAATCCGTCGCTGGTTTGATCGCTGGCACTGATGCCGCCCGACTCGCTGTCGTCGATTGTGTTGCCGGTGAACTCCAGGCGATGCACGTTGTAGAGCTTAACGGGGACGCGGCCGGCAGCGGTCGACACAGATTCTCGTTCGCCATAAACCGTGTACGCCGGAAGATTGGCCGTCGTCAGCGTACTCGCCAGTTCGCCGCAGTTGGAGATTTTGTTGTCTTTGATGCTCAGGTCACGCGGCCACAGTCCGTTGTTGTCGTCCGTCCAAATGGCGTTGGTCACCATGCCGCGAATCGTGTTGCCGTGAATGATTTGGCCGGCGCCGCCATTGCCCCATACGTCGTCGAGCGTCCCCTCGGCTAACGTGCCTTCCATGCCGATGCCGTTGTCGGCGTTCTCTAAAATGTTATTGATCGCCGAGTGACCGAAACCTCGGAACTTGGCGCAGACACCAGCGCTCAAGCCGTTGCGAATCACACTGCCTTCAAGCTGGATGTTTCGGCCCGTGACGTAGACGCCATTGTCGAAGAACCATTCGCAGCGAATGGCGCGAAGCAACCCGAACGCGCTGATCTGGTCTTCCTCGGTCAACTTGACCGGATTGCCAGCGCCGCCGACAAAGGCCCCAGCTGCGTAATACGCCTCGAAGTCGTCGACGAGGAAGTCGTAACCGCCCTCAAGCTGGATCGCGTAGTTCGGCAAGATGACTTGCTTGTGATCGTTGAAGGATGGCCGCAATCCGGCTGCCCACCCCTCGGTGAACGGTCCAGTGTGCTTGCAACCAACCACTTTCCACTTGCTGGACGTGTCGTTGTACAGCAGGCCGTCGACCGCGGAGCTTTCGGTGCCGTTCAGTTCGTGGCCGTCGCCGGAGCTAAACCAAAACACGCGAGAGCCTTCGAGGTCGCCCATGCGGCGATTGCCGGATGAACTATCAACGCCAGGCGAATCGTCAATGCCGTGCCGCACTTCTCCATAGGCACTCGTTTGCGGCGTCGTGACCGTGGGGATGTCCGTGGCTGCCGTGTCCGTAAACGTGAAGGTAGTTCCGTTCAGCACGTCGACCGTTCGTAACCCGTCAATCGCTGATCGCGTCCCAGCGCCGCCGCTGCCGTCCAGGCTAATCAGCGGACCGGGCTTTGTTGATCCGGCGACAATTGTGTCGATGCCAAAGTGATCGAGGTAGTACATGCCGCCGTCGACCAGCCCGACTGTCGAGTCGACGGTAACGACTGGCGGACTGGCCGGATTTCCCGTGGTGCAGGATTGAATTGCCGGCCTGCCAAGTCCCGCAATGGCGCCAGTCGTGCCAGCGATCGTCACGTCGACGCCGGTGATCTTGAATTTTCCGCGTGGGTTTTTGGAGTCGAGCGCCGAAACGGTCCATGTGCCATTAACCGAAGGCGTCGAGTTTGAGCCTGTAATCGTTACCGAATCGCCAACTTCCAGGCCGTGGTCGTAGCAGGTGTCGGTGACAAAGTCCGTGGTAACGGTGATCGTTTCATCAGTCGCGATACCTGTGATCGTCCGCGCAACGCCTTCCAGCGAAATGTGCCGGTCGTAGCAGGTACTCGTGGTTTCGACGCCAGTGAACTTACCGCCGTGCCACTTGATGTTCGTGCAATTTTGCCAAGCAAACCACCACGGCGCGATGCGCACCGTTGCTTGGATCGTCGCCCCATGCGCATTGATTGTGATGTTCGACGCGCCCGTCAACGTGACCTTGTCGGTCATCGTCCACGTGCCCGGCGGGATCAAGACATTCGAACCGCCCTGCGCTTTGGCGATGTCAAAGGCGGTTTGAAACGCCAAGGTGTCGCTGACGCCATCGTTAGGAATCGCCCCTTGCGCGGCCACGTTCACCAACGGCAAGCCGCTACGCGGACCAGCGAAATGGGCGTACACGCGGCCGCAGCCGGCCACGAGCTGCAGCCACAGCAGCAAGCCAGCGCCGAGTCGGAATCGGTTGAATCGTGGTCGTCGCATCATGGCGTCGGCGCCTGCACCTTCAAGAGTCGGAGATGGCAATAGTCCAGCCGCAGCACGTTGGCCGCGTTCTGCACGGAGAATTGCCCGGTGAAATCAAGGGTCTTGGCCGCGTCGCTCGGCGCGGCGACCGCCGCCGGCCAGGCTTCGCTGCCTTCGGTTTTGGTGGCGCTGCTTTGCAGATCGCCGGCCATGCTGCCGCGCAGCGTGCCGAGCGCACCCGTGGCGGTCCGCGTCAACCGCGAGCGAATTTCCCACGGCTGCAGGACTTGTCCGGGCGTCAACGTGAGTTCCAGCGGCAGGCTCGCCTCGGCGCCCACTTTCAGTCGCCAGGTGCAATTGCCGGCCAGGCCGGCCAGCGAGCTATACGCGCCGCCGGCCACGAGCTCCAGCACCGCGCCCAACGGCCACGCGCCCGCGTCAATCACCAGCGTTCCCGCGCCCGTATCGAGCAACGTCAATTCGCTGGTCGTGTTCGTGATCGTCTTGCCGGTGAGGGCGCTATACATCAGCGGCTCCTCGCCGACTTCGGGATCGGGGTCGGGATCCGGATCGGGATCCGGCGCTGCGCCGCCCCCGCCGGTCCCCAGCAGACTGCCGCCCATGGGTCCCAGCATCGGCCAGCGCACCGGCACGGCGCGGACTTCGCCCGAGGTCAGCGTGAACCAATACACCGCCCGATAGAGCGCTGCCGAGGCCACGGCCGCGGCGGGGATCACGTGGCGAAAGTTGTAGCCCGTGGCGTCCTGGCTCCAGTTTTGAAACGCGTCGAACCAATGGCCGGACTTGTTGAGATCGAGCGTGGCGTAGTCCGTGACCGGCGTTTCGACGCCGCTCACCGCGCGGTAGATCGTGTACTGAATCCGTTGGACTTCGCTGGCCAGCAAGATCGCGCCGTCCGTGCCGGGATTGGCGGCGTCGTGCGTCAGCCGCATTTCGACGATCGGCGTGCCGCCGATCCAAACCGGCTGCACGGCCACCACAATCCGTGGACTCAAACGCGCGACACATAACTCTGGACTCATGCGGTTCGTTCACTTTTGCCTTAAGCCGCCAACGCCGAGGCCACACGTTTCGGTTCGATCGCCCACAGCGCCAAGCGCTGGAGCGGCAGGATTTCCGGCAGGTCCAGCGACGCCACGTAGTTCTGAATCAGCCAGCCTGTGCCGGCGTCGACGTACACCATGGTCACCGTTTCCAGCGGCCCCAGCGTGAAGTCCGCGCCGGTCGGCGAGTTGATCTGATTCTTGCGGAGCGAATTCACGCCCGCGTTCTGATGATCGAAGACCAGGTTGTCGGCCGAGTCGCGATTTTGCACGCGAATCGTCCGGCCCGGCCAGCCGCCCTCCAGGCCGGTAATCAGATTGGCGGTGTCGTCGGTCGTAAAGCGATGCACGTCGACCGGCATCAGCGCCACGTTGTGCGTGTCGGTCGTAATCTCCGCGTAAGTCCAGACGCCGCCGCCGCCGCGCAGGTCGACGTTTTTAGCGCTCTTCACCCACAGCGACGGGGCGGTGCTATTGAAGACCGGCGTCGTGGCCAGTTGATTGGCGTTCGCCAAATCCTCCACGCGGCACAGCACGACGATGTTGCTGCCGGAGAACTCCACGTCGCCGGTCGTGCTGCCGGTCGTGGCATTGGCCTGCGTGGCGTAGAGTTTGTCGTTGCTCCCGCGATACCAAAACGTCTCGCCTTCGACCGTGATCGCACCGCCGCCGTCGATCGTGGCCGTGGGGAACGTCTCCTGAGCGTACAACCGCACCGGCACCACGGTCGCCGCATTGACCACGGTGCGCGTCAAGTGGTGCGAGGCGATGTAGACAGTCGAAGTGTTCGAGGGGTTTTGATTCCAGGTGCGGCGGACCGTGGCCACCTTCGTCGAGCCGACGTAGTCCGTGATGCTGTTCCGCTCGACGCGACCATTGGCATGCACCGCGACGATGTCCAGGTTGTTGTAGGCGTCGTCAAAGGTCAGCGCCGTCGTGGGCAACGTCACGCTGGTGTCGCCGCCGGCCTGGGCAGTCCCGATCAGATTGCTTTCGCTGAGCGGCGTCAGCGTGTCGGCGGTCACGTCCAGGCTCAGCAGTTCCTCGTTGCTACCGAACTTGCAGTCCTCTAACGTGCCATGTCCATCGGGACAGGTGATGTACATGCCCGACTGAGCGTCGGTGTTCGAGAGCGGCACGTCGAAGTTCTTAAAGGCGAATTTAGAGTTCGCGGTGAACACGCCTTGCACCATCGACAGGCGTTGCGAGGCGCCGACCGACGGGCGCAGGAACGCACCGTCGATCCCGCTGTCGATAAACAGGTTGGTCCCGGTCCCCAGATCGACGATCCGGTACGTGCCGGAGGTCGGCAGGTTGAACTGCTCGTAGCGGAGATTCTTGAGCCAGCTATTCACCCAGACCTTCGATACCGAGGCCGCGCCGACGGTCTTGACCAGGCCGACGCTCGTCAGGTCGGAGCGCGTGCCGCTCACGCCCTCAATGGTCGTATCGAACAGGCTCCCCAAGCAGAGCCCAATCGCATTGCCGGTCGTCGCTGCCGTCGCGATCGAGTCGTAAGGCTCGAGGTCCGGATCATAGTAGACGCCGCTGGTATTGTTGAGCACTTTGACATACAGCGTGTCCCAGCCCTGGCCGTCCGGATCGCCCCAGGCGGCCGTGCCCGGCGCCAGCGATCCGAAGCCGGTCGTCCCCACGACCGTCACGCGCTCATCCATGATGATGTGCGTAGGTTGGCTGGCGAGCGCCTTGCCCCCCGTCGCTTTGAGCGTCAGACCGTATTCGTCGTTAACCCCGCGTGGCGCCCAGGCGTAATGGTCATTGGTCACCGACGTGGTATCGGACACGTAGTTATGCACAAACTGAATGTCTTTGATCGAGCCGTTGGTCACGCCGCTCAACTGCACGGCATGCGCGCCGGTGATCTTGTTGACCTGCAAGCCCTCGACGCCGTCCGTCGGCGCGGCATTGAGACTGCCGATCAGATTGTCGATTTGAATGTTCTTGCAATCCTCGGTGATGGTCACGGAGGAGCGAATGTTCGTGAGCTGCGCGTTTTCCGTTTCGGCTAACTCCACCTGCACTCCATTGACGTTGGAGATCTGCACGTTCTGCACGGGGTTCGACGACGTCACATCACCGACGGCGAGATTGCCGCCATACTGCCCGAACAAATCGCTGACGATGATGTGCCGCGTGGGATTCTGGTCTTGCGAGCCGCGAATGCTGATGCCGTTTTTGTCCGGCGTATCCACGCCGTACAGGCGATCGCCGCGCGAGACGTAGTTGAATTTGCTGACGTTCCAGTAGTGCATGTGCGTGGAGCGCCGACCGTAGTTGCCCCACCAGTTCCCGAGCGTGTAGAAGTCGCCTTGCGCCAGCAGCGTTTGCGCACCATCTCCGCCGCGCACGGCGATATGGCAATCCTTGACCAGCATCTTGGCCTGCGACCAATAGCTGTAGTCGTCGTTCGTACTGCCGCTCTCCCACCAATTGGGCACGAAGAAGGTCGCGTTGGTGAACCGCGTATCGCGCGGCTGCTGGTACGACCCATTGGCCGGCGTGGAGACCGTGAAGCAGACCAGGCCGGAAAAGCAGGTGCCGACCGTATCATGCTCGGACAGTCCGCCGGCGAAGTCCTCCCAGATCACCCGCCCGTTATCCCAATCGAACTTACGGGCGGAGACGGCGAACAGCGCTGGGGCGGAAGGCATGCCCAAGGCCTCGGTCGTGCCGTCCTGGATGGTGGTCGCATCCAGACGCACTTTCGACTCCAAGGCCCGCCAGCGAATCGTCGTCGAGGGGTGCAATTTGAGGGAGATATTGGTACTCGGCGTGCTGTCGCCTAAGACGTACAGCGCCGGCCGGGTCGGATTGGTCGAGCCGACGTTCGTGTACCAGGTCACGCCGTCCGGGTCGGCCGTGCCCAGCTTCGGCGAATAGATCGGCATGTTGCCAGGCGGGAGCTCGATCGTCGCGCCCTGGCCCCAGGCCCGCGCCGCGGCCACGCATTTACGCAGCGGCATCGTGTCGTCGTGCGTCGCCAGGAGCGAGTTGGTCCCAATGTCGGCGAACGCCGCGTCTTGCAGCACCGCCGTCGTGCTCGTCGGCACCGACTGAATCATCGCCCGCAGGGCCTTGCGGACGGCGCCGCTGGTGTCTTCGTCCGGGACCCACGGCAGGGCCCGCTTGAGGACGTTGTTGCCGTCGGCGACCAGCGTGTTGGCGGCCGTGCTCGACCAGCTCGGCGTCGAGTTGCCGCTGCGCCCTTGGAACGGGCCGGTCTGCGTGCAGTCGTAGACTTTCCAGAGGCGGTTGCTGCTGGCGTCCAAGACCGCCGAGCCGATCGGCATCACCGTGTTGGTGCGATGCTCGTAGCTCGGATTCTCGACATCCGGCAGTCCCTTGTAGGCCGCCAATCGCACCTTCTGGCCAAAGTCTCGGTACTCGACGAAGGCCTCGTTCAAGTAACCGGAGGCCGTGTCGCTGAACGCCTGGTTGATGACGATGAAACTCGTACCGCGCGAGAGCACGCGTTTTTTGGTGTCGTATTCTTCGTCGCTCGTGGAAGTGGAGTTGACCTCGATGATGTCGTTGTCCGCGTAGTACGTGCCGATGCCCGTCGCGGCGAGTTGACTATTGCCGCCGCTGTTGCTCACGCTGGTGAACGAATAGACCTCGTCGTCGGTGTTGTTCGGGCTGTGCGCGCGCAGTCCGTCGGCGTCAAGCACGGTGATTACGTCGCGGCCGCTGGTGGTGAAGCCATAGACCGCCATCGACCGCGCGCCCTGCGGCACGTCGAACCGCCAGCGAATCGCCGTGGTCATGTCGCCGGCGGTGCGATAGTTCCAGGTATTGATCGTCAACACGTCGGCGCTGGCCGGCCCCCAACCCCCTTCGCCATCGCCCGGCCGCACCGTGGCAAACCACGGCGTATAGCCCAACATCGTCTGCGTGCCGGAACCGCCGGTCAGCGTGATAATGTTGGCGTTATCGATCGCGTTCTGCGCAGTCGGATGCAGCGAGACCGTCTTCGCCAGACCAGGAGCCGTGCCGGAGACCCGGCGCGCAAAATAGGTTGTGACGTTGTCAAGCGTGATCCCGCCCGTGGGCAGCGCGCCGCCGGAATTGCTCACCCGGATCGGGTCGCCGTTCGCCAGCGGCACTTCGGTTGAGAGCGTGCAGATGTTACTCGAGTGCGTCCAAGTCGGATCAGTCCCGACTTTCGTACCGTAGCTGGCCGTCACGCCGTCGACGGTCGTTTGGCTCGCGCCGAGCGTGCATTCCGGTCCGGAACGCAGCAGCAGAATCCAGTGGTTGACCGCGTAGTCATTCGCTGAGGCGGTGGGCGTACCGGCGTCGTTATTAAACGTGACGGTTGTTTTCAGCCGCGCCGTATGCGTGCCGCTGCCGGTGTTGGTGAAGTTCAAATCGCCGGTGCCGGCGAGCGCTGCCGCGCGGGTCAAATGCGCCGTGAACGTCGTCGACGATTGCACGTCGACGAACACGCGCGTACTGGCCGTGAGCGTCCCACTGGACAGGGCCGGCAATGTGGTCGTCGTCGTGAACGAAATCCCGTCGCCGTCCACCAAGCCATGAGCGCCCGCTGTCGTGACCACGTCCGTAGAGGTATCGACGGTCGCCGTGGAGGAAGTGGTCGCCGTCTGCACAAAGGCGTCGGTGTCCAGCATCGACGCGCCGTGATTTACCGGGCTGAAGACGGACGACTTCGTGATCGCCGTCGCACCGTCGGGCGCCAGCAGGCCGCCAACTTGCGGAGCTTGCCAGCCGGGAATTGCGTCGCCGTCAGCAGCCAGCACGTGGCCAATGGTGATGCCCGTCGCATCCACGCCGCCGCCGGTCTGCGGCCCCGGTACAAACCCGCCTGCGCCGCCGTTGGCCGCGGGATCCCAAATCGGCACGTCGCCGCTGTCGGCCGCGCCGGCGTCCCCTAGGTCCTGCACGTCCAGCGTGTCGAATGTGAAGTCGCCGTCCCCTTCGGCCAGCAAGGCTTGCCGCGCCGTGGCCGTGGCGGCGTTGGTGATATCGGTGAGCTCGCCGAGCTCGCTGACTCCCATGCCGCCGCCGGCGACGTCGATCGGGATCCAGAAGCCGTTGGGATATACGCCATCATACGCCAGCGCCTGGCCGTCGGTCGGCGCATTCGCGCCCGTGACCTTCACGTCGCCAGTGAGTTGGCGCAAGCGTGTGACTGTGCGTCCGCCGGCGGGCGGCTGTGCCGCGGCCGGCGCGCACAGCATGGCGCCGATCAACAACCCGACCAGCAAACCGTGTAATTTTTCGCTAACGCCTACCATTGGCCGTGCAACCTCGGTCCGGGCATGAGTTTGAAAGTGGGCGTGCCGGCGCTGGCGAACTTGAGCGTGCCGATCCCGGGCGGCAGCGTCACATACTCGCCGTCGGCCAACACGTATTTGTCAGCGCCCGCCGTGGCATCGGCGACGACCGCGGCCTCCGTCGCGAAGTAGATATCCGCGGAGTCCGCGTCGCCGTCGGTTTGTTTGCCGATGTGACCGACCAGGTACGAGCGGTCCGGATTGAGCAACACTTGCGACGGCGTCACCGCCGCCGCGAAGACCGCCGGCCGTCCGTCGATCGACGTAGGGTTAGCCATCGATATCCCTCTGAATCGTAAACGTGATTTGAATCACGCTGGCAAATTGCAGCTTCTGCTCCAGCCAGTCGCGATCGTACAGCGGTTCCGCGCCCGGTTCGAAACTCACGCCGCGGCCGCCGAGCGTGCGGTAGTTGCTGTAGCGATCGCGGATTTCAATCACCAGCGCCAGCCAGGGATCGCAGCTCTCCGGCGTTTTGTCCCGCACCTTGGCCATCACGCCGACGTCGATGCCCCATTGCTCTTGCACGCGGTTGCGCGCGATCAGTTCGTTCGACACGTCGCGCGTGGCCACCAACACCAGCGGTCCGCCGCCGCGTTCCAGTTCCAGCTTGGGGCTGTACTGGCGCTCGGCGGTGAATTGCACCGAAAACAGTTGCGCGTTGAGGTCATTCACGACCTCGTCCGCAATCTCGATCGCGACGTCGTTGAGCACTTGCGCTACGCGCTCCGTCCCAACGCCGCGATCTGGTAATTCACGTTGCCGGCCGACGCCGCCAGGCGCAACAGGTGATTGGTCGTGTCCGCCACGGCGTAGGCCGGGTCGTTCGGGGCGGCGAGCATTAAAAATCCGCCCGGCCGGACAGTGACCTTAAAGGTGTCGTCGGCCGCAAAGGGCGCCTGCCAGGCCGCTCCGGTGCCATTGCCGCCGACGATCAAATCGCCGGCGCTCGTACTGAGGTTCAAAATCAACACCGCGACCACCTCGGCCAGCGTCACCACATTCCGCGTGGGGTCGGTCGTCGGCGACCAGTTGGCCAGGTCGAACATATCCAGGTCAACGTTGGCCCCGCTGATAATCGGCAGCCCAGCGTTGGCAGCGCCTTTGTTGACCATGATCCGATCGGCCTTGTTGGCCGTCGTCCCTTCGGTCAGGCTCAGCGAAGCGGCGAGCTGGGCGATCACGTCGCCGAACGACACGCCGCCGTTGCTGTCGTTGAGTTTCACTTTCAAATCAACCGTACAGACTAAATCCGTCAGAGACGCGGCCATGGAAAAAACCTTCTATTCGCTGGGAATCAATTTCGTATGCACGCGGAGCTGCACGCCGTAGGGATCGCAGGGCCGAAAGCAGTCCTGCCCCGCGAGCGGCAACACCTCATAAGTTTTCAACTGGCCGGCGACGGTCACTTCGAACACGGCGCCGACCCGCGGCAATGTCACGACGCCCAGCAGCACCAGGTCCGCGGCGGTGATCGTAAAATCCCACTGCTCGTGCTGCTCCAGCACGCCGCCCGATTCGACGACTGCTTCCCGTCGTCCATAGGTCGCGATCAAGGACACCGCCGCCTCGCCATCGCGGTACGTCACCGGCTGGCCGGCGTGCGCTTTCATGCGCGTCGCCAACCGGGCCGCACCGATGAACATCCGATCTCCCACGCTGAGCTCCGTGTGTCCGTGCGCGGGAATTACTGTTCCGCAAACCAGGCCCGCAAGGCATCGATCACAAAGCGGCCGGTCGTCGTGCCGGTCGTCTTTTCCAGGTGCGCGATCAAGCCCAACGGATTGGCCGTGGCCGCGATCGTGAACACGGCGTCCGGCAACACCAGCACGGCGTTGACGTAGATCTGCACGTCGGCCGGGTTGCGCGTGTCGAACCACACGGTAGTGCGATTGGCCACCGCCGAGCCCGCCACAATGTCGGCGGTCGTGTCAGTGGCCGCGACTTCGGTCACGGCGTCATCGCTTTCGGCCAGCACATTCAGTGAGCCGCCGTCGATGTGCGCGAACACGCTGGTGCCGATCGCGTCGGCATCGGTCGTGCTGGTGCCGTCGGCGATGCCGATATTGAAATCGACTGCCGCGGCCGAGCCGGCGTCTGCCGGCCGGAAGACCGCTTCAATGATCGCGTTGGCGTCCTTGGAAAACTTGTCCGTGCTCAACAGGTCGATGCACTGCGCTTCGCTCGTGGCCGTCAGCTCCAGCGAAGCCGCGCCGCCCAGGATCTTGGGAAACCCAAAGCCCCCCACGGCCTGCGTCCCCGTCGGCACGCTCAGATAACCGTCGCGCAACGCGTCGACGTCATACCGCGGCCGCACATTGAACGCCACTTCCACGGTCGTGGCCGCCGCGACGGCGTCCGCTTGCACACGTCCCAAGTAGAAGTCGCGATCGTTGACCTTCTTGTAGGTCACCACGTTCGCCGAATGATCCCACCAGGCTTCGCAACCATACAGCAAAGCGATGTCGGCCGCCTTCGCGACTTTGAACGTGCCAAAGACTTGCACGGCGCCCTGGGCCCCGGCTGCAATCGCGTCGGTGGCCACCGCGGCCCGGCCGTCGCCGAGTTGCAACACCTGGCCTGCGGACAACGCCACGGCCGGCGTGTAGTCAACAAAGTTCCCCGCCTGGCGGAGGCTGGCTTCAGACATGTTTCACCTGCAAACCGAAAAGTTAAATGAATTGGAAACGGTTTCGCGTACGCCCGCCGGCGATGCACTACTGGCCGTTGGCCTTGGTCGCGGCGCGATGATCTTGGAAGGCGACGCCGAAATCGAAGTAGCAGCGCCACTGCATGCCGAGCACGTTGAAATCGGTTTCTGCCGATTCGATCGTGGGCGTGCGCGCCCCCATCAGGTAGGCCAGCTCCACCGCGGCAATGTCGTTGGGATTGCCGAACAGGTACCAGCCGGTGGCCGAGTAGCCCGTCATGGCCGGGTTATCGAGGTACGGCGACACAACCGGTCGATATTTGCCGGCGTGCGGGTTGCTATTGGGACTCGATTTGTTGGCGGTCGTCGTCTCGTTGACGAACTGATCCTTGAACAGCTGACCGGCCAAAACCTCAAGCGCGGCCGGCACCAGCAAAATGGACGGCGCCAACACAATCGGTTTGCCATCGGCGTCGACTTGCTGACGGAACAACAAGAGCTGCGCGGTCAAACCCGAGATCGACAATGCCGATCCCGCGCCCGTGGCCAGGTTCTTGTTGTTGGCGTGGAAGAAGCTGTTCAAGTTCGACAGGACCAGACTGAACACCGCCTCTTCGACCGATAATGCCGTCATGCGGCCGAGTACCTTGGGAATCTGCAAGAAGGCGCCCAAGTCGTCGTTCGTCATCTGTTGCCGATTGAGCGCGATCATCCGGCCAACCGTGTCGATCTGGTTGCTGTAGGTCTGGTCGCTCAATTCAGTGTGCTTGAGCTCGCCCGTCGGTCCGACCTTCTCCAACTTGCCGGATCCGGTCATGCGATAGCGGGTGTGCTGCTTAAAGTCGGAGTGATCGACCTGGCTGCAAATCTGGTTGCTGACCACGGGCACTGCGAAGTAACTTTCCAACAGCGCCTTGTTCGCCACGTTGGACAACGTGCCGGACATGCTCACGTTCGAAAAACCGCCCGAGGCGCGGAGTTCGCGATCGGCGTCCAGTGCCGCCCTAATGACGGCATTGTTCACGCGACCTGGTCGCACATATTTGCCCGTCGCACGAATCACCTCGTAAATCAGCGTGTGCAAGCCGGCTCCGCGCAGCTCGAGGCTATTCGCCATATTCAGCGTCTTCTCGTCGTAGTGCTTCTTGAGCGTGTCCTCCGAGATGCCGGCGGACAGGCACAACGACGCTTCGAGCGGCTTGCCGAGGATCTCTTCCTCGCCAGCCATGTGGATCGCCGGGCCCTTGGCGCGCCCATTCCGCATCGCTTCGAGTTCGGTCTTGTCGACGCTCCAGTTCTGTTCGACAGCCTGGGCCGCGATCGACACCTTGCGGGACGTCTTGACACCCTTCACAGTGGCCTCGATCGTCAACTCCGGATCGCCATGCTTGGCGCAGATCTCGCGAATCCGCTCAACCGACTGCAGCTCCTCGGCAACAGCGGCGCGCACGTTCTTGCGTGCGAGCGCTACCAAATCCTCGCCATCCTCCCCACCGGCCGCGGCCTTCACTTGACCGCCCTTGGGGGGCGTCGCCGGCGGACCTGTCGGATTCTGTTCCGCTGCGAAGGCCTTCTGCATGAACTTCGCTTGCGATTCGCTCAGCGCAGCCACATCGAACCCTTGCGCCGCGACAAACTCTTCGAACGTCATTTTGCTACTCCCTCTGGATTGACTCGCGGCCACCCGCGCGCTGGTTTTCCCGTCGGCGCCGCCGGGAACGAAACTGACTTCGCCGAGTAACGTGCGTCGCGCAATCAACGCTGGCCCCCGCACCGTCTGCCCGTTCACAACCGCCGTACTGCCTTCGTTCAGACTTTCGAGCTCCTCAATGCCGACCCCGACGGACGCCTGCCAAGGGAACTTGTTTTTCGCGGTCGCCAACACTTCCTGGGCGGCCGGGCCCGTTCCGCTGACAACGCCGGCCAACGTCAACCGCGTCGGCGAGATGTCCACTTCGTCGGAATGACCGACGAGCTGATTCGCGTCGTGATTCTTGAGAATCGGCGTGCTCTTGGCGGCGCGGCGCATGCCGGCCAGGTCGAGCACGATCGGACGAAAGAACGTGGTCACGCGCATCAGGCCGCCGGTGTAGGCGACCATGGAAAAGCGCGGCAGCTGTTGTTGTTCCGACCCATCCGCCGCGGCCGCGGTGATCTCGCTCCATTCGAGCGACGACGCGGTTAGCTGCAGGCATTGCTGCTCGGCGCTGAGCGCCGCAGCCACGATGAGGTTAGGCATTCGCCGGCTCCTTTTTCTTGGAGTCGGCCGGCTTCTCACTTTCCTCGTCGGTCTCTTCCTCTTCGTCGTCTGGCGATTTGCTGACTACCTGATTCCACGGCACGCCTTGCTCTTCGCACAGCTTGATCTCTTCGGCGCGTTGCATGATCGCATCGCGCCAATCCTGACCTTGTGCCGCGTAGTAATGCGCCAGCGTCAGCAGATTGTTGCGCAATAAGATTTCGGCGGCGTTGGCTTCCTTGGCTGGATCAACGTGTTCATTGCCATCCCAGAACCATTGCCACTGCCAGGCTGCAAAGGGGCCATCCTCGGGCAGCAAACCCGGGATCATCGCCGCTTCATCCAGCCAGGCGAGGAACACTCGATCCAGACACACAATGGCGAGGTCATCGCGATCGACCGTCTGACTCTTATAGTAGACCTGGTGATCGAGCCGCCCGGAGGCGTAGTTGTAGGAAGCGGAATTGCCGGCCGCGACGTTGTACGGCATGTTCACACACCGCGCCGCCTCGTTCAGAATCTTGCTGACAAACGAATCGTAAGTCGTCGTCGGCTGCTTGGCGTCGATCTGGTTGATGTCCCAGCCTGCCGGCAAGGTGACGAAGCTCCGCGGCTCCAGTTCGACAACGTCGCCGGAATCATATTTTTCAACATCCTCCGGCGGCACGTTCGCCTTAATGACGCCGGCGTGATCTGCTGCGGCCTCGGCCGCGGCGAGGACGGCCAGCGTGAACCGCCTCAGCTGCGCAAAGAGATGCAACGCCGGCACGATCTCCGGAATGCCGCGGTACTGCTCGGCGCGCTCGCAACGGAACCAATGCACAATCTGCGAGGCGTCGACCGGCCGACTTTTCCAATCGTTGATGCCGAGCTCGCGGCCCACGGGTCGATCGAGAAGGTCATACGCGACTGGGTTGCCGGATTCGTCAAAGCGAATGCCATCAATCCGTTGCGAGTCCGTGACGCTCAGGTCCGTACTGGTCACGCGCTCCGGAGCGCGTGACCAGTACGGACC
>Ga0163147_10004971_pt1 | contig 16541 bp, 8 predicted proteins | sample OliLakLV19MP6G1_FD_148597 | JGI IMG/M metagenome (GOLD analysis project Ga0163147, IMG submission 148597) | Freshwater microbial mat bacterial communities from Lake Vanda, McMurdo Dry Valleys, Antarctica- Oligotrophic Lake LV.19.MP6.G1 | ecosystem: Environmental > Aquatic > Freshwater > Lake >...
TATCTGCTTAGCCTTGAGGGCATATAGTTTGAACTGATTAAGTGTCATAAGTAACCTTTATTTATTCTACACTATTTCTCGAGCAGTCGATCAATTTTTGACTCAATTCTATCAAGGCGTGCGAGCGTGAGGTCGAATGCTGCTTGAGACACAGTACTTTTTTTAAGTTCTTCAATGGAGACAGCGTTGACAGTAGCTTTGATGGCAGTGGAGTCGCTGACGCGAATAAAAGTAATACCGCCAAGAATAGCCCCAACAAGTAACGAAGCAACGACCCCCGATATGATCTTGCTCGGTGATAGAACAATCTCGTTAGTCCGAATTGATTCATTGGGGTTTTTCATATAGTGCAGTATCTAAATAATAGTACAGATAAACAATAAACTTATCAACTACTTATTATTTATAGGTGTACTACTAGCCTGTTTTTTCTCTTCTATAATAAATTGTTCTACTACATCCTTGCTGATAATCTTCAATCTATAGTTATCTTTTAGGAATGTTTTGAACTCATCGTCACCCATTTGCTCTTTGAACTGCAAGAGGTACTCTACCTTCTCAGAGTTTGTAGGAGTGTTAATCAGCTTGTCGGTGTACGGTGACTCTCCGCGCTCTCTATCAATCATAAACTTCTTAGATAGCCTATTAGCCTCCTGCATCTGGTCTTTAGTGGGTAAACCACCGAAGTACTCCCTTACCATTTCTTTGCGCATCTCGTCTACTTCAACCGGATCTTCAACACTTCTACTTTCTTTTACATACCTACCGACTAGATCTCTTTTTAATATTAATTTTTTTGCTGCTTCTTTGTCATTACCCGAGTTGTACTTCTCTTGAATACCATAATCAGATGTCTTAAACATCCTATTTATAATAGGGATTCTTTCGATTGTTACTTCAGTAGTACTCTGACTACCTGAATCATACGTTTTAAAACTAGCTAAACCGTTTTGATTAATTGAATACTGGACCATTTTGGTTAAGCGCGTTAATCCACCTGCTCTCCAAGATGTATCATCAATGGCCAGCCTGCCTCTATAACTGTCATACGGGTTTCTGCCTTGAAAATATCCGAGCCAATCTCCTACTTGCGTAAAGAGTGGAGTTGTATCCGGTACGAAACTAACCATTGGCGATAACAGTTGATTTGGTTTAATCGTTTTACCTTGCGCAATAGTTGATAATCCTTTCCAAGCAATACCTCCAATTAGGTTATCAATCTGTTCTCCAGGGATTCTAAAGTAAATTACCTTGCCGTTTTCGTCATAGCCAAGCGGAATGGTGGTAAAGAATGACTTGTCATACTCGGTCATCTTCTCGTACATATCTTTTATTTTTTCTCCGAACAATCCGCCTATTGCCATAGCCATTATGATTTTAGGTAAAATAGATACATTGAATGTTCTAAACCAGTAACCAGAGGCGGTCTTTGGGTCTGTAGCTAACTCAATGGAAGTTCTAGTGGCCTGTATCATCACATTACTAAACACAAACACGTCATTGTCGATCTGCTTCCATGCTCCACCATCGGTATAGTTAGGTGTACCAGCATAGTTACGGACCACGAAACCAGCTCGCTTACCACTTAAGCCACGCTGTTTGGCTATCCGATAGGCTGCTACCTTGGAGTTAACTTCAAATACTCCACCGGCAAACTCTATGCCGTTTAGTAACTTAGTAATGGTGTTAGTCATTACTTTTCTAAGTAGACCAGTTTTGTTTTCTGATGTTGAGATAACATTGTATTTTCTCAATAGAAAATCAATATCCATTTCATTTGCATTGCTATTCTCATCAAACTGTACCCATGTCCTAGTTGAGATAGCTTTATCCGAGAGCATTTCTGCGTATGTTGCATTCATCTCACCTTTGGAGATTTTCACTGAAGTTGGAAAAGCTTTTACCCATTCATAAAGTAGTTCGATAATACTAAGTTGTTTTTTGTCTGCTGCAAACTTATTGAGTGACGAACCAAACTTGATGTATGTAGCCTTAATATCTCTTACAGGGTTGGAGAAGAAAGCAAACGCCAAGCTCCATGAAGTAACTATTTTCTTGAAAATTAAGTTGTAACTACTAGCTATCTTGACTAATTGATGTTTCTCATCTGCTGTAGTGAAATCGTTATCAAAGAATTTTTTAATGTATGGGTCCACATTGTAGCCGACTCTTTTGCCATCTTCCATTATTTCAAGAACCTCTCTGTCATCCATCCTCCTGAATCCTATTGTCTTACCAGTGCCATCTTTCTTTGGTTCTGCTTTAGTAACATCATCAGGGAAGTACTGCATATTCTTCTCAATAGACAGTGACTTGGCTTCCTGGGTGTTGTTCCATTCGATCAGTGAGATAGTCTTAAGCAAAGTAGATATGTACGGATTCTCATGCTCTGACAGTGTACCGACCATCTTCTTGATGTCTGCTCCGATAAAGTTCTTTTCAATGTAGTGAACAATAGCGAAGGTGGCGTAGGTATCCTTGTTAGGTTCAATCTTTTCTTTAAACATCTCTTTAGAGTAGTTTCCGTTCTCTGCAGCTCGTTTGCTCTCGATGAATATAAGATCGTGGAATCTCTGCTTGATCTGTTCAAATACTTTCACCTGCTCCTCTGACAGCTTCTTCTTGGAGTAGAAGTGCTTTAGCTGTGCTTCTGGTATGTTACCAATAAGTCCACCTGGGTTGGCCATGTCAATACGATCTCCGTAGGCTTCGCGCTCTAGAGTCAATACTGCTCCAAAATCATCTTCACTCATGCCGATATCTTCAAGAGGTTGATTTATTTCAGTTTTCATTTTGTCTAGGAATAGATAAATATCGTTTCTTCTCATTCTGTACTCTTCTAATGTCTCCCTGACGTGTTGCGCTTCTGACTCAACTACTCCCACATTAACTTTCTTTAGTTTACTGAAGATGGGGTCTGCCTTTGAAACATGGTTGCGAATGAATCTCTCCCAGAATGACTTTTCTTTTTTAACCTTGCTTTTTTCTTCAATTTGAGTTCTCTTCTCTTTAGCCTTACCAAATCCTTCGTACATCTGCTCTAGGCGTTTATCCATCAAATGCTCTTCACCCATATTGATCTCTTCCATTAAGTCGAAGTACGTCTTTTGAAATTCTGGCTTCTTATCAATGTATTCAAAGAAGGCGTTATAAAATTGAGGTGCTTGTTCTTGTAGTAGAGCAGGATCATTGAGTAGGACCGACACTGCATCTGCGTACAGCTCCCTTGAGCTATATCTATATGAAGTAAACTTAGGGCTTAATTGTTCATCAAATGGTTTCCAGAGTTGAGATAGGTTCTTGAGTTCTCTCTTGATGTCTTTATTATTTAGTTCTCCAAAACTTCCATACATATACTTATTAAGTGAGGCTATCCGTCCAAGTAGGTTACCCCTAGTCATAAATCCATCAGGAATCCAGTCTGCTAGATGGCCAATTTCGTGCGATAGAACCTTAGCAGCAACTACTGGATCATTAAAGATAGAAGGGTTTAATCTAATCCCTGCTTCTGACTGGTTAGACTTCATCTGTCCTAGCTTAGTTTTGAAAGCCTTTAGTGTTGGAGCTGATCCGGTTAGTTCTTTAACCATAGTAACTAATTCAGGAAATTGTATTGCCCGTAAGGCTGTTGCTGATCTTCCGGTAGGTTCTATGTCGGCATATCCACCCACATCGCCGTCTCCAGAAGGCGTTTTGTATTGTGCCTGTTTTAGGATGTTCTGCTGGTCGATCTCTTTTAGTAATTTGAGCTTCATATCATCAACTTGATCTTGTGACAGCTCGACTAGATCCCTGTTTGCTTCCAAAAAATCATTAACATGATCTCCAATAGTCTTTCTATTAGCAATCATCTCGTCATATTCTTTTTGAAACTTAGCTAGTCGTTCTTTATATGTATCTTCTAATTTACCTATTTCTATATCGACTGCTTCTTTTTGTTTTTTGAGCGCGCCTACTGCTTCCGGAATATCTGTTATTTCTTGTTCACTCAACTTATCTTGTTGATTTTTTAAGTCTCTCTTGGCTTTTGAAAGTTCTTTCTTGTACTCTTTGAATTGTTCATCAGTTAGTTTGGTACCCCATGCAGTTTCTCCTGACTTGATTCTATCCTCTGACGATTGAATACTACTCTCTAGTGATTCTATCTTACTCTCCATTCTCTCAAGAGATATCGCATCGGTAGATAACATCATTGATTTAATCTCTAGTCCAGTTTTGTCTATCTCAATCTCTAGCTTAGCTTTGTCTTCCGGCTTGTTCATTAAGGCCAGCTTCTTTTCTTTCGGGTCAAGTTCACCTACATCAAACACCCTGCCGGCATAACTGAATACATCGTTGATACGACCAGCTTTCTCTTCATACTTGGAGTAGACGAAGATATCCCCAGAGTTTTCCACAAGTGGATAAATAATAGGAGCTATGTTTCTTTTGTTGCCCTGTCTCCACACACGACCCTCTACTTGCGCCATTTCGGTTGGATTCCAGCCAAGTGCTACATTAATGGTGGTGTAGCCGTTGTCTTGCAGATCAATACCCTCTTTAGTAGGATCACCGCCAATTAGTAGGGTAATATCTCCATCTCTAAACTTCTCTTTGATGATTTCGCGCTCTTCTGAGCTGGTCTGGCCATTGATGATACCTACTTGGCTTGGTTTATACTCAAGGTGGGTGATAGCGTAGTCGGCTATGGTACTGTGGTAATTGACTCCATGTGATCCCAAGTACAAAAAGTTTCCATACTTGCTTGTTTCTTTTTTATTCTTCAAGTTTTTTAACAGTTCCATTGAATACTTAAGCTTTGGTGAATCGGCAATAAGTGTCTCTGCTGACACCTGGTTTTGGTGCCATTCTTTAATAAAGTACGGTGACACTGAGTTGGCTACGCTATAGGTAACAGCCTTGAGTACAGCGCCATCTTCTGCTGTTCCTGCTGATGGTTTGAGCATTTCTTGGATTCTCTCTAGGTTCTCTATCTGTGGGCCTGACATTTGTAGTATAGGAGTAGACACCCTCTTATCTGGTCTGACTAGCGCTGGATCTTCTTTGTAGTCGATAAACTCTCTGATTAATCTCTGTAGTTCTCCCAAGTTCTTAAACGACTTCATTACTTCTTTATTAACGAAGTTGCCGTAGGTATCTTTTTCTAGTGATGTTTCAAAGTTAGAGAATGTTGCGTAAAAGTCATTGATATTCTGTATACCCATTTTTCTCATTCTATTGCGCGCTACCAGAGATAGAATGTTGTATACCTCGGTTGCGTGGTTCTCAAATGGTGTGGCACTGGCAAGAAAAACACCTCTATCACCATTGTTTCTCAAGATGTGTTGAGAGATCAAAAATAACTGCTGTGCCATCTTAGATGGGGTTCCGCCTATGATGTTGCCGAATCTCTTGGTTTGCGATTTATCTACTGTTCCATCTGCGTTCAATGCTTCTGGCTTAGCTCCCTGGAAGATCTTACGGAAGTTGTGGACCTCATCTACTGATAAATGATCGAAACCCAAGTCACTCAGTGCCACGTTTCCTGCTTTAGATTGTGCTTTGCCTATAATCTCAGTGAGTTTCTCTTGTTGCTTGGCGGCAGACCGCTCACTCTGTCCTTCTGAAGATAATGCATCATCAAGATCAGTCATAGCTTCGCTCAACTGTTCTGGTGACAGTCCTAGTTTTAGCAGTCCCTCGTGGGATAATACTGATATTTCACCGTCTTTAATCCAACCTTTAGGATCTGCGCCTCTTTCACTTGTAAGTCGTTTAACATCTGGTTGTGTTAGTCCACCAAGGTTTACGATTGTTTCGTTGGGAAACATTGACTTGATAGTACCAATCCATGTGTTCGCTATTGTCGATTTTGGTACAACAAACACCGGTCGCTTGGTCCACCCCCTCTGCTTGGCCACTAGTGTAGCGACAAGCAGAGTGTGTGTTTTACCCACGCCTACGCCATAAGAAACCAACCCCACGCCTTTGTTGGTAAGCATTGATACGCCACTCGCTTGAGTATGAGATAGATTAAACTCTTTCTTTCTAAAGAACTTAGCCATGTTCTCGATCTGCACTGGAAACTTGGTGTAATCAGGGTTTACATACGAGTTCTTCTCTCGATTGTATCTAGTAACGATATCAGTCTGTACATCTTTGTCGAGTATGTTTCTGATGTAGTAATTAAATAATCTTGATGTATCTGCTTTAATATCACCCATTACATCTTTTTTACCGCGCGCTGCTCTTGCACCTGTGATGTATCGATTGATGTCCCACACATCAACGCCGTAACTCATTGGTAGTCTGTTCCGTCGCACATACTCTACAAACCCACTGACGATCTTTCTATCTGATTGATACTCGCTTTCTGCTTTTTGAATTACAATGCCGGTAACAAACCTGTCCATAGGATCAAATGTTATATCTGCTATTTTCAATGGTTTTGGTTTGACTGCCTCAAGTCCCGAGAGTTGTTTGGTGTACTGTGCTTGACCAAGATCTCTGACTATGGTGGCTTTGTCGTTTTCGAGCTGATCTATCTTCTCGTAGATGTCACCAGAGAAGTAGTTGATGTTGTGGTAAAACTTTCCACTTTCATAGTTGAGAATATCCTTAGCGCCAGCGTTGTATTTGACACTACCGTCTACCTTGGTGTCTCTTAGTACTTGTAGTTCCACCGGATCACTAGTTACCAGTCCACCAAATACCGTTTGGCTTTCAACCGTAGCCACCTTGCTTTTGTCTGGCTTGATAACTGCCGGTAGCTTATCTGACTTACTCGCTTTTCTAATGTGCTTGATTGTTTTACTTGCGTAGGATGGTTCGTCCTTGGTTTTAGATGACGTGGGTTTCTTTGATACTTTTGCGGTAGATTTTACATATCGAGGAGAAAGTCCATAATTTTTTATACTTTTATCAATCACTTCTGCCAACTGATCTTTTTTTTCTACTAGCTTTCTTTTTGCTGCTTCTATAGCTTCAACTTGAGTTCTACCTTCAGTTAAAAACATTCCGGTCTTACCTTCTGTTACTATCCAATCTTTACCTTCTTTACGAATGAATGTATCAACACCATCAACTATATCTATATTCTTACCTTTAACCTCTGTAAAACCTGTTTTCGCCAGGAAAATATACATTGCATCTTTATTTATTTTAACTTCTTTAGAAGCTTGTGGCTGCTTTTCCTTTTCCACTATTGTCTCTCCAGTCTCTTCTTTTTCAGATACAGGGTTGATTCTCTCAATATCCTCAATGGTCCCCTTCACATAAGTCTCTTGCTGACCAAACTTGTTAGTTCGCTCTTCAACCGTTCCCATGATGTTGTCTGAATTGGAAGTAAAGTACCAGTCACTCATTAGCTCTGCAGCTCTTTGTTGCCAATCTCCGGTGCTTTGTTTCTCGAACACAACTATATCTGTGCCAATACTAGTATCTGCGAATATGCCCTCTGGCAGTCTGTAGGCCGCTACAAGTTTACCCACCTTGGCGATCTCGATTTTACCCTTAGTGTTTGATTTCTTTAGGAATGATGAATTAACAACATATACTAGCTTCCCACCAGGTACGAGTGAATCAATACCTCGTTTGATAAAATACTCTTCCCATCTGCCTATGTTTGGTTCTTCGCCTTTACCTTTCTCGAATGAGGCTCTATCTCCGAAAGGAGGATTGCCTAGTACTAGATCATACTCTGGCTTGTGTGAAGCTTTCTCAAAGTTACCTGGGTTACCAAACTCCTGGCCATTGCCGATAGTAATACTAGCTTCTGGATTTAGTATTGATGCAATAGTTCCGGATACCTTCTGGTATTCATATCCTGTAAACACTAGGTTATCTGGCTTTCCCTCTAGTAGTGATCCAATGCCAATAGCCGGTTCAAGTGCTTTTTTACCAGGTGCAATAAGATCTGGCACTAGCGTGTGTGCTATGGACCATAACTTAGCGGTAACTTCTAGTGGTGTGTAGTATTCTGATAGTAAACCTTTACCAGTAGCTCCGGCAGATTCTTTGCCACCAGCACCAGAATACTGCCTTAACTTAGCTATCTCTGCTTCTGTGTAATCTTCTTTGTTTATAGAATAGTTGTGAAAATCAAGTATGAGTTCGGCTTCTACATTGATGTTTGATCGACCTACCTTTCCAACTCGCTGAGATCCTGCTCCAGATTCACTAGGCACTGTTGCCTGGTCATCCCCTGGGTTTTCATCAGGGATTGTATCTTGTTCTCGATCATCTGGCTGTCGTACTGCACCAGTGTCGGAAACTCGTTCGGGTCGAATGGCTGGGGTTTTGTCTGTGGCATCTTGTTCCTTTTCTTTTATTATACTCTCTTTAGAAGTAGCTGTCTTTTCACTAATAATTCGAGATTCGATACCACTTCTAGTAGTTATTATTTTCGTGCCTGTTTTGGGTGCTTCTACGGGCTTCGCCTCTGGTGGGTTTGCTTCTTTTTGGGCTTCTTTTGCAATAGAGCCTTGGGAATCTGCTTTGATTTGTTGTTTTGGAGCATAGATAGGTTCAATAGCCGTTGCGTTTGACTCAACAAGATCATTAATCTTAACTTTATCTTCATAAATAGTTGTGCCAGGTCTTTCTGCTTGATACTTTTCTGCAACCTCTTTGGTTAGACCAACATAATCTCCCGGTTTAATACTTTGTTTAGCTGCTCTATAGACTGTGATGTCACTATCTAGAGTGGTGCCTTCTGGTAAATTAGTTCTGGATACTATTTTTTTTAACTGATTATTAGTAGTGATTCTTTTATCTTCTCTTTTACCATCAAGGGTTTGTTTAGATAATTCCTGAGTATTCTTAATGTTTTGTTGTTTATTAGATATTTTTCCCACTCTAGATTCAGAATCTACTTGAGTAGTTTTCCCACCTTCAGTTGTGTCGGTGGGATTTTTTCCCTCCTCTGTGGGTTGATCTTCCTTCACTAATTCTTTGGTCTGCTGTTCTTCAATGGTCTTTTTAATGATAATGTCTTTGACGATCTTTTTAGCAACGTCCTCGTTTTTTTCGAGTACCTTTGATTTTTCTTCTTCTGACTTACCTTGTTCAACTGCTGTGTTGTACTCTGGTATTTGGTTTTTTAGTTCTTCTTCTATTTCATTAATGACCTGTTTTGATTGCTCCTGACCATTCCTAATGACATCTTGCGTAACATCTTTACCAGATGCAAGCTCGATGATTGCTCCACCGGCACCAAACACTAATCCACTAATACCTCCAACATGAAACTGCTGTTGAGCTATTGGAGAAAAGAAATCTAGTTTTTTATCTCTTGAGAATAAGTCAATGTTATACTGGCCAAGTTCTTCTGCTGCTTCTGAAAAATACTCTCCTGCTGCTACTAGAGAAGATTTGAATAATTTACTCACGATTGATTTTTCGATCTTATCGTCTACGGTTGTCATTCCCAGTGTACCCTTCAAGAATGGCAAGAACTGTAATGAGTTAGATACTGTAAGCATGGCTACATTGGCACCATAACTTTTATTGGCTGCTTTGTTAGCGATTTGTCTAGCTTCTACTTCTGATTTACCACTCGCTATAGCTTCTTGAAACATCTCATCATATGTGCCACCTGCTTCAAAAGCTGCTTCTGCATTTGCTGATAAGAAGCCTCCTGATATAGAACTCAGAATAAGTGTTTTTGTGGCAGAAAGCCCTAATACTCCTGCTAGCGATGCTCCTGCACCGGATCCAATGATAGAAAGCGGTAACATAGCGTACATAAATGGTACGCCTTGAGCGATCTGTGTGGTATAAAATCGTGGGTTGTACGAATCTTTCCATTCCCAACCATCTTTAAATTCGCTAGTATCTGCTCCTTTGTCGTACCACTCCCCACCTTGAGCTATGAGTTTATCTCCGAGTCCGTCTTTTCCTTGCCATTTGGCAACTTGTCCGGCACTAGAAATAATTTGACCAACACCAGTTTGTAGAGATGCGATTGTATCAACTGCCCCTGATGTAGCTCCATATTTACCAACCCTCTCTGTCTTGCCATCTTTTGTTGGTCGTATCTTGACTTGCTCATCATAAGTTTGGGATAATCCAACCTCATAATCTCTTTGTAGCTGCTCATCTCCCCTACCAAACATAGCCCTAGTTGCATTAACGATGTTTACTTCTTTAGCAGATGGGGTTAGTTGTGCTGATGTAGATTGTTTGCCGGAGGCTAGATCGTATAGACTAGGACCAGTTTTAAGTGGTAATCCTGATATAGAGCTTTTAAGCTGTGGGGATAGATCTTTTATAAGTTCTTGTTTACTTACTTTTAAGCCAGTGTCTTTTTTTTTACTAATAGTATCGCCTACGCTTTGAAATGTTTTCTTGGCCACATCTTTAGCTTTTTGAAAGAAAGTCTTTTTAGGTTCTTCTTGTGGTTTTGGCTGTTCTACCGGAACAAACGTATCCTGCTTCTTTTTAACAAAGTCTGCAAAGTACGGATTGTTCTTTTGTTTCTCTTGAAAAGATGCATCTTGACTAGGAGTTTTAACTGTAACTTCATCCTCTTTTTTTTTCTTGAAGTCTGCAAGATATGGATTAATCATAGTTTAATTTTCTTCAAAAGGGTTTTTATCTTGTTTAGGATCTGTTATACCATAAGATCCAAGATGACTTGGGTTAGCATACTGTTGAAATATACCATCAAACTCTTTTGTAGTATTTCCTGTTTCTTTCGTCCATCTTTTTCTAGCGTTTCTGTAAGACTCTGGGTCTACATAGCCGTCTGATCCTGAACTCGCTTGCATTGCTTCAGAAGAAAGTTTTGTATGATTCATTGTTATATCTGTTTTAGATTCACTTGTTGGAGAAGGTCTCATACCTGTCTGAATGACTTGTAATCCACCATTACTACCAACCATAAGCGCCTCACCGGTCTTATCATTAAATGATACCAGTTTATCGCCAGGACTCATCTGTAGCTGTGAAACAAACCCTTGTGGCATACCAGACTGTATCTCTAGTTTCTGTATCATGAGTTTCTGTGTACTGTCTAAATCACCATAATTCAAGTTACCCTTAGTAACTGCATTCATATAAGTAGTTAGGTTAGCACTAGCAGTAGCTCTATCTGATTCAAAGTCTGATCTTGCATCTCTCTCTTCACCTCTAACAATATCATAAACCTTGAGGTTGCGATCAAACTCTGAATTGTAGGCCTCACTGGCTCTGTTGTAATCTCCCTCCATGAAACCCATCATCATATTTATAACCGAGTATGAGGTGGTTAGTTGGTCGTTTATCGTGTTTAATTGTCTATTGACATAATCTAGGCGTTCATTAGCTTGTCGTTCAAATTCACCTATTCTTCCCTGTACTACATCTAAAGTTAAACCTTTTCCTCTTTGAGCATCTTTTTGTTGTCTTAGTTCTGCAACTATTTCATCTGCCTGTGATTTTAGATCTGTTTGACTTGACTCTAATCCGGCTACGCCTTTGGATTCTCTTAATTTAGCAAACTCTTCTGCACTACTAAATTGCTCTGGTTTAGCCATATCAGGAGTAAGCATAGCTTTAATATCATCTGCTGATCTTGTTTTAGAAGGTACTGCTCCATCCACTGCAAATGCTGAGTTTTGAAAATTATCTAGGTAAGGGTTTACTTGTTCTTTTGATGTTGGTTGTTGCCGTCTTGATCCAGGACCATGTAAATAGTTCCAGTCGGTACCAACTGCTTGACCTTTTAATTGATCGGATTGATTAACAACTTCTCGAGAAACTAACTGGCCTGCTCCTTGTTGAGGAGAATTAGCGTGTATTGTTCCAGACTCCCCAAATGTTCCTGATGCTTTATCATACTGATAACTTCCACCAGTTTTACTAGGATACCATCCTAGATTTTCAAATCCTCCACTTGGGGCCTTTATTCCTAATTGTGATGCTGTATTCGACATATTTAACTCCAGTATATAGTATTTTTCTTAATAATTCATTTATGATACTTGTTCTAAGAAAATATAATAATATATTTTATCTCCACTCTCTAGATTCGGGACGATTAAGTTAGTACTATTAACGTAGTAAGAATTAAAACCCGATGATGGCATTTTCTCCCACACAGTAAGACTATTAAACTTTATAAACAGCATTACAAACGGTACATATCCCAGACCATGAGCCACAGTTATTGATGCACCCGTAGAGGTAACCTCACCTTCCATGTGTACTTTGAACTGTTTTTTTCCAGTAGTAATAGTTGTTTGTTCCTCTGTAGCTGTTAGTACTGATATTCCTGGTGATGAAAACTTTAACCCATAATTTTCTGCTGGTGGTATTGTTGGTGCCGAAACGGTAACTGGAGTAGGCTTGAAGTTAGGTTCTCCATTTGTTCTGTACACAAGATAGCTATTAGTAATACTTGCAAAAGCATACACATTATTATCTGAGCCATTATCTTCTAAAACAAATCCGATTGCATTTCCATAAGACCAACCACCTCTGGAAACAACTTTTTCTACTAGACTAGAAACATTCATTGATTTAGTGCCTCCTGATATAGGATGGCCCTCGCTGTATGTAACCTGCTCTGATGTTAATGATCTGCCAAAAGGATAGCCGAAAGCTGCTGTGTTATCTTCATTGATCGCTTTAACCTTCCATTTCCAAGTACCAGATCCGCCCACACTACCATATTTATAAACCAATTCACATAAATTAAAGGTAGTGTTTATGTTTACATTTAAGTTTGTAAACCGGAGCGCGCCTTTGGAGTCATCTCCACTAAAATCCCCAACTAAACAAGAACCGCTATAATTGGTTGCGCCTGATTCAAGCCATGAATCACTTATTCCTTTTGTTGTTTCATTTGCCATATTAGTTTGCCGTTTCTGTCAAACTTCGTGCAAATATTATGCACTTTATATTTATAGTCGAGTCTGAAAACGTGTGAGCTTCGGTTGAACTTGTCCAAAAACTTTCTCTATTGTATGTAACTCTAATCCTACTAGAGTCAGCCCAAGCAGACACCTCACTATATCCAGATAAAGTAAACGCGCTCATGTCATAACCCTCGATAAAAGGTAGTTGATACCAATTCGTACCACTTCCACCATCCATATATGCAAGAAAGAATGGTGCATAGCCAAGACTATGATTAAAATCTACATAGGTAGCTTCTTGCGCCTCAGTATCGTGCCTAGATGCCCACATAGTCGGTAGAGTCAGCGATGATGAGAGAATATGACTTCCATGATACTGAACCGCTTTATACTTACTTGAGTATCCTAGTTGATACTCTTGTGCGGTTAGGACCTCTATATTTGGTTTTGCAAACTTAATACCTCTATCGCCAGTTAGAGCAATGTTTGAAATTGAAGAAAACGCTTGAGATAGATCAGCAAAGATCATGTATCTAAAGTAGTAAGTTGTGTTTGGTTGATTACCACCAGATAGTGGTGAGCCTATTGCCGGATAATTACTGATTACTATTTCGTCTGCATTAGCTTTTACTATAGAGCAAATGTTTTTATCTGTCGGTGCATAATTATTATATCCACCTTCATACATGTAGGCGTTTGCGTAGGTAGTTGCCGCCAAAAAAGAAAATGAAGCCGTAAGTTTTCTCCAGATTACAACCATTGGTGCATAATCTAAATCATGAGCAATCGTTACTGAGCCAACACCAGAACCATTGGTGGTAAACTGCGCATCTCCCCACTTATACATTTTCAGTGTTGAGTATTCGCTAGTAAGTTTTAGTTGGTTAGCAGTGTTGTTGATTACATCTGAACCAAAAGCAATTCCAATATTTGCCATAATTAAAATAGCCCTTGAGCATATCCAATAACTCCTATCATTATTCCATTCGCATCATAGAACTCTATTCTTCCGTCAACATTATTTAAAGTAATTGCTCCATTAGCTCCAGAAGCTATGAGTTGCCCCTGCATATTGACCTTAAATGGTGCATCTGCAAACTTGTTCGCGCCCATCCAAATACCACTACCGTCACCCTTGAATGATCTAGCACCGGTCCCAACCTCAAGAGCTGCAACACTTCTTAGATCGTCTAGGCCTGCTAGGTTGGTTGGATATGGTAGTGATTGACTCTCAATGTCATTAAAAGGATTGATCGTTTGCATATCAACTTGTGAATATCGCTATACTTTCTATCTCTGGTGCGTTATTACTACTTACTGTTGCAGTGAGTTTAATCTGGAGAGTTGTTGCCTCGATACCATCTTCTGCAAATACTACATTTTTAGCAGTATCATCTATCTCTGTAGTGAAGGCTACATAACCCTCATAATTCTTGTCATACAATAATGATAAAGAGCAACCTGCAGGCATACTAGAATAAGCAACTGTAACATTAGAGTAATTAGAATACATCTCTCTTTGTTGGACCATGACTCTAATTTCTAAATACGCTAGGGTTAGCTTATTGGACCAATCCAGTTTATCAATACCATATGTGCCAGAGTTCTTCCAAGACACATAGATGTCATTTCCGACCACTAGAATAGCTCCTATCTCTATGCTTGAAGTAACCAATGCTCCTCCACTTCTTTCTGAGATAGGGTATGGGAAGTCCATTATCAGTTTGTGATTCCTTGAATGTCTGCCGATTCTGTATACTCCCTGATCTGCAGGGTTACCCGAACCATTAGAAAAACCAAAAAGTATCTGGCCATTGGCATTAGCCACTGCACTAGGATAAACCTCGCCATAAGCAGTTGGAGACCAATCACCTGGGATCTTCATATAAAGTTCTAACGTCATTCCATCATAGTAGTAGATATTTCCCTGATTACCTGCTTGTACCAAGACAAAATTATCTGCCGGTATGAAAGCATTGATACCTACTTCTGGGATTGGATCTGTGCTAGTAGCATCTGTTGAGTAAGTATTCCATCTAATAATACTTGTTTTAGTAACATTGTCTGCTACATAAGTTCCAACAAGAAGATCGTTACCAATTTTACCTAGTGATTTAGCTCTTAGAGGAGCTTTGATAAATAAAGCATTTCCACTGTATGTTTCTGTACTTACTTGAGATATATAGTTTCCATTACCAATATAAAGAACAAAACCCTGTTCTATCATCGGGTGAAATTCATTATCAGTCTGTCTGTAGATCCTAGCATTAGCTGTAGCAAAATCTGCTGTTGTTGTAGTTTTAGTTGTGCCATCTGCAACTGAAGAGTAAATGTGTGCATGATAAACGCTACCAAGAGTTGGATAGAACACTGCTGCAAGAGTAAAGAATACCCAACCTGTAGTCATAGAGCCATTAGCAATAGTAGCTGTGCCTACCTCTACATTTGCCGAGTCGTGTATTTTAACTGTCCAGTTGCCCGTACCCACTCCATTAACATTGAGAGCAATACTCTCAATAGGCGAGTTAGTTGGTGTGAATGAACGTTTGTGGGTAACTCCTTCATTGACTGCTGTTGTATTAGTGTATGTTTGTCCTGTTGATCCTAGTTCTACTTGATCTAGGTTTAGTGGATTCCAATTTTCTACGAGATCTGTGGACCAGTTATTATCATCTGCTAGGGTTACTTTGATTCTGTGTAGCCAGTTTTGAGTAGCTAAATAAATATACCCCTGATATTCGTACATTCCCAAGATACCAGCTCCACCATTTGTAGGTACGATTGTATCGACTAGCCTCCATGTACCACCTGATGTATGCTCCCATACCTTGCCATCAGTGTAGCTACCCCAATACTGTGAACCAGTAGAAGAGCTAACTGAACATCTGCATAATGCTGTAATTGTTGTTGAGGTATCCTTAGCCATTGCTTGAGCTACTTTTAATATTCCAGGCTTACTGTGTGGGTCCCAACCTGTCATTTTATATAATGAATTAGCTACGCCTGACCACTTAGAATCGGCTAGGCCACCTTTGTTAAAGTCTTGGATTGGTATTATCCCAACTGTTCGTTTTACTGCCATATTAAGCCTCCGGTTTATTCTGCTTAGTCCAAATATTACTTGTTGGTTTACCTATCTTACTCCAAATGCTTATCAATAATCCATTGACGTATCTTCTAATTGTATCTGTAGTTCTGATAGTTTCGTTAAATATTTTTACAAAAACTTTACCGAAGGTGTCTGTAAAGGTTATTGTTTCGGTAAATGATCTAATACGGGTCTGAATTTTTGATAGAGTATCGGTAAGGGTTATTGTTTCGGATAAAGTTCGTAGATATGTTCCTACCTTAGAAAATGTTTCTGTTATTGTTATGGTTTCATTAAAACCCATTATTGATACTTTTGTAACTAAAACAGTATCTACAATAGATAAAACCTCAGAAAAAGAACTCTCAAATATATCAAGGATTATTTTATCTCCTGTTTCTTGAAGTAATAAGAATCCATCTTCTTGTAGTAAATAATTTGACATAGTTTTAGAACATTAGGAAGAAGTTACTTACTCCACCTAAAACCGCTGTGAAAGTTCCACTCGTAGTAAATGAATGAATTGTCTGATCGCCAGAAGTTGTGATTGTTCCACCTGTTGAAGTTGTAGAAATGCCATCACTGCCGTTGGTTGCGTAGGAGATGATAACAATTCCAGAACCACCATTTGCTCC
>Ga0163147_10004972_pt1 | contig 16538 bp, 16 predicted proteins | sample OliLakLV19MP6G1_FD_148597 | JGI IMG/M metagenome (GOLD analysis project Ga0163147, IMG submission 148597) | Freshwater microbial mat bacterial communities from Lake Vanda, McMurdo Dry Valleys, Antarctica- Oligotrophic Lake LV.19.MP6.G1 | ecosystem: Environmental > Aquatic > Freshwater > Lake >...
CGCCTACTGGATCATCAACATTCCTGATCGCCAGATCGAAGCCTACACGCAGCCGCGTATCGAGCAAAATGGCACAGCACGCTATGCCACCCAGACGATGTACACAGCCGATGACAGCCTGCCGCTGCTGCTGGACGGCGCGGCGATCGCGGCGATCCGGGTCGCTGACCTGCTGCCCTAACGCCGCGCTCAAGAATTACGAATGAATACCTCTGTTTCATGCTATGATCGAGACACCTGTCCATTGGCTGTATCGAGGCGATCATGCGTTCCACAGGCACATTGAACGCCCCTTCTGTAGCGTTGGATGCGCCCGCCGACCTGGATACGCTCACTATTCGTGACGTATTCCCGATCTCGGTGGCGCTGTACGAAAAGCTCGGCAGGAGCGGCGACCTCACTCCTGATGACAGCGTGGAACTGATCTACGGACGGATCATCAGGAAGCCGATGAAGAACGAAGCGCACATCCTGGTCAGCAATTTGTTGAACAGATGGCTGAATCGAGTCCTGCCGGATGGTTGGTTCGTCTCGATCGAGAACCCAGTCGCGCTGGATTGGAGTATGCCTGAACCGGACGCCAGCGTCGTGCGTGGGACAGAGCGCGATTATGCCGAGCGCCGCATCACGCCGGGTGACATTGGGTTGCTGGTCGAAGTGTCAGACAGCACGCTGACAGGCGATCGCGGCATCAAACTGCATATGTATGCCGAGGCGGGCATTGTCGCCTACTGGATCATCAACATTCCTGATCGCCAGATCGAAGCCTACACGCAGCCGCGTATCGAGCAAAATGGCACAGCACGCTATGCCACCCAGACGATGTACACAGCCGATGACAGCCTGCCGCTGGTGCTGGACGGCGCGGCGATCGCGGCGATCCGGGTGCGAGATTTACTTCCCTGAATGGCTGGAAAGGCGGTGTAACGAAAAATATTCTGGTGCAAAAGGACCGGTTTGCTCCATGCTCACGCCAATTTTAGCCACTAAACTTTATATCCCCCCGCCCCGTCCTGAAGTTGTCATGCGCTCTCGCTTGCTCGCGCGGTTGAACGAGGGTCTGCACGGCAAGCTGACTCTTGTCTCTGCTCCGGCTGGCTTTGGGAAAACCACGCTGATCAGCCAATGGGTTGCCGGTTGTGGACGAGCAGTTGCCTGGTTATCGCTGGATGGGGGAGATTATGATCGCGATCCAACACACTTTCTGCATTATGTGATCGCCGCGTTACAGCGCGTGGCAGCAGGGGATATTGGAAAAGGAGTGCTGGCGGCGTTACTCCAATCGCCTCAGCCGCCCCTTGAAGCGATTCTGGTCGCACTGCTCAACGAAATTGACACGATCTCGGATAATTTCCTGCTTGTGCTTGACGATTACCACCTGGTTGAGTCACTGCCGCTGGATCAGTCGCTCACCTTTCTCCTGGACCACCTGCCACCGCAGATGCACCTCGTGATCGCCACCCGCGAGGATCCTCAGCTCCCCCTGGCGCGCTTCCGGGCAAGGGGACAGTTGACTGAGCTGCGTGCCCCCGACCTGCGCTTTACCATCACCGAAGCCGCCGAATTTCTCAACGAGGTGATGGGATTGAATCTCTTAGCAGCAGATGTCGCCACCCTCGAATCGCGCACCGAAGGCTGGATTGCGGGTTTACAACTGGCAGCGCTCTCCATGCAGCGACGAACAGATACCGCCAGTTTCATCCAGGCTTTCACGGGCAGCCATCGCTTCGTGCTGGACTACCTGACTGAAGAGATTTTGCAGCGCCAGCCGGAAGCTGTTCGAGATTTCCTGCTAAAAACCTCTATTCTCAACAGATTAAGCGGTCCCCTGTGCGATGCGGTCACCGAGCAACCAGATGGACACGGGATGCTGAAAGCCCTGGAGCGAGGCAATCTGTTCGTCGTGCCGCTCGACGATCAGCGTCAATGGTATCGCTACCATCACCTCCTCGCGGATGTTCTGCAAACGCATCTGATGGATGAATCGCGCTATCAGGTGTCCACGCTGCACCACCGGGCAAGCCTATGGTATGCACAGCACGGTTTGTGGTCGGATGCTATCCGTCATGCGCTTGCCGCCGAAGATTTCGAACGGGCGGCAGACATGATTGAGTTGAACGGGTCGGCAATGCAAGCAAATTTCCAGTCCGCTACCTGGTTTTGCTGGGTAAAGGCACTGCCCGACGAACTGGTGCGCACTCGGCCCGTGCTCAGTGTTTGGTATGCCTATGGATTGTTCGGCAGTGGCGATATGGAGAGCGCGGAAACCCACCTGAAGAACGCTGAACGATGGCTGAAACCTGCCGAAGATGTGGATGAATGGACGGAGAACCCATCAGCCAAAATGGTCGTCGTGGACAAAGAGTCGTTTCGATCTCTCCCTGCGACAATCGCTACTGCCCGCGCCTATCGTGCCCAGGCGCTCGGCGACATACCCGGCGCGGTAAAGTATGCCTCCCAGGTCTTCGAACTGATCCCGCAGGAAGACCAACTCAGGCGCGACCAGGCGGCTTCACTCCTGGGGCTTGCACACTGGTCAAACGGGAATCTGGAAGCTGCCGACCGGATTTTCACCGATTATACGATGAAACTACGGGCTGCCGGTGACATCGCGCACGCCATCAGCCCAACGTTTGTTCTGGCGGATATCAGGATGGCGCTGGGGCGGTTACGCGAGGCCGAGCTTACACTCGATCAGTTGTTGCAACTTGTGCTGGATCAGGGGGAACCGCTGCCATTGGATACGGCTGAGTTGTACCGGGGACTCAGTGAGCTGCACCGTGAACGGGGTGACCTGAATGCCGCAGTGCAGCACCTGCGGAAGAGCAAGGAGCTAGGCGCACAATCCACCTTGCTGGATTGGCAGCGTCGTCTGTGCCTTGCTGAGGCGCGACTGAAGCAAACCCAGGGAGACCTGGATGGCGCACTCCAATCGCGGCAAAGCTGGTTATCGCCGTGACCACGGTCAAAACGCATGTCAAGAATATCTTCGAGAAACTTCAGGTGACGAATCGCTTTCAAGCCATCGCCCGCGCCAAAGAGTCAGATCTGCTGTAACACGCGGTCTGATCTGCAAATATCCTCCTCCTTCTCCCCCCGTAGAATGATGTTCCTCCGTTGCGTTTCGACTATGCTACGCAGACAAATAACGCATCGATATCCTTGAGGAATACGAAAGTCGCCATGAACACATACCGAAAAACCGCCATCATGGTCGGGTTACTCTGCCCCATCTTCATTCAAGAGATGGTGATGGCAGTCTGGCTGATCGTGAAAGGTTTCAACCCATCCACCGTCGCCGCCAAATCAACGGCAGCGAGTACACCCCAAGTTCAAATGAGTACAGCGAGATAAGGTTCCCAAATGAAAGCCATCGTCTATACACGATATGGATCACCAGATGTGCTTCACCTGCAAGAGATTGCAAAACCGGTGCCCAGGAACAATGAAGTCCTGGTCAGAGTCCGTGCGACAACGGTCACCGCTGGGGACTGGCGTATGCGAAAGGCTGACCCATTCGCTGCCAGACTATACAATGGTCTCATCAGACCGATGAAAGTAACGGTATTAGGTTTTGAACTGGCGGGGGAAATTGAGTCAATCGGCAAAGATGTCCGACGGTTCAAGGCAGGGGATCAGGTTTTTGCCTCCTGTGGTTTTGGGTTTGGCGCTTATGCTGAATACAAATGTCTGCCCGAAGATGGCGTCATGGCGATCAAACCAGCCAATATGAGCTATGAGGAGGCGGCGCCCGTCCCAAACGGAGCAACTCCGGCACTCCATTACCTCAGAGATAAGGGAAACCTCCAGAGCGGACAACGTGTGCTTATCATTGGTGCTTCGGGAAGCGTTGGCACCTATGCAGTGCAGATTGCCAGGTATTTTGGGGCTGAAGTGACCGGCGTCTGTAGTACAGGGAATATTGAACTGGTCACATCGCTTGGCGCCGATAGCGTCATCGATTACACCAGCCAGGATTTCGCGGAAGCAAGCGCACGCTATGATCTGATCTTTGACGCCGCTGGTAAAAGCTCGGCGTCAAAATCCAGGAAAGCACTGACTCAGCAGGGCGTCTACCTCACAATTATGAAGGGGGGAGGAAGCCAAAGTGAGCGGACGCGCGCTCTGGTTTTCCTCAAAGAGATGATCGAGGCGGGGAAGTTAAAGTCGGTCATCGACAGATGCTATCGCCTGGAGCAGACTGACGAGGCTCACCGGTATGTTGACATGGGGCAGAAAAAGGGACACGTAGTCATCACGGTGGAATCCAACACAACAGCCGGGCATGGTAACAAAATATAGGTCTCATCGTCTTTCGTGGGCTTTACCTGCTGAGGGAAACAGCGTGAAGGGTATGGAGGGTGGTCGAAAATCGAGACGACCCCTCCCTTGAGAGTGAATGCGTGATTCTGACTGTAAATGAACAGCTCTTTACCCACCGCCGCGCTGCCCTGCCTGAAATTGTTCATGCCGTATGGTGTTGGGCAACATCATCACAACACCGGCGCGTCTTGATCCACATACGGCACATCCAGCCCAAAGCCGGCATAATGCGGATCGGGCAGCGCCAGACCGAGCGCGTGCGCGGCAGCCAGCTCGCCCGCCGCTGGCGCGGTCATCACCCCGTGTCCGACATGCGCCACCGACAGGATCAACCCCGACACATCGGGATGCGGACAGATAATGGCGCGCTCGCTCTCGTAGCCGTGACGCGACCCATCGGCATCGACGCGGTACGCCGCTGTCTCGTCGCGGTACACATAATAGCCGATGTTGTGATGCAGCCCACGTAAATATTTCGGATCGTTGAAGCCCTCCCCCTCGCCGTGATCGAACTGGCGTGCCAGCAGCGCGAGCGTCAGCGACGGGAAGCGCGGGTCTTTCAGCCGCGCCAGGTGATCGCTCGGCTCCAGTACAGCGTCATGGTCGGGATTCGGCGTCAGCTCCGGCGCCCATTTGCTGTGCCAGCGGTATTCCCAACCGAAGATCGCGCCGGTGCCAGCTTCAGGACGGACATGTGGCGAGGGTGACTCCCCGATCAGCATCGGCATATCGTCGGTGAACCCGGCATGACGATACCCGGTCGTGAAGCTCTGACGCGGACGCAGGATCACTGGCAGCGCGATCCCCGACTCGCGCGCGACCACAGGCGCCCATCCGCCCGCTGCCAGCACCACGATCGGCGCGTGAATGGTGCCATAGGGGGTATGCACGCCGACGACCCGTCCCGACTCGTGCGTGATCGTCGTGCCGTCGATGCCGAGCAGCACTCTGGCATGGGGCGCCGCTCTGACGAAGGCGTGAATGAGCGCGTTGGAGTCGAGCCACCCGGCGATCGGGTCCCATTTGGCGGCGATTACGGCGCGTCCGATCGTCGGGAAACGGCGCTGCACTTCGTCGTGATCCAGGTATTCGATATGGCGCAGCCCGATGCTGTGCAGATGCGCCACGTCGCTGCGCAGGCTGGCGGCGTGCGAATCGGTCATCGCCAGAAACAGGTAGCCGCGTTCTTTCAGATGAATCGACGCCGACGCCCCTTCGCTCAGTTCGTCGTCGGCATGATGAAACACTTCGACGCTGCGCCGCATCTGCGCCATCAGCGGCAGCGCGGGCCAGCAGGTGCGGTAATTTTCCAGCGATGCCAGCGAGCTGCCCGCGCCCAACCGTTCTTCACGCTCGATCAGGATCGTTCTGATGCCGGGATGCGCCCGTTCCAGCGCCCAGCACGCCGCCGCGCCCGTCGGTCCGCCGCCGATGACGATCGCGTCGGCGCTGGTGGGCATGTCGTCGGCGCCAGGACGGACAAGAAAACGGTCACCGGGAAGCGAAGCAGACATGGCGTGACTCCAGATACGGCGATCGGCGCAGGGACGCATGACGATGTGTCTGCGTGAAAGATACCGCAAAATGCACACGCACGCGATTTCTCAAATCTGATTATGCCTGGGTGGAACCAGCGGGTGCAGCTCCAACCGTGATGCCGGAGAGCGCCTCCAGCGCCTTGACCAGCGCGTGATTGCCCTCGTGACCGAGACCCTGCGCTTGCAGCACACGATAGAGGTTGTCGATCAGGCTGGTCGCCAGTGCCGGGACGCCCAGCTCGCGCGATGCCTCCAGCACCAGCCGGATATCCTTCTGCTGCAGGTCGATGGTGAAGCCAGGACGCCAATCGCGGACGATCGCCTGGGTGCCGCGATTCGACAGCATCCAGCTGCCACCGGCGCCGCCCGCGACGGCGGCGATCGTCTTCGCCAGGTCGAGTCCGCCTGCCTGCGCGAAGATCAGCGCCTCGCTGACCGCCAGCATGTTGACCACCACGAGAATCTGATTGACCAGCTTGACCGTCTGCCCCGCGCCGATCGTCCCTACATGGGTGATCGTCCTGCCCATCGCCTGAAAGACGGGCACAGCACGCGCGTAGTCGGCTTCAGCGCCGCCGACCATGATCGACAGCGTACCCTTCGCCGCGCCCTCGCTGCCACCGCTGACCGGCGCATCCAGCATCGCCGCCCCGTGTTCAGCCAGCTTTGCCGCGATCGTGCGGGTGGCGCCGGGGCTGATAGTACTCATGTCGATCACCAGCGATCCAGTACGGACGCCGTGTATGACGCCCTGATCGCCGAGCAGGACCGCTTCCACGTCGGGCGTATCGCTGACACAGGTGATGATCACGTCCGAGCGGGCGGCGAGGTCGGCGGGCGAGTCGGCACGCTGTGCGCCGCGCGCGACCAGATCGTCGGCTTTATGGGCGGTGCGGTTCCACACGGTGACGGAAAAGCCGGCAGCGATCAGGTTGCGGGTCATCCCCTGCCCCATAATGCCCAAGCCGATGAAGCCGATGCGTTCGGTCATAAGGTGCCTTTCAAAAGTGCGATTCCACAAGAAAAGCGATGCTATCCTGTAGTAGACACTACATCAAGGGACAGCGCCATGATCCAACAAAAGGTTCTGAGAAACAGCCACCGTGCCGGGACACAACCCTGTGTGTCCTTGCTTACGTTTCCTTGCGTTTCCCGCGGTTTTGTACAAAGTATCCAACATTGTTCCCAGACTGCTTGCATTGCAATCGATTGCAGCCTATACTGAAACCTGTAAACGATTTTTTGAAAAGTGGCTTCACCTTCATAATGCGGTCACTGCAATTCCATGATTGTAAAAATAATGGAGGCGCCTATCACCAGACATCCCCACACGACGACCCACCCCTGAATTTGCCATGCGGTTCAACAAATTTTACTTTACACGCTCAGGAGTGACCTTTCCATGACACCCGTGTCTCTTCGTAAGCTGTTTTTCGTAGTCGTGATAGTCGGCTTGTTCGCCGCTTTAGGCGCCGCGCAAGTGCTGGCACAAGATACCTTTATGGGCAAGACCGCTGAAGAATTGTTCCCGATCCCCGGCATCGCCGCCAACGAACAGGAACAGCGGCTGGCATTCGAGGCGCTGATGGCGGCGGGTCTGCCCGACGGCACTGCCTTTGGTGCAGGACAGACGATCACCTTTGGCGTGCTGGGTCAGGGATCGCGCGGTGGTATCAGCGGCACGATCTATTTCTGGCGCAACGCTTTTGAAGCGGCGACCGGCGCGACGCTGGAGATCATCGAGATTCCCTACAACGAACTTGGCACCACCATCCCCGCCGACTTTCTGACCGAGCAAAATACCTATGACGCCTTCATCGGCGCCGCCTGGCAGTATGGCGACTGGGTGAGCAACGGCTGGATTCAGCCGCTCGACCCCTTCATGGGCGATGCGCGTTTCCCGGAATGGGACATCGCCAACGTCGCGCCCGCTTTCGCCGCTCTGCAGCAGTGGGACGGACAGACCTACGGCACCACCAACGACGGTGATGCACAGTTGTTTTACTACCGCAAGGACATCCTGGACGACCCGGACTGGCAGGCAGCATACGAGGCGGAAGTCGGATCGCCCATGCCCAACCCGCCGACCACCTGGCAGGAACTGCTCGCCGTGACCACCTTCTTCAACGGCAAGGACTGGAACGAAGACGGCGACCCCGATGACGGCATCAGCCTGCATCTGGCGGCGGGCGGTCAGGGTCACTTCCATTACGCGACGCTGGCGGCATCGTTCGCCGTCACGCCGTCGGACGGCGATGATGCGCGCGCTGTCAGTAAATTCGACAATGTGTTCTGGTTCGACCCTGAGACGATGGATCCGCTGATCAACCAGCCGGGACACGTCCGCGCGCTGGAATTCCTGCAAGAGCTGGCGGCGACCGGGCCCGAAGCGCAGTTCGGCTGGCAGCTGGGCGAGGCGTGGGACAACTTCCTGGGCGGCAATGCCATCGCTACTTTCTCGTGGGGGGACGTAGGCTCGCTGTCTCAGGACACCAGCCGATCGACCATCAAAGGCGTGCTGGGCGCCAGCGCGATCCTGTGCTCGTCGGAGTGGTACGACCGTGAAGTCGGTGAATTCGTCATGGACACGGAAAATCCGAACTGCGTCGGCAATACGACGGGCGGATCGTGGCACCCCACCATGTCGGCGTTCACCGATACCCCGGAATTGACCTACTACTTCATGGCGATGCTGGCAAACCCAGCGATCAACTTCTACAACGCCACGACGGGTTGGCAGGGGATCGACCCCAGCAGCCTGTATCACCTGTACGCCCCGCGCGGCACCGCTGACCCGGCTGACTATGCGGCGGTTGGCTTCGACGCGGGAGACATGGAACGCTACATCGCGGCGTATGGCGACAACGTGTTCGACAAGCCGACCTACCTGACCTATCTGCGTATCCCTGGCACGCTGGAATACATCCAGGAGACGCTGGATGTGCGCCTGAGCGAAGCGATGACCGGGCAGTCCACCGCCCAGGAAGCGCTCGACGCGACGGCGAACGACTGGAACGATGTGACCGACGGGCTGGATCGGGATAGTCAGCTGGAAATCTACCAGAACGCGATCGGGTTCGTCCCGTAAATTGTTGTTCTTCCCTCCCCCATGATGCTGTGAGGGAGGGGATGCCCTAAAACTAATCCGGGCATGGCAATCGCCATGCCCTTGTATTTGCCATCACTTACAACCATGAGGTGCGTTTATGAAACTGGGCGCCAAACACGTCTTTTTACTGCCCGGCGTGATCTGGGTGCTGCTGTTCACCCTGTTTCCGCTGGTGTACTCGTTCTATCTCAGCACCACCAATTTCCGCATGGGACGCGAACCGCAAAATGTCGGCTTTGAAAATTACGCCGAAATTTTAGGATTGGATGGCGATGGTGGCGACGAAAAAGCCCGCAACACCGCTGCGTTCAGCGGATTTCTGGTGGTGGGCAGCACGACGCTGACGCTGCTGTTCGGGACGTTTGTCGCCTGGGTGTTCAATCACGATCTGCCTTTTTTGAAACAGATGCGCGCCATCATCACCATGCCGCTGTTCGCGGCGCCGATCGCGGTCGGCTTTCTGGGGGTGATCATCTTCAATGAGACCAGCGGACCCGTCAACAACATCCTGCGCGGACTGGGCGGGAACGGGGTGAACTGGATCATCGATCCGACCGGGGCGCGGCTGGCGATCCTGATCACCGATGTATGGCAGTGGACGCCATTCGTCTTCATCATCGTGCTGGCTGCCATGCAGGGTATCCCCGATGACCTGTACGAGTCGGCACGGCTCGACACCAAAAACGGCTTTCAGATTTTCCGCCATATCACCCTGCCGCTGATCGCTCCGGCACTGGGCACGGTGATGCTGCTGCGGCTGGTCGAGACGATCAAGATTCTCGACATCCCGACCACGCTCACGCGCGGCGGACCAGGGCAGATCACCCAGACCTACACCTATTACATCTACGAGACGGGCTTACGCGGTTCGTTCCAGCTCGGCGATGCGTCGGCGCTGTCTTATCTGGTGGTGATCGTGGCGATCATCATCTCCAGTATTTATTTCTGGCGCGTGCGCGCCCGTTTCGACTGATCGGGAGCGAAAACATATGTCTACCATTCCCCAATCGATGCCTGTCAGCACGGCGCCCGCCGCGCGACGCACGCCGTTCGACATGCGCCAGCTCTCTCGAATCGGCATGATCCTGCTGGCGCTGGCGATCACCTTCTTCTCGCTGGCACCCTTTCTGTATGCCCTCACCACCTCGTTCAAGAGCCAGGGCGACTCGATCGACGGCACGGTCATCCCGTTTTTGCAGTATCAGCCGACACTGCTCAACTGGCAGCAGGAATTTGTCAGCGGCGGCGCGGAGACGTTCAAGGCGCTGCGCAACAGCGCGGCGATCGCCATCGGTTCGTGCATCGTAGCGACCACGCTGGGCACGCTGTCTGGCTACGGTCTGGCGCGTTTCAAATACCGGATCGGCAATCGCAATCTGGTGTCGTGGTTCATGTCACAGCGCTTTTTACCGCCGATCGCCACCGTGATCCCATTCGTGCTGCTCTTTCGTGATCTCGATCTGATCGACACCCTGCCGGGGTTGATCATCGTCAACGCGACCTTTACGCTGCCGTTTGCGGTGCTGATCATGCGCGACTATTTCGCGGATTTTCCGGCGGAACTGCGCGAGGCGGCGCTGGTGGACGGCGCCAACGAATACACCGTCTTCTGGCGGATCGCGCTGCCGCTGGCAGCTCCGGCACTGGTGGCGGCGGTGATCATCTGCTTTTCGTTTTCGTGGAACGAGTACCTGTTCGCCAGCGTGCTGACCAACCGCGACTGGAAGCCGTATCCGATGATGGTCGCCGGGACAGACTCGGTGCGCGGGATCATGTTCAACTTTGTGGCGACGCGGATGATCATCGCGGTGACGCTGCCAGTGATCCTGTCGCTGCTGGTGCAGCGCTTCATCGTGCGCGGGCTGACCTTCGGGGCAGTCAAGGGGTAGGCGCGGCGATTGATTGACCCCCGGTGCGTGCCGGGGGTATGATGATAACCAGTGAACAAGTCCTGAGGTGCAACGGTGAGCGTACAGCGCGCATTGATCACGACTGGTATGTTTTGGGACTTGCTCGATCAGGCGGAACGAGACGATCGGCGCCTGGAACTTATCGATGGCGAGATTGTAGAAGTGTCGCCTGAATTCAAACATGGGTTGCGGACACAGATATTGCAAACGGCGGTTGCCAACTACCTTGAGAATAACCCTGTTGGCGAGATTGTGAGCGAGGTTGATTTTTACATCCCGGAAGACGCGCTCAATACCCGTCGCCCTGACGCCACCCGCGCCAATCGGTGAAGGCAGTTCCAGCGAATAGCATCTCTACGATGGACGATGAGGGGTGTTTGATCAAAATAACGCGCCCCTCATCTTTCATCAAATATGGGTCATGACGCCGAGTCGGCGAACTCAACCGTGAAGGGGATCACTTGAATCACGTCGATTAGGACGCCGTTCGGGTCAACCGTGATGAAATGTCGCTGTCCGAAGTCCTCGCTCCGTAACGGAAGATGGAGCGGCAGACCCACACCCTCAATCAGTCGTGCATATTCCGCGTCGGCATTTTCGACTTCAAAATTGAGGAGCAAACCCTGAACGGGTTTACGAAATCCTTCGGGAATAGTCGCGTGTGTCGGATCGAGGAGTGCCAACTCGTACTTGCGCGCGTCGTCCTCTTTTTTCAGGCTGATGTACCAATCCGCCTCGAACACGATTGAAAAGCCGAAGTGATTGACGTAGAAATCGCGTGCATCTGCGATCTTCGGAGCGCACATCACGGGATAGAAACTGGTTAGTTGCATCGTCATTGCTCCATCGCTACAATACATACAGGCTGTATGTTTCTATGATACGTACAAACTGTATGTATGTCAAGCGGGAGCATGTTTCATAATGAAAAAAGCGGAACAGCGCGAACAGACAATGCGGACGCTGATCGAGATCGCGCGGGATAAGTTTGCGGAACATGGGTATGCAGGTGTCGCACTCGAAGATGTCGTCGCGGCGGCGGGCGTTACGCGCGGGGCGCTCTATCACCACTTTGATGGCAAAGAAGGATTGTTCCGCGCAGTGCTGAACGATGTGAGTCACGAGGTCAGCGCGCGGATCGAAGCGGCGGCAGATGCGGTGGGTGATGACTGGGAGATGTTAAAAATCGGCTGTCGTGCGTTCTTGGAAGTGGCGCTCGATCCGCATGTCGCTCGTATTCTGTTGATCGATGCCCCTGCCGTGTTGGGCTGGATGACGTGGCGTCAGATCGACGAACAAAATAGTATGCGCCTCTTGCGCGAAAAACTGACGACGCTGAGGGCACGCGGCATCATCGAAACCGCCTCGACTGACGCACTCGCGCATTTGCTGTCCGGCGCAATGAACGAACTGGCGCTGTGGATCGCGGGATCGGCGGAACCAGCCCACACACTGGACGAAGCAGCGGCGGCGCTGGATGGAATTCTGGAGCGACTGCGAGGTGCAGCGCTTCATCGTGCGCGGGCTGACCTTCGGGGCAGTCAAGGGGTAGGCGCGGCGATTGATTGACCCCCGGTGCGTGCCGGGGGTATACTCTATATACTGTACGAATGTCGGTGAGGCAGGATGATGCAGACAGAGCGGCTGCTGATCACGGTCGATGTATTCTGGCGAATGCTGGATATGCCGGAATATCAGGACAGGAAGCTTGAGCTGATAAACGGGGAGATCATCGAAGTGGCACCCATGCCTGATCATGGTCTGTCCAGCTCTGTCATTCACGGCACGATTTTTGCGCACCTGACAGGGCATCCCATCGGCAAAGTGGTTTTCGAGGTCGATTTTTACGTACCCGAAGACCCCGGCAATACGCGCCGTCCCGATGTGGCGTTCATCACGCTGGAGCGGCCAATGCAGCTTCCCCGCCACCCGCATCCCCGTCTCGTCCGCATGTGCCACCGCTGCCTGCTACCAGTCCGCACTTCACCTCGTTCAGCATCCCGGATACCGCTCCCGCCGCCTGCCTGAGCGCCCGTTGCAGTGTCCCCTCGCTCACCCGCTGCCCGAACCAGTCGTGCGTCAGTTCCGCGATCCGGTTCAGGGGCAGGAGTTGGCAGGCGTTCAGATACACCAGCAGCGCTTTGAACCGCCCACCGTACTGCGTCGGCTGCTGCACCCCATCCGGGAATGTCGCGCTCACCTGCCGTCGGCAGTGTGGACACCGCTTCTGTTCTGCCTGATGCTCGGTGACATACAACCGCAGCGGCGGCAGTTCGAACACCTGCCGCTTGCTCACCGTTTCCACTTCCCCCTGCCTCAGGTCGTGCTGGCAGTGCGGACAGCTTTCTACGGGGTGTACCACGACCTCGTCCGGCGCTGCCACCGCCTCCAGCGTCTCGCCCTTGTGCCCCGGCTGTCCTCCGCTCGCGCGTTTCCCTTGCTCGCGCTGGCTCTTGGGAGCGGGCTTTTTCAGCCCATCGCTGCTCGGCGGCTTGCTGCTGTTGCGGCTGTGCTTGGCAAGCTGTGTCTTCAGTTCAGCGATCTCGGCGCTCAACCGCTCGATTATCTGCTGCTGTTCTCGGATTAGGGCTAGGAGTTCTGCTTCGCGTTCGCTGTTCATGCCCAACTTTATAGCCCATTTCTTCCCCTTTGGCTATATCCCCTGAGCAGTTACACGGATTTTTGTCTCTTGGTTGCTATCGCGTCAAAATACCTCAAAAGGGTTCTGTGAATCAGATGATAAATGAGGCTTTCTGATGTCGTATTCGTCGCATATTCAATATCAAGCGTTACACACCGACATGCAAAATATGATTTTTGTTGAGTATTTTGAAGATTGGGATTTTGTTGGTGAGGTTGGCTACGAGCCACATCGTCACGATTATCATGAGATTCTATGGGTGCAGGCCGGCACGGCGCAGCACACCGTCGATCAAAAAACCATTGTCATTCCCGCACAGACTTTGGCGCTTGTGGCGCGTGGTCAGGTGCATTTTTTTGAAGAGACACGCCAACTCAAAGGCTATGTAGTGGCCTTTCACGAGGCTTTTTTGGAGAGCGGCGGGCCGCGACAAGTGATTGGGCCGCTGTTTCATTATCGCGGTGATCTGGATGTGCTGCCGCTGCCCCCCCACGAAAATACAGATTTTACGTCCCTGTTTGCCCTGCTCCATGCCGAATACGAACGCAACCCGCGTCCTGATAAACATGACTTTCTGCGCCCCTTACTTCATGCGCTGCTCGTGCGGGTTTTGTGGCTGCATCAAGCGACCCAACGTGAACACGCGCAACCCCTGCCCGCTGATGATGCTCGCTACCAGACGTTTATGGCAGTCTTGGAGACACATTTTACCCGCAAGCATGATGTTCTCTTCTACGCAGAGCAGCTGCACGTATCGCCGTCCGATCTCTCGCGCCTGCTCCAGCGCATGATGGGCCGCACGACCAAACAGGTCATCAGTGAGAGACTGATGCTGGAGTCCCAGCGGTTATTACAGTTCACGCGGTTGTCCATAAAAGAAATCGCGGCGCAGTTGGGCTTTGCAGATGCATTCCATTTCAGCAAAGCCTTCAAACGGCATATAGGACTCGCGCCACAAGCCTGGCGCGTCCAATGGTATACGTCTGTTTCTCTTCCTGCAAAAAATGACATGCTTTAACAAGCTTTTTCCATAGAACGCGGCGCTGTCTTCTTCTATTCTGACATGAATAGAGAAAGCGAGGCGTTTTATGCACATCCCAATCAGCCGCCGTCATCTGCTGCAAATTGCTGCCCTCACAAGCTTGCTTGGATCGACCTCTCAGTTGCCAGTTATGTCCCAAACCGCAACACCCGCGTCTGCTGTGGGAGCATTGGCGCAAGGAATGGCTACCGCTACCGCGTCCTTTCTGGCGGCGCTGGATGAATCACAACGTACCCGTGCCACGTATACCTTTGAAGACACGGAACGTACCCGTTGGCACTGGACAACACCGGACAGCTTCCCCCGTAACGGCTTGGCGGTGCGGGATATGACAGAGGCGCAGAAGAGGCTGGCATTTGCTTTGCTGCAAGCCAGTGTCTCGCCGCTCGGCTATGAAAAGGCGATCAACATCATGGCGCTGCAAAAAGAACTGGGCAGCGATGAGCAACGCTTTTACGTCACAGTATTTGGCACACCCGACGCAGACGTGTGGGGCTGGCGCTGGGAAGGCCACCATCTCTCACGCCATTTCACCGTCGTGGGAGACACGGTGAGTATGACGCCGTTCTTTCTGGGCGCATGGCCGCATGTCACAGAGGCTGGTTTGCGGGCCATGCCCCGCGAGGAACAGGCTGCCCGCGAACTTGTGCAGTCGCTCGATGACGCACAGCGGGTCGCGGCTGTCTTTCAGGTTAACACGCTTACGCAGCATGTGACGCAAAATGCAATTCAGGTCACGCCGCTCGATCCGGTGGGCATTGCATACATCGACCTCACGCCGTCGCAGCAAATTCTCGTCCGCGAGATCATTACAACCTACCTGAGCGTGCTGGCGGATGAAGTGGCGGCGGCGGTGCAGGAACGGATCGACACCGCTGGTTATGACACCATTCGCTTTGGCTGGGCGGGGGAGATGCAGCCGCGCCGCCCGCACTACTACCGCCTGCAAGGGTCGACGTTCCTACTGGAATTTGACTGTTCGCGCAGCGGAGGCACGCACATTCACAGTGTCTGGCGCGAATTTGAGCAGGATTTCGGTGCGGTCATGCTGACGGTTTAACGCGCATGGCTTCTGAACTGCCGCCTGGTGATCAATTTTCTGTGTTTTCACGTCACCAAATGCTCAGGCCGCGTTCTCTCTCTTCGGGGAGGACGCTTGCACTCATCGTTGGGCATGGGATCGGGCTGTGTGTAGGCATATGTATTATGAGCACGTACTGGTTTGGCGCACTGGCTCTTCCCGAACGTTTCCTGATGCTACGCTCTGGTCTGTTCGGCCTGATCTTTTTGCTGGCTTCATTTGCGATCACACCGCTGGTGCGCCTGGCAAAATGGGGCTGGGCCGCGTCCCTGCGCCGCCCGCTGGCCCTGTACGGCTTTGCCTTTATCGTGCTGCATCTGTACTGCTATGCGGTGCTGGAAAATGCGCTTAACTGGGAACTCATCGGGCGTGATCTGGCGGAACGACCGGCCATGAGCGCAGGCGTGATAGCGTTTCTGCTGCTCGTTCCCCTGGTCGTGACTTCAACACAGGGCTGGCAGCGGCGGCTGGGCAGACGCTGGAAACCGCTGCATCGGCTGATTTATGTTGCGCTGCCGCTGAGCGTACTGCATTTCTATTGGCTGGAACGCGATCTCAAAAGTGGGCCGCTGTTCTTTGCGGCACTCGTCGGGCTGCTGCTGCTGCTGCGCGTGCCGGCAGTGAGACGTGGCATCGGTTTTACAAGGCGATTTTTGCCTTCCAATCGCATTTACAAAAATGATCAAAAGGACACATGATGCGTCGTATCGTTTGTATTCTCACGGCTGCGGCAGCGCTTACGCTGCCCCTGTTGGTGCAGGCACAAGATGCCGAGTCACCCGCATTTCTGGAAGGGTTAGCCTTCCCCGACAGTCTGATCTGGTCTGTTGAAGAGCAAGTACTGTATTTTATTGAATACGGCGCGGATCGTATTGCCCGCACTGACGGCGAAAC
>Ga0163147_10004976_pt1 | contig 16531 bp, 7 predicted proteins | sample OliLakLV19MP6G1_FD_148597 | JGI IMG/M metagenome (GOLD analysis project Ga0163147, IMG submission 148597) | Freshwater microbial mat bacterial communities from Lake Vanda, McMurdo Dry Valleys, Antarctica- Oligotrophic Lake LV.19.MP6.G1 | ecosystem: Environmental > Aquatic > Freshwater > Lake >...
AGCGACGGAGTGCGGCCGCACTGTGTCGGCGCACGGCGCACAGCGCGGCGGATCTCGTGCCCCTGGTGCGCACCGCTGACCGCGCGCAGGCGCAGCAGCACGCGGACGCCCTCCAGGCCGCGCTGTGCGCCGCCGAGGCGCAGGTCGCGGACGCCACCGCAACGCTCCAGCAGCTGCGCGCCCAGCAGGATGCGGTGGCCCAAAGCCAGGCGGATCTGGCGCATGCGCCGCCGATGTTTGAATTGGATAATCGCAAGGATCAGCTGATGACGATGGTCAAGCTGTGTGCGGCGAACCTGGGGATGTGGACACGGGACACGTTTTTCCCGACGGCCTATGCCCAGGCGGGCTGGGAGCGGCTGCGGCCTTTTTTTGACCTGCCGGGCACGATCGTGGTGGACGGGGAGCGCACGGTGGTGACGTTCAGCGGGTTCAACGACCGTGCGCTCAATCGCGATCTGGCGGCGATCTGTGCGACGGTGCGCGAGCGCCAACCCCGCCTGCCGGATGGGACGACCTTAATCTGCGAGCTGGCCCAGCACCGGGGTCTCATCTCAGAGCGGCAGTAGCCGTTCCACTGGCCTGAATCCCTGATGACAGGCCATGGAGTATGCAGCATGACCTCTCGCTTCGGCAGCCAGGGCTGATGTGGGGTTTCCCTGTCTGATGGTCACAATAGTCCTGGGAACACGCATACCAAATGACAGGGGTCCTAGCAGGATGCAGGACCAATGGTGAATTGCGGCGCACGTGCTGAGCGTCTATAGTGGCTCTTGAGAGATTTTTTACGACGTTGCTGCCATCGTCTGCCTGCGCCATCCTTCCCACGAGGGTCGCTCCGCACGGTCTCTGTAAAATTCTCCATCCATAATCCGCCACCCTGACGGTCGTGCGGCGTTCTTTGGCGCGTCCGGCGTCCCGTTACGCCCGCCGATGGGCTGATCCTGTCAGGCGCTGCCCACCGCTATGCACGGTATGGGTATCACGATCATGCGGGTTTTTAACACGTTACGTATCAATGTTCTATTGAGAAGAGGTTTTCATGCTGCAGTACGCGGTCCGTCGGTGTTCCTTGCTCGTGCTCGTCATGCTGGTCTTCGGACTGGTCCATCCCGTCCTCGTTCAGCCGGTCGGCGCCCGTGCCAGCCAGGCGGACCAGCGGCTGCCTGAGGACGGGTCGGCGACTCCCCTGGCGTCTGCGCTCGGGGCTGCCCCAACGCCCGACGCCCTGGCCGATGCCGCGTTTCCGTCCCTGCTGACCGCCCAGAGCGCACCGAGTGTGCTGTTAGTGGTAGGCGGGACGCCGCCCCTCGCCGCCGGGACGGGTGATCGGCGGGTTGAAGATGAACTGCTGGCCCGTAACTATAGCGTCGTCGTCAAAAATCAGTCCGTGGCCACCACCGCTGATGCGACCGGCAAGGACCTCGTGATCATCTCCTCGACCGTGAGCGCCGGCACCGTCGGCACCAAGTTTCGCGATGTGGCGGTGCCGGTGCTGACCTGGGAGACCGCCCTGTATGCGCCGATGAACATGACCGATGGGTCGCTATCGTCGAACAACGGGGCTGGCTCACCCGCGACCACCAATCTCACGATCACCAACCCCAGCCATCCGCTGGCCGCTGGCTTGAGCAGTACCGTCGCGATCTTTAGCACCGCACAGTCGCTCGCCTATGGCACGCCCAGCAGCACGGCGCTGAAGATTGCTCCGCTGGGCGCCAGCACGAGCATGGTGGTCTACTTTGCCTATGATATCGGCGCGTCGATGGTTGGGCTGACCGCGCCCGCCCGGCGGATCGGCTTCTTCTTTAACCAGGGATTCCGGCCAGATTAATCCGCCAGCGCATCTGACATGAGACGGTCCCCACACGTGCCAGGATCACGCTCACCGTCGTGACGATCGCGTCGCCGAAATCCGACTGCTCTGGGTGGGTTCACCCGTGCCAGCACCCCGTCTCATTGCAAAGGGGCAGTGAATGCCAACTGGCCTGAATCCCTGTTAACAATACCAGCCCCACCGCCACGACAGCAGCGGGGTGGTCACTCTTTGCGGCGGCGGTGCGCTGGGCGATTGGTGGCACCGGGGCCTTCCCCACCGCCACGCCCACCACCGTGCCGACCAGCACCCCAACTAGCACCCCATTCCCGTCGCCGCTGCCCGGCGATGACATTCCGACCGTCACCGCCACGCCGTCGCCGCAGCCCGACCCCAGCCTGGATGTCTGCCAGGATGCCTTTGAACCCAACGATAGTCAGGCCCAGGCCCAGCCGTTGAGCTTCCCGGTCACCCAGGACCATGCCTTCTGCACGGCTAACGATGCCGACTGGGTCCGCTTCGAGGCCGCCCAGGGCGTGGCCTACCGCATCGAGACACGCAACCTGTTGCCCGGCGTCGATACCGTGGTCAGCGTGCATGACGCCACCGGCGCTCAGCTAGCCGAGAACGATGAGGGGCCATTCCCGCCCGCTGCCCGGTTCGACTGGACCAGCACAGTCGCTGGCACCGTCTGGGTACGTGTGCGACCCTACGACCCAACGCAGAGCAGCCCGCGCCACCAGTACCAGCTGCGTATCCGCCCGCTGACCTGCGTCGATGCCTGGGGTGACAACAGCACCGCCGCCCTGGCCAGTCCGGTCAGCGCCGGCAACCAGACCACCTTTGCCGCGTGTGCGAACGGCACCACCAACTGGATCGCCTTCACCGGCACGGCCAACACCTTCTATCGCCTGGAGCTGGTGAATGTGCCGCGGCAGATGTTCCTGCAGATGCAGGCGTATGCCAGCGACCAGACCACCCCACTGAGCTATCTGGATACCTCCACCAACCCCCGTGATCCGCTGGTGGTCTATGTCCGCCCGGCCCAAACTGGCACGGTCTACCTGAAGGTCTCCGTGACCTCGTCGATCACCCCCGAGATCCCGTTCTATGATCTGCGCATCACCACCGACAGTTGTCCGGATGCGCAGATCGAACCCAATGACCAGTTCACCAGCGCCCGGCTACTCAGCCCCGCGATGTCCTATGCCCTGGCGCTCTGCGGGGCCAATGATGTCGACTGGTTTGCCGTCAATGCCCAGGCGGGCACGACCTACCGCCTCGAAGGCACGGCAGCCGCTGGCCTCAACCCCCTGGTGTTCTCGCCGCGTTTACGCCTGTACAGCGACCCCAATGGCGCCGAGCTTTCAACTGGGTCAACGAACTCGGCGGTGCGTACCTGGACCGCTACCCAGACCGGTGTGTACTATGTGCGGATCGATAACAGCCGGTCGTCGAGCCTGAACGATCCGAGCTTCCAGTACATCCTGGCGCTCCAGGTCAACCCGACCTGTCCGGACAGCTATGAATCCACCGAACAAGCCGGGACCAGCCCGGCGCTGTCTGGGGGCGGGCGGCTCCTGCGCGCGCTGTGTGAGCAATCGGATGAGGATTGGGCCACGGTCAGCGTGACCCAGACCGGTCAGTACCGGGTAGAAGTCGTCAACTATCCCACCACGATGGCGGTGGGCCTGTGGATCATGGACAGCGACCGCACGACCACACTGGCCTTCAATAGTTCGGGATCCAGCACCTACCCCACGGTTGGCATCACCCTGACCGCAGGCACAACCTATGCGGTCAAAGTGGCCAATACCCTGAGCTTCGAGGGCGATATCACCCGCCGCTACGAGCTGTGTCTGACCGCCGCCGCCTCCTGCGTCGATCCGTATGAGCCGAATGCGACCAAGGCAGACGCGACCCTCATCCAGCCCGGCCAGGCGCAAACTCACTGGATGGTGCCCGGCCAGGATGTCGATGTGCTGCGCGTCGCGAGCGAGCTGGGCGCCCTCTACCGGCTACGGGTGACCACGCAGCAGCCGGATCTGCTCTTCAGGATGCGTATGGTCAGCGCTGGTGGGGGCGACGAGATCGTAACCAGCGATGCCAGCGGGACACTGACCGCTGTCTTTCTGGCTGGAGGCGAACCCACCCAGACGATCACGCTGAGCAATCTGTTACCGCGGGGTGGTTTCCTGCATACCTACCGGGTGCTGGTCGAACCTATCATGCCGGCGCAGCCCGCCGCCAGCACCCAGGCAAACGCCGTCCCGATCACGCCGGGATCGGTGGTGACGCGCACGCATCAGTTCCTGGGACAAACTGACTGGTATGTCTTCGAGGGTCTGGCTGGCCTGGACTACCACGTCACCGTCACGACGACCGGGCGTGACCAGTTCGAATTTGCGTATCTGCTGACCCACGACGCGGGGGCGAACCCGCGCCGGATCTATGTCGGCGACCGGGCCGAACCCACCGTCAATGGGGTGCAGGCGTTTTCCTATACCCCGCCGCAATCCGGCCTGATCTACCTGAAACTGCCCCACCGTGGTATGCCCAACGCGCTGAAAGGTTCGATCGTGAGCCTGGCGGCCAGCCCGATCAGCCAGACCCTGCCACCGACGATCGTGTTGGGGGATTACACCACCTTTCCCGAACCCTACGACACGCCTGAGGAAAGCCCGCTGGAGTATGCCACCCGGCAGCACTTCAATCAGGCGCGGCTGGCCCGTGGGCTGGCCCCGCTGGCCTTCAACGACAGCCTGAACAAGGCCGCCCGCACCCAGGCGTTTGATATGGAACTGCATCAGGTGGTGGTCGGTTATCCCAACGGCGATGACCAGCCGGCGGTCGGCCACGACGGCACCGATGGAACCACCGCAGACGACCGCGCGCACCGTGCTGGCTACACGGGCGGCGTGGGCGAGAACGGCTACGGCGCACCCAACCACACTGTGACCTCCGGAATCGCGCCAGTGAATGGCTGGATGGGAAGTACCCATGGTCACCGCGAGGCCATGCTGTCGCCCTGGAGCCGCGAGATCGGCATCGGGGTCGCCGGCGGCTATGCCTACAGCGTCTTCGGCAGCGCGCCCGGCATCCAGCCGGTCTTTATCAACAGCGATGCGCTGTCGACCGCTACGCGCCAGGTCACCGTGACCCTCAGCGCGCCCGACCCAAACGTGTACGGCGGTCAGGGCTGGAGCTTCGCGCTCAGCCACAGCCCGATCTTCACGCCGACGACCTGGACGCCCTACACCATCACGCAGGGCAGCTTCGCCAACCCCAATACCTACGGCGCACCGCAGCAGATCAGCTTTGTTACGCCGCTGGTCGTGGACTGGACGCTGCCGCCGGGCATCGGCGAACAGGCGGTCTATGTTAAGTACCGCACGCCCAATGGTACCGTGTATCTCAACCGCGATACGATTAGCGTGGCGCTGCCCACGGTGACGGACGCGAATCAGCCGGTGCTGCCGCCCGCGCTGCCCGCGTCGCTGAACCCGACCGCGCAGGGCGTCACGGCGTTTGACTATCCGCTCATGGCGGGGAATGGCCTGATGAGCCCGCGTGGGCTGGCGCTCCATGTCACCAGCTATCTGGCCGATGCCGGCCGCACCCACCAGGGGTCGAGCGTGGGCGCTGGGGCCGCCCTGAGCGAATTCGCGGTGCTGCGCCTCCCCGATGCGACCCCGCAGGATCCGAGCGATGACGCCTATCACCTACTCTGGGATGACCGGCTGTGGAACCTGACCCGCGATTGGTCGCAGGCGGGCGAGGTCTATCGCCTGCCCCGTGAGCGCGTTGGCGATGGGTTCTCCGATAGCATTACCCAGATTGCGCACACCACCGGCGCGGCCCACGGAATCGATAGCGGCGCGGCCTGGCAGATCACGTTTAATGATGGTACGGTCTGGGCCTTTGGCACCACGGCGGACAGCGCCTGGCGCTTCCGCGATGCGGCGGGCACGGCCCATATCTGGCGCTGGAACGTGGCCCAGGTGACGGATATCCACACCAACTATCAACGCTGGACCTATGCGACCGAGACCGATACGCGCAACGGGCAGCCGTTTGACCGGGCCGGCCAGGTGTCCCAGATCGCCTGGAATGGCAATGTTGCGCTGAGCAAACAGCCCGACCGCGCGATCATCTTCGAGTATGCCGCACGGGGCACTACTGACTCCAACCCGGCGACCAATCGCTTCTTCACGACCACCCGCCTGAACAGCATCACCGTGTTTGCCGGATCGGTCGAGACCCGGCGCTATGGGCTGGGCTACACGATCGTGGCCGATGGCCCGGCCAACCGGCTGGCGCTAACCAGCATCACGACCTATCGTGATGGAACGACCCCAACCGAACAGGTCGATCTCCAGTATCACGCACCGGAGATTGCGGGCGAGGGCGTCCATCTGGCCACGGTGGCGCTGAATGGCGGCCCATCGGTGGCCTACGCCTACACCCGCCAGACGGTCACGGGCATGCTGCGCTACACCAAACACCACACGCTGTTCAACCCCACGGCGGCGGAAGTGGCCGTCCTGACCGGGAGCGCTGGCCTGGTGGGCGCATCCGCCAATAAAAATTCCGCCGTGGCGGCGCAGCGGGCGGTGAGCACGGCGTCCGGCAACCCGTGTGCCGATCCGAACGTCGATCCCGCCAAGGTCCAGACGACGACGGTGAACGGCGCTGGGTCGGAGCATTCGACCAGCGACTGTGCTGGCAACAGCGAATTTGGCAAAGATCGCACCCAGCCACCCTACGATGGCCTGCCCTATAAAGGCGGCTGTGAGCCGGCCCCAGAAAGCGCTGGCCGCGCAGCCGAGTCCTCCCCTGAGCTGGCGATGGCGCGGATGACGACCGCCGCAGCGACCGGCGCATACTGCCATAAGGTGGTAGCCAACTATGAGGCGGTGACCCTGCCATCGGGCCAGCCCAGCGTGCGCACCCCGGCGACGTTTGAGGATATTCGCCAGCCCGACGGCTCCTACGAGTACCGCCAGACCGGCACGGTCTACGACCAGCACGGCAACGTCCTCTATCGGGACCACTTCGGCGTGATGGCCGACCCCAGCGATGACTGGTACACCCAACGCACGTACGGCAACCCGCAGTTCCCCGACCTGGTCACGGCGACGATGAACTATGATCAGCAGGGCACGCTGCGGGCAAAGACCACCTACGCCTATCTCCCAGGAACCCGCTTGCTGGCGGAAACCGGCCAGTGGCTGCTGGAAGAAGGACGCATTCTGACCAGCACCCTGCGCTATGACGCTCGTGGCCTGCTCGCGTCCATGTCTGATCCGACCGGGGCAACCACCACGTACGGCTACGATACGATCGGCAACACCATTGCGCTGACCAATCCGCTCGGCCTCGTCTCCCGCATGACCTACGATGATCATGGGCGGGTGGCGTCGCAAACGGATCCGCGCGGGGCAACGAAAACCTATCAGTACGATGCGGTCGGCAATCTCGATCACAGCATTGATGCGCTTGACCAGCGTACCACCTATGTCTACGATGCCCAGAAGCGCAAAATCGCTGCGATCAATCCTCGTGGTGCCGTTGTGGGCTATGGCTACAACGACCTGAATCAGCTGATCGTGATGACCAATACGCTGGGGCTGACCACGCACTACGAATACGATAGCCGTGGCCACCGGGTGACGACGATCGATCCGCTCGGCCGACGCACCACCGCCACCTACGAGTCCGCCCACGGCTGGCAGACGGCCAGCACCGATGCGCTCTCCGCCACCACCACCATGACCTATGATGGTGCGGGCAAGATCGTAGCGGTGACCAATCCGCTCCAGGATTCGACCAGCACCGTCTACGACGGGTCGAATCGGGTGATCGCCCGCACCGATGCGCTGAATAACACAACGCGCACGCAATACGATAGTTTTGGCCGCATGATCGCCCAGACCGATGCGCTCTCGGCCACCGCCCGCTACCAGTACGACAGCCTCAGCCGCCTCGTGGTGATGACCGACACCCTGGGCTACGCCACCCGCTATCAGTACGACGATGCCGGGCGCCAGACCGCCGTGATCAATCCCCGTGGGGCGGTCTCCCGATCCTTCTACAACGCGCTGGGTCAGGTGATCACCAGCACCGATGCGCTGAGCCAGACCACAGCCTTCGGCTACGATGTCGCCGACAATCAGACCGTCGTCACCGATACGCTGGGCATCCCGACCACCCGCCGCTACGACCTCCTCGGCCGGATGCTGGCGGAGACCAATGGCCTGAGCCAGACCAGCAGCTATGGCTATGATGCGGTCGGCAATCAGACCGTGATCACCGATACCCGTGGCTTTGTCACCCACCGCGTCTACGATCCCGCCAATCGGCTGGTGGCGATCACCGATGCGCTGAGCCAGACCACGGCGTTTGGCTATGATGCGGTCGGCAATCAGACCGTCATCACCGATACCCGTGGCTACGTCACCCGCGCTCAGTTCGATGCGGGCAACCGCCTCGTCGCCAGCACCAACCCGCTGACCCAGACCAGCGCCACCGGCTACGATCCGCTCGGGCGGGCGACCATCCTGACCAGCACGCTGGGCCTGACCATGACCAGCGCCTATGACGCCGGCGGCCGGATGATCACGTCCACCGATCAGCTCCGGCGCGCCACCCGCTACGACTACGATGCGGTCGGGCGCCGGACAGCGGTGATCGATCCGGCCGGTGTCCGCACGACCTTCGCGTACGATGCGGCGGGACGGCTGACGGCGGTGATCGAGAATGCGCAGGCAGGCGGGCCGGCCGATCCGCAGACCAACGTCACGACCCGCTTCACCTACGATGCGGTGGGCAATCTGATCACGAGCATCGATGCGAACACCCGGCCGACCACCCACACCTACGACCTGCTGAACCAGCGCACGGCCACCAGCGATCCGCTGGGACGCACGACCGTGCTGACCTACACGGCGCGGGGTGAGCTGGGCCTGAGCCGGGACGCGCTGGGCCGCGTCACCACCTACACCTACGATGACGGCGGGCGGCTCACCCTGCTCGACTATCCGGCGGGCACGCCCGATGTCACCTATGCCTATGATGCGGCCAGCAATGTCACCACCATGACCGATGGCACTGGCACAACCACCTACACCTACGACGCGCTGAGCCAGATGCGCACCCGAACCCACGCCGGACGCACCCTGACCTACACCTATACCCTGACCGGCCAGGTCGCGGCGCTGGACTACTGGAGCCTGGGCACGGTGGCCTTCACCTACGATGCCCTCGATCGACTGGCGACGCTGCAGCCCTGGGACGGTCCGGCCAGCAGCTACACCTATCGCGGCGACACCGCGCTGCCGGCGACGATCACGCGCGGCGGGATCACCTCGGCCTACACCTACACGGCGGCGCACGAGCTCGGCGCGATTGATCACCAGTATCTCGCGACCCGCCTCAATCGCTTTGGCTATACGACCGACGCGGTCAGCAACCGGCTGAGCAGCAGCGAGCTGGTCGCCGGGACGGTGCTCACGACGACCTACGGCTACGACCCGCTCCAGCGCCTGCGCGATGTTAGCTATCCGGCGCTGCCGGGTGGCCCGGCGGCGAGCAGTATCCACTACACGCTGGATGCGGTCGGCAACCGCCTGAGCGACGGCAGCACCAGCGCCACCTTCGACGCCGCCGACCAGGCCAGCGGCATGACCTACGATGGGGTGGGCAACCTGCTGAGCGATGGCACGACGACCTACACCTACGATGCCGCCAACCGCCTGCTGACGACGACGATCAGCGGCACGACCACGACCTACGCCTACAACGGCTGGGGCACCCTGGTGCAGGAACAGATCCAGACCGGCGCGACGATCACCACGACCGCCCTGATCCTCGATGAGCGCGATGGCTTGCCGCAGGTGCTCGGCGCGATCCGGTCGGATGGCGTGACGACGCTGTATGCCTACGGCAGCGAGGGCGTCCACGCCCAGCAGACCCGCACCGCCAGCAGCGCCGCCATTCACTACACCCTGCTCGATGCCCTCGGGAGCATTCGCGCCCTCGTCACCCCGGCCGGCGCGGTGGCGCGCACGATCCACTACGATGCTTGGGGCACCGTGCGCCACACCACGGGCACGGTGGCGACGCGGCTGGGCTACACGGGCGAGTGGATGGGCATGGTCGATGGGACGGTCTATCTGCGGGCGCGCCACTACCAGCCCGCCCTCGGCCGCTTCCTGCAGCGCGACAGCTTCCCCGGCATCCCCAGCAGCCCGCAGTCGCTGCACAAGTACACCTACGCCCACAATAACCCGCTCAAGCACACCGACCCGAGCGGCAACGTGATCCCGGTGCTGCTGGCGGTTGGGGTTCTGATAGCGGTGGCCGAATTCAGCCTGTCGGTCTATGATGCCTATACGACCTACGAGACGGTGATGGACCCGTGTATCAGCCTTGGGGAAAAAGGCCTCACGATCGCGCTCTTTGTGGGCGGGCTGTTCCTACCCGGCGGTGGTTATGCCAGTGGGGCCAAGGCGGTCGGTAAATCGGTGAAGGCGCTGGTCAACAACCTTGACCATGCGGACGAGGTGTTTGATGCCACCTATAAGGTCCGCAAAGTCTTCAGGAACACCGATACCGCCGCCGACACCGCCAATGGGCTGGACAATGCCGACGATGCCAACGATCTGATCAAGGCTACCAATGATGTCCCGTGTATTAAAAACAGCTTTGTCGCCGGCACACTGGTCAAGAGCGAACACGGTTTGGTCGTGATCGAAACACTCCGCGAAGGCGATCGGGTGTGGGCGGTTGACCCGGAAACGGGTGAGGCGGGCTACCACCTCATTACCTGGACGACCAACCACGCGACTGAGGACATCGTAACGATCGCGGTCACGCTCGCAAGGAGTCCTGAGTCTGAAACGGCGGAGACGGCGTTGACCGAATATATCGGGGCGACCGCGGAGCACCCGTTCTGGGTGGTAGGCCGAGGCTGGGTTGATGCGGGCGACCTGCAGGTTGGCGATATCCTGCTAGCCGCCGATGGACGACGGCTCGTGGTCACCGGAGTACAGCCGACCATACGCCACGTCCAGGTGTATAATTTCACCGTGGATACACTCCACACCTACACCGTCGGTCGGTTGGCTACGGTGGTTCATAATGTCGAGTGTATTGATCCATCAGATGTGCCCACGAAACCTAAGGTACCTACCATTGATGACTCTATTGATGATTTCGTTGGCAATTCAACACCTGGTAATGTTAGCAAGTCAGATCAATATTCAAGAGTTGGTGACTTTAGCCAGGCAAATACTGATTTTGATGCCTTAGTCGGATCGCAACCTGTAAAATCCCATCCAGGTGGGATTAGATCAGCAGAGTTTGACGGCAATATAACAATTAGCGTTCGACCAAACAGCTCCGGAGGCATGCCAACTATTCAAATTAATGTGCCTGGTAAAGCGGCTATAAAGGTGCGATATGACCCATGAAGCGAGTAAATGTTATTCAATACTCAGTTCTGATGAGGAATTGAACGTACATAGCGTTCTTGATTGTCTTATCCATGGACAAAGCATTCCCGATCTCAGCATCATTAAACAGGCAGGGTGGATTGCCGTTCCAGTAGAAAGTGCAAGTCATTTCGATTCGTTTGACATAGCGTGTCTTATTCATGCAATGCACGGAGCATCCACTCAGTACTTCTATGTTATTCCTTTTGAAGGATTTATGAATGTTGCCGAATATCTTAAGGTCACGTCATCGGTGGAGGGGATTACCTATGTTAATAAAACCTATTCATTCTTCAATATCATCATGGTAGCGGAAAATGCTTCATGGTTATGCATTGCCACCGTTCGAGATTACTTCATCTATGTTGGGTTACCTGAGTTTATAGAGGCTGCTGTAGGGAGGAGCATAGAAGCTCAGTACCTTGCTTTTCACACCTTTGCAACTAATCCTATCGGCCCAGATACGGTGAGGAATGAACTCGTGCGTATCCTTCATACATGTCGCATTGAATATGCCCATGCAGAAGCGGGTGAACCAATTGAATTACTGCTATAGAACAGTAGTGAAGTTAGTCGACGAACTTATAACGGGTTCCGATCCAATCTTTGTGATCGATCGGTCGGCGCCGATCGACCCCATTGATGAAGCCCCCTACCACACCGCCGGTGGCGTTGTGCTACCGGCGTAAACTGTCCCCAATTCAGCTATGACCCAGGCCCGCATCCAGCATCCCTGGTGCGGGCCTGCGCTGTTGCGACGGTCTATCTGTGGGCGCGCCACTACCAGCCCGCCCTCGGCCGCTTCCTGCAGCGCGACAGCTTCCCCGGCATCCCCAGCAGCCCGCAGTCGCTGCACAAGTACACCTACGCGCATAATAACGCGCTGAAGCACACCGACCCGAGCGGCAACGTGATCCCGGTGCTGCTGGCGGTTGGGGTTCTGATAGCGGTGGCGGAATTCAGCCTGTCGGTCTATGATGCCTATACGACCTACGAGACGGTGATGGACCCGTGTATCAGCCTTGGGGAAAAAGGCCTCACAATCGCCCTCTTTGTGGGCGGGCTGTTCTTACCCGGCGGTGGCTATGCCAGTGGGGCCAAGGCGGTCGGTAAATCGGTGAAAACCCTGGTCAATAATCTTGACCATGCGGACGAGGTGTTTGATGCCACCTACCAGGCCCGCAAAGTCTTCAGGAACACCGATACCGCCGCCGACACCGCCAACGGGCTGGACACTGCCGACGATGCCAACGATCTGATCAAGGCCACCAATGATGGACCCACCAAGCCCACGGTGCCGAAATTCTGCTCATTCACGCCGGACACCCCGGTGCTGACGATCAACGGCCTGCTGCCGATTGGCGGGCTGACGGTCGGAACGCTGGTGTGGGCCTGGGACGAGGCGACGCAGACCACCGGCTGGTATACGATCACCGACACCTGGGGGCACGCCGATCCGGTGCTGGTTGATCTCATGATCGACGGTGATCCGATCACGACGACCCCCGAGCATCCCTTCTTCACCGGGGAGCGCGGCTGGGTAGCGGCGAGCGACCTGCGGCTGGGCGATGCCATTCGCTCGGCTGCTGAGTCGTGGGGGGCCGTCGAGCGCATCGTGCTGCGGCACCAAACCCAGGTCATGTATAATCTGACGGTGGCCACCGCGCACACCTTCTTTGTTGGTGAGGGGCAGTGGCTGGTGCATAATGACTGCTTCGACTTTGGCAAATCCCTACCAAATGGTGCTGCTATTGAAGCATTAGTGGATAATGATGGTGTATTCTGGACTGCATTAAGTGTCCCAGATGCACTTAAAGGACAGGGTATTGGTAAAAGTCTCTTCGGTGATGCTTGGGATGCAATTGGAAAAAATGCGACAGCAGTTGGTGGGAAGTGGGCACCAGGTATGCCGGATAATCTCAATGCCTTCAACAAGAATATAAAGGCTGGAATGGACATTGACGCAGCGGCCATTAACACCTTTACCGGCAGCCAAGCGAAAGCACGTGGGTTTATCAAACCAGAATTTACGGTTTTGCGGGGAATGTCAGGTGATTATACAGAGGTTGAGGTGATTTTTCGATGAATGAGTATGCTATACATATCATGACCGCGCAATATGCAGCGCGGGCAGGGTGGAAACCGCATGAAATCCTGCGATTACTGTTAAAACGGATTGAACCTCGGTATCCTGGGGAAATCCCCTATATTGCCATGGATCATTGTATTGGAAGAGCATTTCAGATACCATTAAGAATTGTTCGTTCTATTGAACAATGGACTGGGTTTCCTTCCGAGGCTGGAACGCTGAGTGATGATGAAGTTGATATACTCCTGCAGCCATGGATCAACCAGTATGTCCAGAATGAGGAATTGACGGAAGAGGATAGCGGTCATTATGGAAGATAACATACACGTGTGGTATGAAAAGATAAAAAAACCGAATCAATTTTTCACCCCTGACGACGATTGTGAGTTGACGAACAACCTCTGGCTGGGCGAGGCCTGTTTTTGTCAAGCGAAATGGGACTCTTCCGCACTTTTGGTGGAGTCGATCTGCTTTTGCTCACGCCGCTAACACCCGTTGGCGGAGGAGATCAAACTTGGCGCGGCCATACCCACTCCGTTTAATCAGCTTGAGCCGCGTAATCTGGCCTTCGGTTTGGCCGTTGCTATAGGATAACGTCAAGGCGGCCAGCACCGCCGCCCGATCCCGGTGTAATCCTGTCGCAAATCGGCATAATTCAGGAATCCCACTCGCTTCCATGTCCTGCATCCATGCGGCGAAGCCAGCTGGTTGACGGTCACGAACCAGTTGGAGAAAGGTCTGCCCCAGCTGGTAGGCCGTGGCTGCTTCGGGACAGATGGCACACAGTCGCTCAAGGAGCGCCTGATCGGTGGGCTTAAGCTCGGCAGGACGACGCATGCAGAGCCACGCGGCTTGTCAGGCCGAGAGGTGGTGCTGTGACGGGCGCGGGGACACCGGGGTGCGCCCCGGCACCCGTCCGCGGCGCGGCGGCTGCACAGGCCGATCTGCGGGAGCCGGACCCAGATGCCGATGCTGGAGATAATGCAACACCTATTCTGTAAATTGTCATGGATTCCTTGAAATCCGTCGTCGTTATGCGGCCTCAAACGTCAGATAGGTCTTGCCGGTTTCCCACTCCTCGCTGATCTCCATCAGGATCGCACTGACCAGTCGGAGGCAGGACGCCTCGTTCGGAAAGATGCTCACCACCCGTGTCCGCCGCCGGATCTCTTTGTTCAGCCGCTCCACGCCATTGGTCGTGCGCAGCAGGCGCCGGTGGGCCGCTGGGAAGGCGAACACCGTCAGCCCTTCCGGGATCGCGGTCTCCAGCCAGGTGCTCAGCCGGGGCGCCGTTTTAGCGTATTTCTGCACCGTCTTGGCTAGCAGCGTGTCGGCCTCGTGCCGGTTGAGGGCCGTGAAGATCGCCCGGATGTCCGCGGCGACCTCGGCCCGCTGCTCCTGGCGCGGCACATACGCCCCGGCGTTCTGCTGGAGGTGGAACTGAAGGGTACCCTTTGGGTTGCTGCCAGGGCACACCGCCGAAGACGGCCCGCCGCGCCGCCTGAAGGCCACTGTGCGCATCGCTGACCACCAGCTGCACGCCGGCCAGGCCACGGGCCACCAAGCCTTGCAGGAACTGCCGCCAATGGACCTCCTGCTCGCTCAGCGATACGGATACCCCCAGCACCTGGCGGCGGCCCGCCCGGTCCACCCCGGTGGCGATCAGGACTGCCGCGTCGCGCACCTGGCCATCCTGGCGCACCTTCTCATAGCGCGCATCGAGGTACAGATACGTGATCTCGCCGAGCGAACGGGTGCGCCACTGCTCCAGAATGGGATCGAGCTGCGCGGTCGCGCGGCTGACCTGGCTCGACGAGAGCTCGACGCCGCAGAGCTGCTCAGTGATAGCCGCGACCCGGCGGGTGGAAACGCCCTGGACGTACATTTCCGCTAGCGCGAGGGTCAGTGCTCGCTCACTGCGCAGACCGCGCTCCAGGGCGCTTGGGTAGAAGCTCCCATCGCGCACCTGGGGCACGGCGAAGGTGACCTCGCCGACGCGGGTGGTCATGGTCTTGGGCTTGAAGCCGTTGGCGTACCCGCGCCGCTCCGGGGACCGCTCGTAGCGGCCGACGCCGAGATGTTGCTGGCGTTCGGCCTCCATGGCCGCGTTGATGATGGTCCGCATCAGGTCGGGCAGGGCGTCGAGGCCCTGGCTGGCGATCTGTTCCAAAAGCGCGGCAGATAGCGTACAATCGTGCTGGGTGGTCATGGTGAATCTCCTTGTGTGTGTTGTAGCTTCAAGGATACTCCATGACCTCCCAATCGTTAGCATGGAAGGGGGGGCCGCTGCCTCCTAATTCACAGAACGAATGATACACTATCATGCTGGACCACCCAGCGGGCAACTAAGGCCCGTGAGCCCAGATACCCCTGGCTGTGCAGATCGCGCCACAGTTGGCTGCCATTGTCGTATCCAGCGGCGATCTGCTGGGTAAGATAGGGAACAAAGGGGTCTAAAATGCTGGGTTGTTTCCGCCGATGCGCCCGTTCGGGAAACTGATCGGCGACCAGAAACTGTTGGACGGTGCGCCGACCGATGTGGAGTTCGCGGGCAATCGCCCGCACACCCAGGCCCTGCGTGTGGAGGTGGCGGACTTCTTCAAAACGGGCAATCCGCCGGGTCCGGCGCTCGTCCTGGTGCTGTTCAGCGCGCGTACGGCACCGAGAATCCGGTGCCATTTCACGGGTGGCGCTGGCTGCTGCCGGGACTATCGGCACCGTCGCAGACGATGGCTCCACTGGCGGCGGATCGCATGGGGGTGCCGTCACCGGATCGGCGGTGGCCGCCCGCAAACTGGCTTGGTGCCGATCAAACAGGCGTTGCAGGGTTTCCCGGAGATTGAGGAGCAAATGAAACCGATCCGCCACCTGGATCGCCTCGGGCGCACCACGCGTGGCTCCGTCCGCAAACGCTTCGGCGCGATCCCGACTAATCACTTCCACGCCGGGGTGATCCTGCAGCCACTGAACCAGCGTGTTCGCCAAACGATCCGGTAAGAGGTCGATGGGCTGATGGCGCTCCAAATCGACCAGGATCGTGCCATACGTTTGGCCTTTGCGAATCGCCCAATCATCAACCCCCAGCACGCGGGGCGTTGGGACGGCGGGGAGGGGTGCCTGGCGCATCAAGCG
>Ga0163147_10004983_pt1 | contig 16506 bp, 10 predicted proteins | sample OliLakLV19MP6G1_FD_148597 | JGI IMG/M metagenome (GOLD analysis project Ga0163147, IMG submission 148597) | Freshwater microbial mat bacterial communities from Lake Vanda, McMurdo Dry Valleys, Antarctica- Oligotrophic Lake LV.19.MP6.G1 | ecosystem: Environmental > Aquatic > Freshwater > Lake >...
ATAACGATAGTTGTATCAGTTTCAGATACTATATCTGGATTGACTATACTATGCAAGTAAATACTTGCAAATTGGCTTTCATCTGATCTTTCCTGAGCTATTGAATCTTGTTCAGTTATAGCTTTGACAGGTTCTTGTTCTGTATTAGTATCAGTATTGTAAACTGGAACAAGTTCAGCAACTGTGTTTACTGGCTCTAACTCTAATACAATCTCATCTGGAATATTATCTACAACTGGAACTTCCAGATTAATTAATTCATGTTCAGAGTTTAATTCAGTTACAATAATTTCTCCAATTGTTGTAGTTGTTTCAGGCTCTATAACTTGTTGTACAATAGCAGAATTATCCTGAGTATCCTCAGATAATTCCTGAACAGTCGGTTCAAGTTGTACAGCAGATTTAACTGATTTAGTAGCTCTAGGTTTTCTGGTTTTTTTAGGATTAGATATAACAGGTTCAAGCTCAATTATAATAGCTTGACTCTCTTCAATTGATTGAATTGGCTCAATTAATTTAATTGGTTCAATTAGTTTATTTGATTCAGCTAATTCAATTGGTTCAGCGGAAACAATAGTTTCAGGATCAGTAGTAGTACTAATAATGTCATTTTCTAAATCAGTAGTATCAGCAATAGGACTCAAACTATCTTCTTCTGGATCAACTAATGTAATGTTTCCAATTGCTTTACTAAGATTAGTTAAGTTTGTTCCAAGTCTGCGAGATAATTCAGATACCCTTCGTTTGGCTTTAGATATTAACGGTTCTTGATTTTCCTGTAATTCTTTTAAAGCTTCCTTTAAGATTTTGGCTTCTTCCTTATTCTTAGGGTTTAATTCAGCTTTAATTTCTTTTACCGTCTTACCTTCTTTGATTTTAGTATCAATATCTAAAATCAATTTAGCTTTGCTATTATCTGCTCTTTTCTTGTCTTGAGCTTTAAAGGCATTTTCAACTTCTTTGATTCTATCTGGCTTTAAAAAGTCATTAGCAAGAATATCCAGTTGATTTGAAAACGCTGTAGCTATCTTAACCTCTGTCATAGCATCAATCGCAGCTTTCAAATCTTCTGTAACTTCACCTTTATAAACTAAGTCTTCACTTATTCCTTGTTGTCCTAATTTTTCAATAGCATTATACAATCTATTCTGATCTGGAAAAAACTTAGTTATCTCTGGATTGTTTTTTAATACAGATATAGCTTGCTTAGTAGATAGCTTTTCTACAAGCAATCGTTTACTATTTTGTTCTACAGGATCAGAACTATTACTCTGTAAAATATTAGTAGCTTTGGCTAAAGCTGCTTGACTTAATTGATTGAAATAATTCTTGTCTTTTTCAGCTTGCGTTATAATATCAGCTAAAGCTTGCTTTATATGTGCCGGCTGTTTAGAATAGAATAATTTCTGATAAACTGATTTGTAACTATTTTCAGCAGCAGTAGCACCAGCTTTTAAAGAATAAAATACAACTTCATCTAAGCCAGTAATTCCATTAGTATTAGGATCAGATGTAACATTCTCTTTAAAGTTTTTGCTTGCAAAAGTATCCATGAGCAAATCCATGTTTCCAGTTTTGGAAGCAGCAGTACCCATATCAAAGCCAGACTTGTAACTCTCAAGCTTAATTTCTTCAGTAGCATCTTCTTTAGATAAACTACCATTGTTATAAGATTTTACAATAGCTTGAATTCTAGTATTGGCTTCTTTGATAGAACCTAGCCTACTTTCGATCTCTCCGATCTTGGAACTGATAGCAGCTTTATTATCTGCTTTATTCATAAATCCACCAACAACATTGAAAGCTTTACCGCCAAGCATTCCAAAAAATCCAGCCTCTAAACCTTTATCATCAAAAGCATCTTCTAAAAACTTAGTAACAACATTGTTACCTTTTTTACCTAAGTTAGTTCCAACTCTTTCTCCTGCTTGACTAGAAGCATAGTTTATCATTTCTTCTGGAAACTCACTAAATCCAGAAGCTAATGGCTTCAAGTATTTTTCGATAATACCCGGATTATATTTAACCCCAGACTTTAAAACTTCGTTCTGAGCAACATTAACTTCTTTACTTATAATACCAGTTCTAGTCCTACCTCTAATACCTTTGAATATTCCAGCTACCTGAAATAAATCAAAAGCAAAATTCATGGTGTTTAACTTATAAGTTGTCCAACCTGATTTGTTTCCTAAAGCTTTAGCAAATTGTTCCCTAGTTAAATCTTTAGGAACTTCATTCTGTCCGTTTAAAACCTTCTGAAATTCCTCATCACTCAAGTCAGCTAAGACTTTGTAAGAACTGTTCTTAACATTTTCTGAAACCTCAGTAGCATCTCTCATAGATTCAGCATTACGCATGAATCCAGCAATTGTACCAACTTCACCCCAATACTTAGTAGCATCACTAACTTTATCAGCAAGTTTTACAGTCTTTGCTAACCATCCAGCACCTTTAACTATGCCAGTACCACCAGCTAACATACTAATACCACTAGCTATAGATACGAGGTTTTGTGCCCACCAACCTGTATCTCCCCATTGCCAAGATTCACCGGGATTCTTCTGATATATAGGAGCAAATTCAGCATTCTTTTCTCTAATGCCTTTACCAAACTCAGTCATCCAATTACCAAACTCATATTCTTCTTTGGCTAAATAATCTGCAAATCTACCTCCAGTAATATCTCCAAAAGCACCAACACCTTCAATTGTACCACCTATCAATTCACCTACCACAGCTTGATTTAAAAATCCCCAAACTTGGCTACCCTTCGTTTGTTTACTTGCTCTAACTTTATCTAAGCTATCCATAGTATATACACCATAAGGCATATACTTTTCATACTCTTTAGGATCAATTGTAGTATTTGATCTATCATCAGATAAAATAGCACCTGTCTCTACATTAGGACTAGGAGTAGACAAGTTCTTCTGCAAGCTTGTACCTAATCTTGTAGGATCCGGTCTGACATCTTTAACTAAAGTCTGATTATCAAATCCTGTATTTTTATTCAAGCTTAAACCAAGCCCAGTACTTCTCTGCTTTCCCATATTTAGTTCTTACGAGTTTGAAGATAAACTGCTCTTTGAATATCATCTACAGACCTGAACAATATTCTTTCTTCTATTGGTGAATCTTCTGATACAGTAGGATTTAGAATAAAATCTGTAGCATCACCTAGATTCAAATTACGATCTCGATCTACCATAGTATTATTACCATCTTCTGCTAATTGATATACAGTATTTGTGCCAAGTGGTAAACCATTCTCATCTTTGTAAGTATGTCTTTTCTTTATAATTCTGTATTCACCTGACCCAATTTTAATAAGAGCAGATACAGCAGGTTTAGTATCAACTTTACTTTTATCAGTAATAGCTGCTAATTGTGGAGTCAATTTTGTTTTACTTAATTGTGGATAAGTTGCACTAGCAGCCATGTGTAATCCTTGTTCATACGAAGGTGTATTAGGCTTACTGACATTCATTAAATATTCACCAACTTTTAATCGTTCTTCACTACCACCACTACTAGGCAATACATACTGTTGTGGTAGTAATTTCTTTCCAGTCTTACTATCAATCACATTTATCATGTGAGGAAACCCAGAAGCTAATTCACCATCAGTAATAGTAGATTGAATTTTTATATCACCTTTTTTTACTTCTGGAAAAGTTTTATAAAGATGTTCTAAGATCTCATCAAAAGGTTGACCTGTTTCTGCCATCTGGTATTCACCCCCATTTTCAATCATGTGCCTACCAATCAATTCATTTACTTTTCTAATTGTACCAGACTTTTGACCCATATCCGGCTCATCCAGAATATTGAAAGTTTGACCCTTAGGAGCATTAGGATCAACTGACTTTTTATTTACATTGTCTTGAAATGATCTAGCTTGATCTATAATTTTATTCTGAATATAAGTCTTTCTACGATTAATCTCATCTATTGTAGTACCACCCCACATTTGTGGCATATATACCTTAGGAACTTTCTTATCCTTACTAGTATAAGGCTTATTCAATTCCTGCATAAACTCAGATTTACTAAGTTTAGGAATACCAACTTCTTCACCTTTCTGAAATTTGTACTCTTTCAAATAACTTTGATAAGACTTATCAGCATTTAAGTTATAATCAGGAGTTTCTTGATAAGCCATAACTTTACCTTCATAAGTTCCTTTAGCTACAGCTAATTCAGATTGTAACAATCGTTGTTGTTCTTTCAATTCATCGTAGTTACCAGCACCCCCTTGTTGATTCTGAGTTAAAGCTCTTTCTATTTGTTTTAGTTGAGCTTCTTTAATTTTAATATTATCTAAGATTTTCTCAATTGGAACTATCTCTTTTGCAATAATAACACCTTCATTGCTAATAGTAAGACTAGCATCAAATGTTTTATCTCTAGCATCAGTACGATCTTGCTTATACTTTTCTAGCTTCAACCTATTAGAAGCTTCAATACTTTCCATTAATATATTATCAGTAAGATACTTTGTATCAATACTGGTAAAACCTGCTTTATCAGCAGCAGGTAAAATAAATCCATCAGCAATTTGAGAAGATAGAATTGATTCAGCAAGTCCTTCTAATAATGCAGGACTAGCTTTAGCTTTATCAGGATCAATACCTTGAGATATTAAAAACTTAGTAAGTTCTTCATCGGTTATACCAAGTTGTTCAAACATGTCCATATCAAATGGATTACCATTCGATATAGTATTAACTTTAAACATTGCTTCTTCCTTAATCAATTCTGCATAAGCTGGATTAGTTTTTACAACCATCCTTAAAGCATCTGCAACTTCTTTTTCATCTACATAAGTTTGATCTCCTACTCGTAGATAACCTTTAGGAGTGGAGATATACTCATGCTTGTTGCCTTTACCATCAGTCCAAGTCAAAGGTTTCTTACTCTCTTTCCAATCTTTTACAAGATTCATCATATCTGTAGAAATATCTTTATTCTCTACAGAGTTATAACCTTGAAACATAGTAGTAGGTTTTCCTGTAACAGGATCAAATTCTACAGTACTATTTTGATTTTCAGATAACGCTAAAGCTCTATCATATTGGGTTTGTCTGATGCCATTCTCCTTAGCACCAACTCGTTTAGTTTGAGTTTCCCTATATTGGTCATAAGCAGTTTTATCTCTCAAAGCTGCTCTAACAGTATCGTTCTCATCAAACTCTGTTACTACTTTAGTCAACTCTCTTCCAATATTTTCATAGTCAGGTCTTTGAGATAAAGCATCTAATTTAGATCGAGTAGTACCTACCACTTCATCTACTAAAGGTTGGTAAGGATTACGAACATTTAAACCTTTCAAAGCTGAATTAGCTGTTGATAAATTAGCTTCATTAGTCCGATACCTTTGGTCTAATGTTTTACCTAAATCATCCAATGCTTGAAAGTTCATTGGAACATATGTACTCATAGGTTCAGCATAGCTTAAATCCCTTAACACTGCCATATTACATTACTTTAGGTAAGTATTTAGAAAGAATACCACTAAGACCATTTGTAGGATCAGTTTGTGGAGTATTTGTACTATAACCAGAATTACTAGTAATTCCAGTTTTCTTATACTTTTGCAAGACAGTTTCAAATGGGATACCGGCTTCTAAGTCTTGCATTGCTTGTATAATATTACTACGTTCCAATACACCAGTATCAGCATATTTAGTTAATTCAATAAGCATAGTTTGCCTATCTCTAATAGCCATGTTTTTATCTCTCTCACCCATCCGCAAATCTTCTGTAAGATTAGCAGCATTAGCACTAACTCTAGTAGCAATATCATCCTTCTGTTGCATCTGCATTAACTTATTTTGATTGATCAAACTAGTATTTGCAACTCTATTCTGATATTCTGCTTGGAGGCTTTGATTAACTAAAGCATTCTCTTGATTAACTTTATCTGTAGTTAATTGATTTTTCATACCAATACTTTGACCTCGCAATTGACCAAGTCTTGCAGCTAATACGGAACTACCAGAAGTATTACCAGTAATAACATTACCATAGTTTTGTTCTGAATTATTCACGTTAGCAATCATACCACTATTATCATATTGGGTACGAAGCTTAGGAGCTTGAGTTAGAACTGGATCAGGCACTTGTACTGACCTATTAGTTAATAACAGATTAGTTATGTTATCTACAAATGGAGATACTTTATTCAAGTCTAATCCAAATTTACCTTTAGGCATTTGTTGTTGCATCATTGCTTCTGCTTCTTGTTGAGCAGCTTGTTTCATCTGCTCTTGTGTATTGAACAATTCAATCATCGGATTTTCAGAAACTTTTTGAGCATTCCTGAAACCTTTATTTCTTTGCAAGTAAGTTTTACCTTTTTTGCTATCAGTGTCAGCTTGAGTTCTAACCATTTCTTCTGATTCAAACTTGTTAGATTCTAATAACTCTTTTGCAAGATCCGCAAAAGTTTTATTAGTACCGGGAACAGCCATACTATTAGAAAATACTTTACCTTTATAAATAACTTCACCACCTTCCACTTCTGCCTTCATTCCTTTATTCATAAGAATTACACCAGTATTACCATCTTTATTAGAATCTTCTTCGTGAGTATCACCTACAACTTTTATACCATTTGAATTTAGCTTCTTCAAATATCCACCGGAAATAGCAATAGGTTTAGCATCACCCATATCACCACCATAATTGTAATAGCCTTTAACGCCTAAACCCTTTGTAGGATAGTTTCTCATGATTTCAGCACTACGATCTTGCTCTATAAGCATTTCCTGTTGTTTTTGTAACTTCCGTTGTTCTTCTGCCTCTTTCTTGGCTTTAAGTGCATCAATCAAGCCTTTGCCAAGACCCAAAACTCCACCCGCTATTGAACCTACTGGGCCAAAAGAACTGCCAGCAGTAAAGCCCTGTAAGCCCTCCGATAGTGCTGATGTGGCTACTCCTAAACCTGAATTGTTCTCGTCTTGAACCCTACTATTTTGAGTAGAAAGCAATTGACTTAGAACCATACTTAATGATCCTAAGTCTCCACCATAGTTATACTTAACAATCTTTTTCATCATTAAATGTTTTTAAATCTAGTACCAGCAATACTAGGCTTTATGTCCAAACCAACTTCGATTATAGTCATCTCAATAAAGTTTGCATTAGTTATAACCAATCTAACTATGATATTATTAGATAAAAATGGTCTAATATTCATAACCTTACTAGCATTTAAATTTGCAGTATTAGGTTCGTCAGTAGCTAACAAAACTGCATTATCAGGATTAATTACAGTATCTCTGAATTTACCAAATATCCAACCATCACCCCTTTTAGCTAAGTTAGTATTGCCAATACCCGGCAAGTTAGTAACTCTACTTAATTGAATTAAACCACTACTTTGATTCTGATTGTAAACCATTATTTGATTAATAGTATTAGTATGACTAATGTCTTTATCAGAGAAAGCTTCTGTTAACCAACTTATATTAGCTATCACCAAACTCTGTTCTGTATTAGATAGACTAATATCAATGTAGCTGTTATAACTAAAACCATAGTAGTAACCTCTTAAATTTGGATTCAAATTGTGTGCCCACAATCCAAACAGTACAGTAGAAGGATTATTATAAATAGCTCGTAAACCTCTAATGCTAAACATATAAACAGTGGGAAAACAATCATGCTTACATACCCATTCTTGTCTAGCTAAATCGTAGCTATAAGTATGACCAGCATTGACTTCCTTACCATCGCTAGCTACAGTTGTTATAAACAATCTATGAAAGTCTTTGTCATAACCAACTGTAACTCCTGAACCATTAAAAGGATTATCTAAATAACTTACAACTCTCTTAAAAATAGTTTCAAACTCCCATCTGATAGCATTAGTCAATTCTTCTAATTGACCATTAAATAAATAAAATCTACCAGTAGTAGCATCAAAGAAAACAACTCCATTAGGACATACTATACAACTCCATTTACTTTTACTACCACTAAAAGCTCCATCACTTTCAATAACAGGTTTAGGCTTTTGTAAAAATAAGTCTGCACCATATAAAGCTACAGCACTATCACCAGTCTCAAGAACTTCCTGTGGATCAAAATAGTAAGTACCATATTCAGTAGTTACAAACAATCCATTATTATAACTTCTGACATTAGTAACTACACCAGTATTACGCTCCATTTCGGAATAGTCGTTAGCTCTAAATGTTCTGAATCGAATCATTGTAGATTCATCAGCTTGAACTAAGCTTCTAGCTATTCGATATGGAAACTTACTGATAGTATCGGTGGAACAAGTAGTATCTTCCGCACACCCCTTTTTGACAAATCGCCGGTAGAAGGAGAAAGCCTGTAATTTACTGTAATCACCGTTGTATCCGTAGTAGTTGCCATGCCTTAAATATTCAATCTCATCAAATGGTGCTTCTACAGGTACAACATATTGATGTAGCATACTCTTAGGATAAAACTTTTCCCAATCTTCTGTACCCTCCTGTCTTAGCCAAAGATTGGCAACATCATAAGCAGGTACAGTATATAATGCACCTACATAAGGATTAATCAATCCACTAGGAGTTGGCATTACATTGTGAAGCTTAAAACTATATTGAGCTATGACACAATCTCCTCCATGAACAAATCCTACTTCTAATGATGGTAAGAACGTAGTACCAGTAAAAATCAATTCTTGGCTATAATAATTATTATACAAGTCAGGTCTATAACTATAAAGGCTAGCCATTAATAAACCATGATCTGTATTAATCATAGTATTATCAAAGTCAACTTTTAAAGTTTCTTCACCTAACAAATTAGAATCAGGATCACCACTAATTAAAACATTCTCAGGATAATACTGAGTATTAGTAATCTTTCTGATTGCTTCATAATCATTATCATCTATAGTATCTTGGAGCATTCTATAATATGATAAAGCCCCATTAATAAAACTATGATCTGCTTCAACCCCTGGACTAGTTTCAGGAATGCTTATCTTAAAATGAGTCTTTAGATAATTAGCCGTAATAGTAGGAGTAGTATTTAATAAACTAAAATTGTGAAACCTAAAGCTTTCAGCATGTTCTACAGCAGTATGACTTAATGGAAGAGCAACAGGATCAACACTGTTATACTCTTTGTTACTGATATAACCTAAAGCAATGTGACTACTATTAGTAAAGTCTCTTTGAGCATAAAAGATACCCCAATAACAAATCTGAGATTTCAGTTCATCTGGAATAATTACATTACTTATGTCCAACCTTAAAACTCTAGTACATAATCCATCAAGATCAACAGTAGCTCCATCAAAAAATACATCATCGCCGAACCGTCTTTTGATATGTTCAAGACTTGGAGTCTTATGGTGTCTTACGTTTTCTCCTGCAAAGTCTGGAAAACAATCTGGATAAGTCTCAGTAGCATTCTCCCAATAACCCATAGTTCCATCAGCCTTAGAAGTATCAAAGACTTGAAAGAACTTAACCCCATCTCCTAAATCATTTGCAAGTTCCATTTGAGATAAATGGACAGCAGGATTAGCAGCAATAATATTTGATAATAACGCTGTCTCATCTAAACCAGTTAAGTTAGTACTAGGTCTTGCTAGAAGATCAAAATCACTTTCAGCAGAAGTATTTTCCCAATCTGTAGTACTTGCAACTCTACCGGGAATATGTAGTATGTTCCATACGCCTTTATGAGTATAGAATCCTATGTACATTGCATAGACTTCATCAGGAAAAAAGCCTTGTAAACTTACTTGACGATTAGGGTCTTTATAACTTTCATCAGGTAAATCAGATTCGATGCCAATTGCAAATTCGTAGTTCCAGTTAATTATAACAGCATTAGCAATCTCTTGCAAGCTTTCAGGATCAATACTATCTTCCGTAAGATTTCCTAAATACAATCTCTTATCAAGTATTGTACCAGTTTCTGCTTTGGTATATTTAGCATTTACTCCTAAAACTTCTTCAATACTTATAACTGAATCAACTTGACCAGTTACAATATATTCCATGCTGCTAGAAGTTATATCAATTTCTAATTCTGTAAAAGCTGATACAACTCCTCCACCTGTTCTAACTACACCTACAACTAATTTAGGATAGTTAGTATCTATGTTAGTAAATACTAGTCTTATACTTTTGCCAGTCCTGATAGTGTCTATTGTAGCATCAGAGCCTTCAAAATCAATTATGGTATAATTATCACCTGATACATACGGGTTAGTTTCAGTCGAAAGATGAGAGTCAATTAAAGCCTCATAGATGTTAATCGTAGTAGCTGTTATAAATGGATCAGTTCTACTACCATCAATACTTTCATATTGAGTAAATACCGAATAGTTGCCAGTTAATAATTGACCTCCGGAATTTCTAATTGTCACCGAACTTATCTGAGGTGGGCATGTGTCTGGAATCAATTCTAACAAATTTATGTTAGCTTCATCCACAATAAATTTAGTTGTAGGATTAACTTCAAATGGTAAGCAATCTAAATTTATTGATCTTATATTATTAGCATTAGATGTAACACCTTCCCACCACACTAAAATCAAATCACCTTTAAAATTATATTCATATACTCCTTGAATTGGAGTAGTTACTGTAAATATTAAAGTAATCGATTTTAGAACATCAGTCCTAATATTATTCTTAACTCTACTAATTGTGCTAACAGATTCAAAAACACCTGACACTAATTCAGTGTTGACTGAAAATAAAATATCTTCTACAGGTGTTGATATAAACCCTGTAGAAGTTCCAACTTTATTAGTACCAATTTGTAAAGTACCCGGTTCATTAGTTTTGCCAGTTTGATATTTATTTACTATATTTCTGGCTTTAACTAAACTACCTATAGGTCTTTCAGATTTATTAGTACTTGTTATAAGACCGATAGGTTTCATTAGCCTCTAGTTGATGGTAAGTTAAATATTCGCTTGTTTGCGTAGAAGGATTCTTCCGGACTTGGAGTATTACAAGCATTCCTAGCTCTACTCCTATAAGTTTCACATAGTTGCATTAATTCAGGATAAACAAACATAGGATGCTTTAGACCTCTTAAAGTCAAGTATGTAATAACCTTATAAGAAATATAGTCTAGCAAAGGTTCTATTGCTGGTATCTGTAATTGACCACTAATTGTCGGATAATAGTGAATATCTACATGACCACTTTCTGTACCAAACCATACATAAGGATACTCTAAGTAATAAACATTTACTCTATAATCAGCAACAGCAAAGTTTCTAGTTCCTTGTAAAGATGGATTGTAAAACACAGGAGCTAATATGTTATTGCCAATCTGCAATTTATCTAAAGCTTCAAAAGTACAAGGTAGTTTCAGTTTGTAATTAGCTATAACTGAATCAGCATCTACAACTATACCAAAAATATCCTTATTAGCCATATCTCTAAAACAACCTAGAACCCATCCATCTAAGTCACCTCTCCAACCATCTTCTGTAATACCGAAGTTAGTTGCTAGTCTGGAAACAAACGTGTCAAGACTAATCCGTTTATGAATGCTTACGCTCATACTTTTGGTATGTTAATGCTAGATCAGGATTTGCCTGTATAGCTTTTGTGAAAACTCTTAAAGCATTAAGATTATCTACAGTTCTTGTAAGATGATAACTACCATATTTTATATAACTCAAAGTGTAGTTATTCAATTCTTTACAATACTTAGGTCTATACTGTATTCTTAACCACGGCTTAGGTTTATCGTAATATTCAAAGTACTTCTGCCCATCAAGACAATCCTTGCTATACACTTTAATACCCTGAGCTTCCAAGGCTTTTTTATTCCTAAAGCTTTTGACTCTATCTAATAAAAGTCTAGGCTTATCATTCTCATCCAGCTTAACTCGTGGTATATAGATTATAGCTTTTAAATTAAAAAAGACTTGACCATTCCAAGTAAGACAAGGTTCCTTACTTTTATGAATCAGTTGTTCTAGTATCCATGAATTATAAAAAGCTAAATTAATTACGTATTCTTCATAAGTTAAGTTATTAGCTATACCGTAATAAGCTAATTTATCTTCTAACTCATTTATATTTACTTTATAACTATCTCTATCTTTAAGCATCCGTTCTGACAAGTCTGACTCCATCTGCCCAATTAAAGAATTAATTCGTTCTATCTGATCTTTATAAACTTTGTGCTGTTGTACTAATTCAAATACTTTTGAATGAATGTATCTTTTGAAAAATACGTAAGCTTCTTTGTTTTCTCGAATCTTACATAAAGAAACTTTAAGTCCAAATCCGTTTGGATTAATTTTAACCTTGACCTGATTCTGAATTTGCATAGGATTGAGTGTTAGTGTCTTTTGCTTGCTGATAACTACCTAATATTGTCTGATACGCCAAAGCAACTAAATCAGCAGGATAAGGTAGTATATCATCGTCTGTTAAACAATTAGCAGATCCTTGATTAACTTCTTCTACTGATTGTGGATCAGCAAAAGCATGTCTAATCATAATATACTTAGGCATAACTGAGTTAAACACATAGATTCGATTATCACCATAGGTATACCGAATATGTTCTTTACCAACTTCATTACAATGAGCATATCGCATGTTATTATAATCCGTGTAAGTAAATCCATATTGTCCATTAGGATTACCTACATAATTAAACGGTGCATGAGAATGAACAGTAATTATTGCGGGAACGTCTTGAACTGATCGTAACATAATAGTAGGATCAGAACTTAAACCAACTTGATCTAAAACAGCATTATAAGATTCTAGCGTTAAGTACAAGCTTTGCAAAGCGTCTCGTCTTAAACTAGGAACATTACGTTCGCTGTCTCTTCTTAATAGTAATGGCATTAAAGCTTTGAATCGTTGTTTAATCAACTCTACAAAACTATACTCTGTAGCTCTTCCAAGCTCGTGAGCTATACCATAACCAAACTTGTTTAATGTTTGCATCTTGTCTTAATAAAGTTTGGGGAGTATTTCTACTCCCCTTACCAAAACTAACAAATTATAATCCCATGTACTTATTATTCTGTTAATAGTGTAGGACTACCCAAAAGCAAATCGTCAATTGTAGCATTTTTAGCTTCGATAATTTGATCTTTCTTAGCTATGACTTTTGTAGACTTAACTTGATTATTAATCAGCAAGCCTATAAAATTGACAACACCCATAACACTAGCAATTACAACTTTAATAGAATCAGTTATCCATGTAATTCCATGATCTGCTGTAAGTAGCCAAAAGCCTACACCACTAACTGCTGTAAGAATTACAGTAATTGTAGCAAACAAATTCTTATTGTTTACTTCGAGTTTATCTACTAGTCCTTGAATAAAACTAGTAATACCTCTACCAACTGCGTTGATTTGTAAAAACTCCAAAATTCCCTGAAGTGTCATACGATTGATGTTTAGTTATTAAGAATGATGAAACAGATATTTAATTTTTAAAGCTCTACTTGGAAAATCCCCAAAAGGATTACCACCCCTAAGTTTTTCAAATGTTGCTACAAATAGGTACAACTCTTTATCATTTTGTTTTACCACGGCACAACCTATAGCTAATGAATCATCTTGTTTTATAAGATCAGCTATATCACCATCTAAAGTTTCTACAAGTATTATACAGCTTTCCTGCATAAAACAATTTAAAATAACCTGTGCTGTAGAAAGATCAACTAGCCGTCTTGTCAATCGTTGCTTCCAAGACTTATGATTACTATACCTCTCATCCACCAAGCTTATATAAACTGGATGACCTAATTTTGGTACTCCACCATTATTTTCAACCCGTAGTACTGCTACTCTATTGTAGATATTAGTATCGTAAGCTTCTGTTAATAACTGAGCTAATTGCAAATAACTTTCCATGTATTTTTTAAAAGCTATTCGTTTTAAACCAAATTTAATTAGAGGTATCATAATTATTATAGGTATAATGATTAACCAAACAACTAAAGCTTTTTCATTTATTGTCATACAGGATCAAATTTGCAATTTCGCTCAAACCTACAATTAGATTGTAGGTGCATTAGTAGAGTGGTCACTAATTGGTATTACAGTCCAACCTAGAATTTCAGGATTAATCAGACCTTTGCTTTTAGCTAATTGTAAACAGTTAGCTACAGTAATAAAATTTGATTTAACCTCAAAAGTATAAGCTTCTCTTACAGTTATTGTAGGAAACCAAGTTTGTTTCTTTTTAACGTCAGAAACAACAGACACAAGGAAATGTATCATAGTAGTTCAGATTGTTATAGAGCCAACTTGAGATGTAAAATTATTCACAACTTCTGCGTTAACTCCGTTAGTAATAAGTATAAACCTTTTTTAGCTGTTACTATTGCTATGTTAGTATTTTATTACAGAAGCCCTAAAAGTTCCACTTGCAGGATCAATAGCAGATCCTGTGGAATTGTAAGCTTCAACGCTTACCGTATTTGTTGCGGATACCCACGGTTGACCAAAAATTAATCCAGTAGATTTACTGCCATTATCTATGCCAACCAGAACGACATCTCCAATTGTAGCACCAGTTACCGTAATTGTCAAAGTTGCAGTAGCTAAAGAAGCTATACTACCGTAATCCAATACCCCGGTTCCAGTTAAAGTTTTACTTAAAATATGCCGAGTACTTGCGGTTGTTACAAAATAATTAGTGCCATCAAACTCAACTGCGCCATTTATAGGTGTAGTTAAGTTTGTGCCAGAAGTAAGTTGTACTGGTGCAACTAAGGTAGTTCCAGCGGCTAAAGTTAATCTTGATGTTGGTGTAATGCCAAGACCTACTAATCCACTTCTATTAATTATCATGTGTCGATTGTAAGAATCACCACCATTACCAACTTCAAGAATATTAAGTTCTTGGGTTCTACGATGTGTACCAGAAGCAACCGATGGTGGGGAACTAACAGTAAACACAGTTGTAGAAGATACGGCTATTATTGTCCGGTAACTTACGTTAGTTGAGGCAGTTCCCATAAGCGCAATACCTTGACCAACGGCAATATTGGCATCTGGTGTAGTTGTAGTTATTACTGCGCCAGCCGCAGTCCAAGGATCTGTTATAGTATTTGTTAGACCTTGTACTCTTAATTGTGCAGTTCCTCCGGTAAGATGTATCAAAGCTGTTCCAGAATTTGTAAAACCTGATTCTTCAGAACTAATCCCATTCCCAAATATCCAAGTTGATGTCTCCCCAGAAATAAGATGCCTCCCAACAACTCCTGAATTGAAATGAGTACTTCTAACATTGTTTCCTAAAGCTAAAAGTCCTCCATTTACTAGAGCTTCCCATCCGATAGCAATACCGGGTGTACTTACTGTATTAAATGTACCTAAGAGTAATCCATAAGCAGCACTAAAATTATTAGCTACTCCAACCATAATTTTTGTAGTCCCAAAGCCATTGCCGGCTTGTACATTAATTAAATCGACTATTGTTCCTGTAGCGGCTGCTGTACCTCTAACAAAAAAATTAGAAGAAGCACTAACTGATCCGGTAAAAGGTGCAAACCCAATTTCCCCAAAAATGGTAGAAGTACCGGCTGGTGCATTAGTTTTCCAACCGTCTGCTTGATATACTATAAGGGGCGGTACTTGATTTACCGATACTGTAGCAGCTGTGTTGTTTCTAAGATGTAAACTTTTGGTCTGGGTAAAAGTCGGTCCTATGGCATCCATTATAAGAATAAGCTTGTCGCCTGCATAAGTAAAATTAGTGCTTCCAATAATCTTACCATTAGAATTACCATGCAAAACCTGAGTATTTGTCACAAGCCCTGTCGTAGTTGTAGTCTTAGGGATAGAATCTAAACTGGGAGTTAAGAGTTCTAAAGCATCAACAGCTTCTTGCATATTGGTTACAGCAACTCCACCAATGGTATCTACTATACGAATACTATCTGCAAGTAATGATAAACCTAAACTATCCAAATCTACAGGTACTATGCTTTGAGTCAAGTAGAGCTTATTACCTACAAGATAAGGATATTGAAGCTCATCATATTTATCAACAACGCTGGTATGTATAGCTATAGCTTGTTTTGCTACCTCTGATAAACCTAATAGAACTGCTACAGGCAATGAACCAGTCTCAGATTGAATACAACCTACACCAGTATCAAACTCTACAGTACCATCTGTTAAAGCTTCAACATCAACACTAATAGTACTGCCGACAGCAGAGTTGATTTCTAAGATTTTAAATCGTCTACCACTAGCATCCCATACTATATGACCTATTATAACTGAGTCTACAGTATAAACACCAGCAGGATCATTTAAAAACCCAGATACAATCAAACCTTTGGCTCCACCTGGCCCACCCGATGTTGGTTGGACAACTACAGTATACAATGCAGCCATTTTAGTTTTCAAGGTATCTTGCGAATAAGATACAGTTACACTCAAAATAAAACTCAATAAAAGCAATAGCTTTTTCATGTTATTATATTAATTAGGTCAATCAAATTAGTTAAGCCATTACAGCTACAAAATACCAACGA